>ERZ778496.546-NODE-546-length-35592-cov-11.650702_pt1 | contig 35592 bp, 27 predicted proteins | sample MGYA00433099_ERZ778496 | MGnify/ENA primary metagenome ERZ778496 (study PRJEB29527, sample SAMN07138962) | mouse gut metagenome | material: feces | host: mouse | place: China:Nanjing | collected 2016-01-25 ...
TGGTATTGTCGCCTTTGGGGAACGGACGGCGTGATTTTCGCGCCTTTCTCGTTTCAGCCGGATATTGCTCGAATATCTTGGGGTATTTGTCGAATATCTCCGGCTCGTTGCGCAGGAAACGCTCATAATCCTCCAGTATGTCAGTGGTGAACATCTCGAAGTCAAGTTTCGCTGGAAGCTGACGCTTCACTTTTCGGTAAAGCTCAAACCTGTGCAGGCTACGGCTCAATACACCATACCTGCGGTGACGCCACTCCGAAAGTCCTCGCTTTGCCGGAAATTCCTCCACAAGATCGATGAACTTCTTTTGCATCTTCTCCTCAACCTCCTTAGGCTTGCGCTCGCGCTTGGGATGATGAAAGCGGTCGATCTCCTTTTCAAACAATTCCTTTTTCAATTTCTCGGCTGGAGTCGTTTCGCATAGGGTGAATATCATCTGCTCCAAATTATGGAGCGTGTTCTCAATCTCCCTAAGTTCAGATGTGAGCTTAGGGTTGGCTCGTGGATAGACGAATTTTCCGTCCACAAAGCGTTCTTTGGCGATGAAGATACCGCTTCTCACACGCACTCTCGTTGTGCGATTTGAGTTTATTCTAAGCATAAACTCAACGCGGCCGTTGCCATCCTCTTTTGTTGATAAGGAGCGAGTTATAGTTGCCATTTGCGGTTTTTTTTGAGGTGTTAAGCTGTTTGTTAAAATAATTTAACACTTGGTTTGTCTATATACAAAGCTACAAATAAAATAGTTACGCTCCAAATTCTGATCCAAATTTTTGTCCCCCGATTGTCCCCCGATATGATTTTTAGCGATATTTCCTGAAAGCGAATGATACCTGTTTTTACAATTAAATTTTTGTAACATACTTATATATAAATACTTGTCAATTTTTCCAAAACTCGAACCTGCCTCCATCATCTTGCATAACCTTTCATTTGGTTGCTTCTGTTCCGGGCACCTCAAATAGCTGATAATCATTTGATTTTCAGCTATTTTTATTTTATTAGGTAGCCAAGCGCAACACGGCCCACCATCTCCGGGGTCAGTAGAATCGCAAAGAGAGCCGCGCATGGCATAAAGAAGCCGAACAAGAAAACTGACGAAGCTATTATGCCAAGTCCGAATTTACATGAACCATGCTCAACTTCACTAAATAGACCAAGTATGCCTACTATTAAAGCAATCCACACCATTATTTTGATAGCTGATGGAACTATGAACGATTCGCTGTTATTCTCTCCATATCGCTTACCTTGATACAGTTTTGAGTAATAATTCGGCAAGTGGTGTTTTCGTTTCTTATTCCATTGATTGAATGAATTTCGATGTTAATATTGTGCGCATTTGCCGATAAAACAAAAGCGCAGACTTTCGCCATACGACTCTTGGCTCACCACAAGCCTTAATACACTATGAGAAAGCACGCGCCGTAAGACACGTTCTCAATGTGTATTGATCGCTCGTGAACATTCCGAGGTGGTGATTCAGAGGCGCATTAAGCTAATATGTAAGGGTACAATATCCCCAAAGGAATACTGCACTGTAAATTTACACTGATTTTTCCGACTTGACAATGAAGTAATTGACGTTCTTTTCCATTGATAGGCTTTTACAATCCTGCCCCTACTTTGCATATCGCTAAATAACTTTTTACATTACCTCTATAATTGTTAGAAAATGAATATCTTTGCAAAAGGCTTATGGTTATGACGTCTAAGATACAGATAATACAGATCATGCACTCTAAGAGGCGATATTTGGATTTGCTTCTCATCGGGGACGAACAGGAAAGTATGATTGAAAAATATCTTGACAGAGGAGATTTATATGTCGGTATTATTTCAGGAAAACCGATAGGCGTATGTGTGGTGACTAAAGAATCCGAGACCTTAATTGAAATCAAGAACATAGCCGTATTGCCCGATTACCGCCGAAAGGGAATCGGGCATGAAATACTTAAGTTCATCGAACAACGATATAAAGGCTGTAATATTCAACTTGGTACAGGAGAAACGCCATCGACTTTAAACTTTTATTATAGCGCCGGCTACAAATACTCGCATAGGATAAAAGGCTTCTTTACCAAAAATTATGATCACCCTATAATCGAAGAGGACATACTACTTAAGGACATGTTGTACTTGATCAAGAAAAACATATAACAAATATTAAAATGACATCATTAGGCAGGTTGGACATCATTATAAACGACAGGGGTTGTATAGGACTAATTTATGGGACGACAAATGCGAGTATAAAAAAAATTACCCGTCGTCACGACGAATAATCTTCTTAACCTTAAATCTAATACCATGAAAAACACAGTGCAAAGATAAGGCCTTTTATGTTTTACGGCATAATTTTCCAGCATAAAAATTCACGCCATTGATAATTATTAACTTTTGTGTGACTTTTGAGACTATTATTGTAGGTATTTGTGGTCGTTTCATCTTTTCAAAAGGTATGAGAAACAACGCATCTATGTGAATCGACACGGCAGCCACAAGCGCTACTAATTTTTTGTAGGAAATCTGCATGACTCCTGCACAATGTAACGACATCACATATAAATGATGTTTCGCAGGTACAGCACAATGTCCGTTTTTAACGGAGTATTTTAATTAAATATCCTTTTTTGGGACAGAAATGCTTTTACTTATTAAAATTTTCATTACATTTGGGACTTTATTACTGTATCACAGTGCTAAATTGACTATTTTAACAAATCATACTACTCTATGGAATTGCGTGAACAATCCCAACCGGTAGACAATACCGATCAGGATTTAACCTTGAATGAAGGAGCCCCGGAGGCTTCTGCTGAAGTTGAAGAAAGTATAACCGTGGAATCCGTCGACACCGAGGATGCCGAAGCAGTTGAAGAGGCTGACAAACAGTTGACCAAGGAAGAGATATTGAGCACTCTTGAAGCTATCGGCTCCAGAGAGGGTTCTGAAATCGTGCGCGAAGAAGTCACACGACTGAAACAATATTTCTACGCAATCCGCAAGACGGAACTTGCGGCCGAAAAGCAAGCTTTTCTTGAAAGAGGCAATGAAGAAGCTGCATTTGCTCCGCTACATAATGCCGATGAAGAACGCATGCATCAGCTCCTTGACGTGATAAAAGCAAAAAAGGCTGGATATCTGGCCGAAATAGAAGCCCAACAAAAAGCGAATCTTGAGAAAAAACTCGCTATTATAGATGAGCTCGGCAAGATGGCGGAAGACACCGACAACGTAAACCGTCTGTTTCCCCGCTTCCGCGAGCTGTCACAGGAATTCAAGGACACCGGCGATGTACCGCCTACCGATACCACCGACCTTTATCGCAATTATTCGGCAGCCGTGGAGCGTTTTTACGATCAGCTCAAGATAAACAAAGATCTGCGCGACTACGACTTCAAGAAAAATCTTGAGCAAAAAAACCTTTTACTCTCTGAAGCCGAGAAACTGGCAGAAGAGCCCGACGTCATACTTGCATTCCGCAGGCTTCAGGAGTTGCACGACAAATGGCGCGAAACAGGCCCTGTAGCCAAGGAAATCCGTGAAGAAATCTGGAACAAGTTTAAAGACGCCTCGGCAACTGTCAACAAACGATATCAGGCTTTCTTCGAAGAGCGGAAAGCTCGTGAACGCGAAAACGAAGAAAAAAAGACAGCAATTTGCGAACACATCGAAGCTTTGGATTTCGATAATTTAAAAAATGTTTCGGGCTGGGATCAGATGACCAAGCAGATTCTATCGGCACAGGAAGAGTGGAAAAAACTCGGTTTCGCATCAAAGAAAGTAAACAACACCCTGTTTGCTCGCTTTCGTGAGACATGCGACCGCTTTTTCGCAAAGAAAGCCGAGTATTTCAAAAACATGCGCGATACACACGCCGCCAATCTCGCCAAAAAAGAAGCTCTGTGTGAAAAAGCAGAATCTCTAAAAGAGAGTTCCGACTGGAAAAAGACAGCCGATCAGCTTGTGGCCCTCCAGAAAGAGTGGAAGACAGTGGGACCGGTTGACAAAAAGCACAGCGACAATGTATGGCAGCGTTTCCAAGAAGCATGCGATTACTTCTTCGACAGAAGGAAGAAAGCCACTTCGGGAGTAAGAAAGACCGAACAAGCCAATCTCAAACAGAAAAACGAGATTATAGAAAAACTAAAAGCGATAACGGATGACACCGACCGCACCGAAGCCGTAGCACTCGTACGGAGTCTGATAGCTGAATGGCAAAATACAGGTCACGTACCGTTTAAAGACAAAGACAAAGTCTATGACGCATACAAGGCTGTATTAGATTCGCTATATGACCGTTTTGACATCAAGGAGACAAAAGCCAACATGTCCAATTTTGCCCAAAGCATCAATGACATAGGCAATGACGAGAACAGACTGTACCGCGAACGCGAGCGTCTTGTAAGAACATTTGAAGCCAAACGCAACGAACTTAAGACCTACGAAAACAACATGGGCTTCTTTAATGTAAAATCGAAAGACGGCAACTCACTTCTGCGCGACATGGAACGCAAAATACAGCGCATAAAAGACGACCTCGCTACGCTCGAAGAAAAGATCAAGTTGATTGACAGCAAACTTTAGTACTGTCAATATCCTCATTCACGACTTTAAGGATGTGTCAACAAGCTAAAACGGGCTTCAGGTTGACACATCCTTTCAGCTTATAAACATATACAATGGGCAACAAAAGCAGCATTTACCTTTCGGCAGCAGAATCAACAGCTGCAATTCTGGCCGTAAACTTATGCTACATTATGGCTACCATCTTTGATGACGATCTCATAGGCTTCAGATGGAAAGTCACTTGGCTTGTTGCAAATACAGCCGCCATTCCGGCGACGTATTTCATCACCCGTCACACATCCACAAGGTCATTGCACATCGACAAAATCATGCAGAAAGCGCTTGTAGCCTCAGGCATACATGCACTTTTTTTCTTCGCACTGCTGTCATTTCTCAACTCATGGATACATGACAGGTCGTTCTACCTTTGGTTTTACTCCGCCATGTGCATTATCATGCCCTTAAACCTAATATCTACGCGGCTTATTATAAAACGCATACGACGGAGCGGTTGCAATTCAAGCTCGGTTGTCATCATCGGCACCGGGGCCACCGCACAACGTCTGCGCGAAGAGATGCTTTCCGACCCGGGTTACGGCTACACGTTCAAAGGCTTCTTCTCTGATGACAAAAACTGCGACAATGCAGACGATTGTATAGGTACTATAGAATGTCTTGACAAATTTTTAAGCAACACACATATTGACGAGATATACTTTACCCTATCGGCCGAAGACCACGAGACACTGCATAGAGTGGTAGCCATAGCCGACGCCCGGTTGATTCAAGTCTATGTCGTACCGCCGATAAGCCGTTATGCAGGCAAAGTCAACGACCTTGGATCCATCGGCAACGTACCCTTCCTAAGCATCCGGGCCAATCCGTTAAAAAGCGTCGTAAACCGCGCTATAAAAAAAGTCAGCGACATAATAGGCGCAACCATATTCCTACTCATATCTCCGATAGCTTTTGTAACAATATCAATCATAATAAAACTAACGTCACCGGGACCGATACTCTTCCGGCAAAAACGCACCGGATATCTCGGCAAGGAGTTCACATGCTATAAGTTCAGGACAATGTACGTAAACACCCTGAGCGACAGCACACCGACCCGGCGCGATGATCCACGCATAACACCTATCGGACATATCCTACGCCGAACAAGTCTTGACGAACTGCCGCAGTTTATCAACGTACTGCTCGGTGACATGTCGATAGTCGGTCCCCGACCCCACATGATAAGCCAGACCGACGACTATACAAAACTAATCGACCGATACATGATAAGACACCTTATCAAGCCCGGCATAACGGGTTGGGCACAGATAAACGGCTACCGCGGACTTACCGAAGAACTATGGAAAATGGAGAAACGGGTGGAGCACGACGTTTGGTATATGGAAAACTGGACCCCGATACTCGATCTTAAAATTATAGTTCTTACCGCACGTAACCTGTTAAAGCCAGACAACAACGTATTCTGACAATGGACACAGTTTATAAAGACATAGACCGACGCGCACACGCGCTGTTACGCCGCTTTTTCGGATACGACAGCTTCCGCCCGGGACAGCTCGACATAATACGCTCGATCATGTCGGGACGCGATACACTCGCGCTCATGCCCACCGGCGGCGGCAAATCGATATGCTACCAGATACCGGCCATGCTTCACGAAGGATGCTGCATCGTCGTGTCACCGCTTATATCGCTCATGACAGATCAGGTAGCCGGACTGAACGCTAACGGCATTCCCGCTACCGCGGTCAACAGCGGCAACGCAGGCAACGAAAACCGCAGGGCACTCGACGAAGCAGTACGAGGGCATATGAAACTGCTATACATGTCGCCCGAGCGCCTTCTTCAGGAGATGGAACGCATTGATATCAGCCGTTTCGTCAGCCTGTTTGCCATAGATGAAGCCCATTGCATATCGCAATGGGGCCATGACTTCCGTCCGGAGTACTCAGAGCTAAATATTCTGAAAGAACGTTTTCCCGACATTCCGGTCATAGCACTTACAGCCACGGCCGACCGTATAACACGCGATGACATAATAACCCAGCTGAAGCTAAAAAATCCGTTTATACATATAGCATCGTTTGACCGGCCCAATTTATCGCTGAAAGTACTGCCTAATCCGGGCAAGAGCAAACGCATCGGCATCATAAGCAAGCTCATTGATCGATACCCCGACGATTCCGGCATAGTATACTGCCTTAGCCGCAAGGGTGCGGAAAGCACAAATGCCGAACTGAATCTGCGTGGCTACCGAAGCATAGTATACCATGCAGGACTCACGCCTAAAAAACGCGACGAGGCACAACGCATGTTCAGCGACGGTGACATTCAGGCCGTGTGTGCCACAGTAGCCTTCGGCATGGGTATAGACAAAAGCAATATACGCTGGGTTGTCCACAACAACATGCCGCGGAACATGGAGAATTACTATCAGGAGATAGGACGGGCAGGACGCGACGGCATGCCATCCGAAACAGTACTGTTTTACTCGTATGCCGACGTGGCAACTCTCCAGAGTTTCATTAACGAATCGGGACAGCCGGTCTTGAATGCGGAGAAACTGAACCGCATGAAAGAATACTGCGAAAGCGCCGTATGCCGACGTCGTGTCCTGCTTAGCTACTTCAACGAAACTCTTGACCATGACTGCGGCAACTGCGACGTGTGTCTGAATCCGCCGGAACGCTTCGACGGCACCATCATAACACAGATGGCGCTCAGCGCCGTCATACGTACAGGGCAGCAGGTGGGCCTCACCATGCTTACCGACATACTGCGCGGATCGGCACGTGCAGAGATAATAGAACGCGGCTACGACCGCATCAAAACATACGGCGTGGGACGCCGACTCCCATTCAGCGAGTGGAATTCATACATCGGACAGATGATACAACTCGGCCTCCTCGACATGGCCTATAACGATCACAACCGTCTTAAAGTGACACCCTATGGCATGTCTGTACTAAAAGGAGCGACCACCGTAATGCTATCGCGCTACCATCCCGCCAAACCCGCCGCCAAAACTTCAAAAAAATCACCGGCAGCAACGCCTTCCCGTAACCCGGCCGAGCTACTGTTTGCCGAACTGAAGCGTCTGCGCATGTCGCTCGCCAAAGCGGAAGGCATTGCCCCCTATCTCGTATTTACCGACAAAACTCTTATGGAGATGGTAAAAAAACGCCCTGTAACTCTACGGGAATTCAACAACATAGAGGGTGTCGGCGAGTGTAAAAGCCTGAAATACTGGTCGCGTTTCACAGAACTAATAAAACGTTTCAAATGACATGGCACATCCGTTAGACATATTACGGCGCATACACCGTCTTGATCAGGACCAGATAAACTTGCTGTCAGGACTGATGCAGGAGTCACACATGCCGCGTGGAGCGAGCATCGACGGCAACTCCAGCATACAGAACACATCTTATTATATAATGAGAGGAGCGGCCCGTGCATTTTATACAAAAGACGGCAAGGAGCACACCATGTCGTTTGCCTTTGATGACGAATATCTAATGACCCACCTCGTCATTAACTCAGAGGACATACCCTTAACCATCACGTTCATGGAGCCGAGCGACATAGTGTATCTGCCCAACCGCAAACTGCACGAAACCATGATCAGCATTGAAGATATAGACCACCATGAAGGATTGTTGTTCATGAACGCCTCGCTGATGCACTACACAAAGTATCTTGAGGAGCGAATATACGTACTACAGAGCATGACGGCGTCGGAGCGTTACGAATGGACTCTAAAGCGCTATCCGCGTCTTCTCGAGTGCGCTACCGTCACCCAGATAGCCTCCTATCTCGGCATAACGAAAGAGACCCTATATCGTATAAGGTCAGGAAAGTACGGCTGATATAACAACACTTAAAAATGCTTAATTTTAATCATGAATATGACATTTATCATATTCAATACCGTTTTGTGTACCTACCTTTGCATTCTGAAACGAAATTTATACTTCCAACCGGATATTAAAAGGGAAAAAAGATATGTTTAACACGAACTTTATGAAATTGAATGTAACGACTGTTGCCGGACTTTTCGCGTCAGTGGCAACTATGTTAAGCCTCTCGGCCTGTGGAGGCGGACAACAGCAGCAGATGCAGGCTCCGGCTCCGGAAATAGCCGTCATGACAGTTAATTATGGAAATTCCGATCTTGAAAGTGCTTATCCAGCTACCATAAAAGGCCGCACCGATATTGACATAAGGCCTCAGGTAACCGGTTTTATAACCAAAGTTCATGTTGACGAAGGACAACAGGTAAAAAAAGGACAGGTACTGTTCACCCTTGACCAAGTACAGTTTCAGGCTGCCGTAGAATCGGCTGAAGCTGCTGTAAAGGTGGCACAGAGCGCACTCAACACCGCCCAGCTCACCGCCAACAACAAGCGCATGCTTTTTGACAAAAACATCATAAGCGAATATGAATGGCAGATGGCCGACAACGCTCTTGCACAGGCCCGTGCACAGCTCAGCCAAGCCAACGCCAGCCTTGTCACCGCACGCAAAAACCTCGCTTACACCAATGTCACCGCACCCTCCGACGGAGTTATCGGCACAATACCCAACCGTGAAGGTTCTCTGGCATCGCCCTCGTCGGCAGTGCCTCTGACAACCGTCAGCGACAACTCGCAGGTTTATGCCTACTTCTCGCTCAATGAGAAAGACATACTTAACCTCACCGACAACGGTGCCAAGTCACTCACCGAGAGCATCAACAATATGCCCGAAGTTACCCTCCGACTCGCAAACGGCGAGATATATCCTGAAAAAGGCAAAGTGGCCACAGTATCGGGTGTAATCAACAATACCACAGGTGCGGCAACTGTACGTGCGCTCTTCAACAACAAGACAGGCATGCTGCGCAGCGGTTCTACCGGACAGGTACTTATACCCAACAAGTTCGAACAGGTAATCGTCATACCCCAAGGAGCCACCAACGAATTGCAGAACATACGCTTCGCTTACGTAGTCAACGACAGCAACAAGGTAGTGTCGACTCCGATACAGGTATCGCCCAACGATGACGGTAAAAACTTCATCGTCATGTCGGGTCTCGAACCGGGACAGCGCATAGCCGTTGAAGGCATCGGAACCAAGGTAAGAGACGGAGTGACCATACAGCCCGTCGATGCTTCGGCAAAAACCGCACCCCAACAGCCTTCAGCCGCCCAATAACATCTTCATTCACTCTTTCACTACAAGAAGAGCTATCATAACTATCAAACAGACATGAAATTAGATACATTCATTAACCGTCCTGTGCTATCGACGGTTATATCAATCTTTATCGTGTTGCTGGGTTTGATCGGTCTTACATCGCTGCCTATCACGCAGTATCCCGACCTTGCCCCGCCAACAATCCGCGTATCTACGACATATACGGGTGCCAACGCCCAAGCCGTACTTAACTCGGTAATAGCCCCCCTCGAAGAGTCGATAAACGGCGCCGAGGGTATGACCCATATGGAATCGACCGCCACCAACACAGGTTCGGCCGACATAACCGTTTACTTCAAACAGGGCTTCAACGCCGACATGGCAGCTGTCGATGTACAGAACCGTGTAGCCAAGGCCACCAACCTCCTGCCCGCGGAAGTAACCCAAGTAGGTGTGCTCACACAGAAGCGCCAGACCTCGATGCTTATGGGTGTAGCCCTTTATTGCGACAACGGTGAGTACGACGCGGTGTTCATTGACAACTACATGAAAATCAACGTCATTCCGCAGCTTCAGCGTGTAAACGGCGTCGGCGATGTGATGTCGTTCGGTGCCGACTACTCCATGCGTATATGGCTCAAGCCCGATGTTATGGCCCAGTACAAACTCATGCCGTCCGACATATCCGCCGCTCTTCGTGAGCAGAACGTCGAGGCAGCACCGGGTTCGTTTGGCGAACAAGGCGACCAGTCCTTCCAGTATACCATTAAATATAAAGGACGTCTTACAACACCCGAGGAATTCGGCGACATTGTAGTAAGCGCCAATTCCGACGGTCAGGTGCTCTACCTGAAAGACGTGGCCGATATAGAACTCGGTCGTGTGACATACGGCTTCAGCAACGGTCTTAACAGCTATCCTTCGACTTCAGCGATGATATTCCAGACCGCAGGCTCCAATGCCACCCAGATCATCAAGGACTGTGAAAAAGAGATTGACCTCTTGTCCAAAGACCTTCCCAAGGGTCTGCACTTCGCTATTCCGATGAACAACAACGACTTCCTTGAGGCATCAATACATGAGGTTATAAAGACCCTTATCGAAGCTTTCATTCTTGTGTTTTTCGTGACCTACGTCTTCCTTCAGGACTTCCGTTCTACCATCATACCGGCGATAGCCATACCGGTAGCCCTTGTCGGCACATTCTTCATCATGTACCTCATCGGCTTCTCCATAAACCTCATCACCCTCTCAGCGCTCGTACTTGCCATAGCCATTGTGGTCGACGATGCCATTGTGGTCGTCGAGGCAGTCCACGCCAAGCTCGACGTAGGCTATAAGAATCCGCGCAAGGCATCGATTGACGCCATGAGTGAGATAGGCGGCGCCATCATATCGATTACGCTCGTCATGATGCTTGTGTTTATTCCGGTGTCATTCATGCCCGGCACTTCAGGTGTATTCTACAAGCAGTTCGGTCTGACCATGGCCATAGCCATCGGTCTGTCGGCCATCAACGCTCTTACGCTGTCACCGGCACTGTGTGCTGTGTTCCTTAAAGCCCACAATGACGACTCGTCACTTAAAGAGCGTATGGGCACGGCTTATGCCGAAGCCGCCGATACGATGAAAAAGCGCTATGCCTCGGCATGGAAACTCAACCTGCCTCCGTTGGTGACATTCCTCTTCCTCGCAGCCACCATCACTTTCATGGTGCTCGGATGGTATCAATTCAATGTCATCTGGAAACTTGTCGTAGCCTCGGCATGTGCTATCATAGCCATAATGGGCATCTTCAGCGACCGTTTCAAGGCCGGTTTCGAACTCGGCTACAGCCGTCTGCTTAAAGTATACCACAAAGCCACTTCATTCTTCGTGGCCCACAAGATAACCTCATTCGGCATTGTGGCCGCCTCTGTAGCAGTACTTGTATGGTTGATGTCCATCACCCCCACCACACTTGTGCCTGACGAAGATACCGGCTACCTCTTCACCATGCTTGACATGCCTCCGGGCACCTCGCAGGAACGCACCAGCGCCGCCCTCGACAAGATCGACGCTGCCATCCTCAAGATACCCGGGGTGAAGTACACCCAGAAGATCATGGGTTACAGCTTCCTTGCAGGCCAAGGCAACACCTACGGCACAATCATCGTGAAACTCAACGACTGGTCGGAGCGTGACGAGACACAGTCCAACACTGCCATACTTCAGCAAATCTATGGCGTAACGTCATCAATCAAAGACGGCCGACTCGTGGCTTTCGCTCCGCCGATGATATCGGGTTATTCGCTGACCAACGGTTTTGACCTCAAAATGCAGGACAAGACAGGCGGTTCTATCGAAACTTTCTACGGCATCGTACAGAACTTCCTCGCCGAACTTATGGCCCAGCCCGAAGTACAGATGGCCTACTCGACCTTCAATCCCTCATTTCCGCAGTATATGGTCGACATCGACGCTGCCAAAGCCAAGCAGGCCGGCATCAGCCCCTCAACCATACTAAGCACACTTCAGGGATACTACGGAGGTATGTATGTCAGCAACTTCAACCGTTTCGGTAAGATATACCGCGTCATGATGCAGGCATCGCCAGAGTCACGCGTATCACCCGAAACTCTGTCAAGCATCAAGATACGCAACGGCAACGAAATGGCCTCGCTCTCCAACTTCGTAACACTGAAGAAAGTATATGGCCCCGACCTGCTCAACCGCTTCAACATGTTTGCATCCATATCGGTTACCGGCCAGCCTGCACTGGGCTATACCACCGGTGACTGTCTTGCCGCCATCGAGCGAGTGGCTGCACAGTCTCTGCCCGCCGGTTACGGCTACGAATACTCGGGTATGACCCGTGAGGAAGCCGGCACATCGGGCAATGCCACAGCCATGATATTCGGTCTGTGTCTGCTCTTCGTTTACCTCCTTCTGTCGGCACAGTATGAGAGCTACATCATACCTTGGGCGGTAATCCTTTCGATACCGTTCGGTCTCATGGGCTCGTTCGTATTTGCCGGAATGGACGGCATATCCAATAACGTTTATCTGCAGATAGCCCTTATCATGCTTATCGGTCTTCTTGCCAAAAACGCCATCCTTATTGTGGAGTTCGCTCTTGAGCGCCGCCGCACCGGCATGTCGATAGTCAACGCAGCCATCCAAGGCGCCACCGCCCGTCTGCGTCCTATCCTCATGACCTCTCTCGCCCTCGTCATAGGACTTCTGCCTATGATGTTTGCCCACGGCGTAGGCGCCAACGGTAACCGTGCCCTCGGTACCGGAGCCATAGGCGGTATGCTTATAGGCATGATACTACAGGTACTTATCGTACCGGCGCTGTTTGTCGTATTCCAGATCATTCAGGAGAAGTTCTCGCCGCTTAAGTGGGAAGATACAGACAACACCGGCCTACAGTCGGAAATCGAGCAGTACTCGCGTTAACAAACTTACTTAACAGAAACCAAGTATTATGACTTTAAATAATATTTCACGCGCGGCTATAATTATTGTAAGTGTGGGAGCTCTGTCGAGCTGCCACATTTACAACAAGTTCAGCATGCCTACAGATGACGCCTTGACGTCGCAGTATGTCGAGGCGGTAAACTCCGAGACCAATGAAGCCGCCTTCGGCAACATGAAGTGGCAGGACGTGTTTACCGACCCGATACTTGCCGGGCTCATAGACCAAGCTCTCGTCAACAACACAAACCTCAACAACGCAAAGCTGAATGTAGACATAGCCCATGCACAGCTCAAGGGCGCACGCCTAAGCTATCTGCCTTCGCTGACCCTTATGCCCAACGCCTCGGCAGCATCGTATGACCACTCTCATATGAACTGGACTTACCAGATACCTCTGGCCGTGAGTTGGGAAATCGATATATTCGGGAAACTGCTGAACTCCAACCGGCGCGCCAAAGCTGCTCTGCTTCAGAGCGAAGCATACGAACAGGCAGTGCGCTCACAGATAATAGCAGGCGTAGCCAACTGCTATTACTCGATATCGATGCTTGAAAAGCAACTCGAGATAAGCCGTCAGACAGCCGAATACTGGAGCGAGAGCGTACAGGTGATGAAAAACCTCAAACTCGCAGGACGTGTGAATGAAAGCGCCGTAGTCCAAAGCACGGCCAACTACTACAGCATACTCGCTTCAATCACCGATCTTGAAGTGGCCCTCCATGAAGCCAACAACTCCATGTCGCTGCTCATGAACGTGCCGCCACAGACATGGGAGATACCTTCGGGAGCCGAATTCAACACTCCGGCCATAGTACGTGAAGGAGTTCCCATGCGCGAACTCGCATCGCGTCCCGATGTGCGCGCAGCCGAGCAAAACGTGGCCATGGCATACTATGCCACCAATCAGGCACGCGCCGCCTTCTATCCGGGCCTAACCATATCGTCCAACGGCGGCTTCACCAACCTTCTCGGCTCGGTGATATCCAACCCCGGAAAATGGTTTATCCAGCTTGCAGGACAGCTAACCGCCCCGATATTTGCCCGCGGCCAACTCATCTCCAATCTCGAAGCCACACGCGCCCAGCAACAACAGGCCATGAACAACTTCCAGTATGCCCTGCTCAGCGCGAGCGCCGAAGTCAGCGAAGCCCTCATGCTTTACAACAAAAGCGATGAAAAGGCCAAACTTCTGGCACAACAGGTAGAAAATCTTCAGAAATCGGTTGAGATTACAGAAGAATTACTATCTTTGAACGGTTCATCGACATATCTGGAAGTATTGACCGCGCAACAGAGCCTCCTGTCGGCACAGATAGCACAGGTAACATGTCTTAACGCCAAGGCACGCGCCGGTATCAATCTATACCAGTCGCTCGGTGGCGGACGATAATATAAACCCCTAATCATCACGACCATGATAAGTCCGTTATCACATGTTGACCCATCGGCAAAGATAGGCAACAACGTCACAATTCACCCGTTCGCGTTCATTGACGCCGATGTAGAGATAGGCGATGACTGCGAGATATTGCCCTACGCGAGCATAATACGCGGCACGCGCATGGGACGCCACAACAAAGTCTATCAGGGCGCCATTGTAGGAGCCGACCCTCAGGATTTCCGCTGGAAAGGCGATAAAAGCTACTGCACGATAGGTGACAACAACATAATACGCGAGTATGTGATCATAAACCGTGGCATACGCACCACAGGCGGCACCGTAATAGGCGACGACTGCTTTATAGCGGCAGAGACCCACATAGGCCATGATTGCCTGATAAAAGGCCGCTCGGTACTCGGCAACGGCGTAATGATAGCCGGAGACTGCACTGTAGGTCAATGCTCCATCATGTCATCCAACTCTATGCTTCACGAACGCAGCGAAATAGGTGACTGGGTACTCATAAAGGGTGGATGCCGCATAGTGGGCAACGTTCCTCCATATGTTGTCATAGCACATAATCCGGCCGTATACTACGGTATAAACGCAGTTATCATGCGCAAACACGGCTTCACTGAAGACCAGATTGACGATGTGGCAAAATGCTACCGCCATGTCTACCAGTCAGGAACCTCCGTATTCAACGCAGTAAGACGCATAGAAGCCGACGTTGACCCGAGCGACATACGCTCCAATATCGTAGACTTCATACGCAACCATGACATGAAAATCGTAGCTATACCGGCTGACCTCGAATAAATATCACAACCCTATAATAGCAACAGGCAGATTGAACCCTTTTCAGTCTGCCTATTGTTTTATTTACACGGATAATGTAACTTTGTAATCAAACTACTATTCTAGGGAAATATGGATCAACCTCGCAGACTGCTGCTTATTATCAATCCTGTATCGGGAGTGGGTGATAAAAACGACATTGAGGCTCTTGTATACACACATCTCGAGCCATTGGGCTATGAAATCATGACCAACTATACATGTGCCCGCGGCGACGCCACACGACTGGCAGAAAATGCGGTAAAATCCGGATACTATGGGGTGATTGCAGTAGGCGGCGACGGTACGGTAAACGAAACAGCCACCGCACTATGCGATACTGACACAGCCCTCGGCATCATACCGTGCGGTTCAGGCAACGGACTTGCTCGGCATCTCGGCATACCGCTCGATCCGCTCGCGGCCGTTAAAATCATAGCAGAGGACCATATCATCAAAAGCGACTACGGAGCAGTTAACGGACGACGGTTTTTCTGCACGTTCGGAGTAGGATTTGACGCCGCGGTAAGCAGTAATTTCGCAAGACAGCACCGTCGCGGTAAATTCACTTACATAAAAAGCGCCATACTTGAATACATAAAATATCACCCGCAGGTCTATACGGTCAGTGCAAACGGCCAGATAATCACCGAGAAAGCGTTTCTCATAGCCTGCTGCAACGCTTCGCAGTACGGCAACAACGCCTACATCGCCCCTACAGCAAGTATAACCGACGGTCTGTTAGACATAACCATAGTACATGCCGGCACACCGCTCGACAACGCAATAATGGGTGTGGACCTATTCACCGGCTACATAAACTCCAACACCATGATACATACTTTCAGAGCTCCGGCGGCAGTCATTTACCGGCAGAACGAGGGGCCGGTGCACATCGACGGCGAGCCACTGAATATCGACGACACAATGGAGATAAAGTGCCATGCCAATTCTCTTAAGATATTCACCCCCACAAAAGAAGTGGTATTCCGCCCGATAATAACACCGATGGAAAACGTGATGAGAGACATCTTTTGCTCGTTTTCAAGACTCTTCAAAAGCCGATGACAAACATTATGCCGTGCAATTGATGTTGTTCGGCATTTTTTAATTGATACGCCCCATTTTATCAACTTATTTTTTGCTAATTCCACAAAAAATAAGTAACATTGCAATGTATCACATAACCCGAATCAGAACAATATACCAACTAATATACTAACTTAAAACAAATGAGTTATCTTAAATTTGATAAAAACCTCATGATTAACTTGGAGCAGTCACTGTCCAAAGAGATGCTCCGCACCAATCAGGCAGGGGCTTACCATTGCTCATCGATAGTGGGATGCAACACCCGCAAGCAACACGGCTTGCTTGTGATACCTATCCCAGAGATGGACAACAAGTCTTTTGTCATGCTGTCGTCTCTTGACGAGACTGTCATACAGCACGGTGCCCCGTTCAATCTCGGACTGCACAGGTATTCCGGAGGTGTGTATAGCCCCAACGGGCACAAGTACATAAGAGAATACGACTGCGAGAGCGTGCCCCGCACTACCTATCGCGTAGGCGGAGTCATCCTCACCAAGGAGATGGTGTTCAGCTCGGAAGAGAACCGTATACTTATACGCTACACTCTTGTAGACGCACACTCTGACACGACACTGCAGTTCAGACCGTTTCTCGCATTCCGAGAAGCCAACGAACTTGTAGTGCAGAACGACAAGCTGAACCCCCATTACACAGAAATCAACAACGGTGTATCATTCTGCCTGTACCCGGGCTTCCCTACCCTATACATGCAGTTCAGCCGAAAGCCTGTATGGGTACAGAACCCCAACTGGTATAACGGCATCGAATATGTCAAGGACCTTGAACGCGGCATACCCTACACTGAAGACCAGTGGGTGCCCGGCTACTTCGAGATACCCATCAAGAAAGGCGAGTCGATAATATTCTCCGCAGGACTGAGCGAATCGTCACCGAGGTCATTCGGCAAAATGTACGAAATAGAGGTGGCAAGCCGTACAAAACGTACAAGTTTCTACAACTGCCTCAAAAATTCGGCAAAACAGTTCTACATCAAAGACAAAGAAAACGAATACATCGTATCGGGCTATCCTTGGGGACAGATACGCGCACGCGATACGTTTATCGCCCTGCCCGGGACAACTCTTGCCATCAATCATCCCGATGATTTCCACAACATAATGAATACTGCGTGGAAAGCCCTCGAAAACTACATTGACAACGAGCTGCCCGACAACCGCATCCACGGTATAGACCTACCTGATGTTCCGCTATGGGCCGTATGGAGCATACAGCAATACGGCAAGGCTCTCGGCTTCGACAAGGCGCGCGACAGATACCTCCCCATAGTAGCCAAAATTGTAAACTGGATACTTGCCGGAGGACATCCCAACCTTCAGCCAGAGACAAGCGGCCTTGTAGGCACTACCAGCACCAACACCCCGGTATCATGGATGAACGCCACTTCCAACGGCTGGCCTCTGATACCTCGCTCCGGATTGCTGGTTGAGTTCAACGCGTTGTGGTACAATGCGCTTATGTTTGCCTACAACCTCAGCGAAGGAGTGGCCGACTATGAGCACGACCGAGAAAACTGGCTCATAGTGGCCCAACAGTCCAAGCCATCGTTCATACATACATTCCTCAACGATTACGGCTATCTTTATGACTATGTCAACGGCAACCATGCCGACCTGTCGGTACGCCCCAACATGGCCATAGCCATAGGTCTCGACTACTCTCCGCTCGACCGCCGTCAGCGCAAGGGAGTGCTTGACGTAGTCACACGTGAGCTGCTTACCCCCAAAGGACTGCGCACTCTGTCGCCCAAGAGCTACGGATACCGCCCCTTCTATCTCGGTTCGCCCGAAGAGCGTGAACGCGCCTACCACAACGGCCCCTCACGCCCATGGCTGATAGGTATGTATGCCGATGCTTACATAAAAGTATTCGGCATGAGTGGCGTAAGCTACATAGACCGCATGCTCATAGGCTTTGAGGACGAGATGAGCCAGAACTGCATCGGCACCATATCGCAACTTTATGACGGCAACCCACCGTTTACGGGCCGTGGCGCCATATCGCAGGCCACCAACGTGGCGGAAGTACTCCGTACATTACGTAATCTTAAAAAACTAAATGCGTAGACCATGAAAGCATTAATGTTTGGATGGGAGTTCCCCCCTCATATACTCGGCGGTCTCGGCACCGCCAGCTACGGTCTCACCAAGGGGATGTGGGAGTGTGGCAACATGGACATCACATTTGTCATCCCCAAGCCTCACGGCGATGAAGACAAAAGTTTTGCAAAAATCATAGGCGCGTCGCAGATACCCGTAGGATGGCGCGATGTAAGCCGCGAATATGTGGAAAGTCGCATAGGCAATATCATGAATCCCGACGAGTACTACCGTCTGCGCGACCACATCTATGCCGACTTCAACTACATGCGCTTGAACGATCTCGGATGCATAGAGTTTTCAGGCCGCTACCCTGACAATCTGCTCGAAGAGATCAACAACTACTCCATATGTGCCGGTGTCATAGCACGCACCGAAGAGTTTGACGTCATACACTCCCACGACTGGCTTACCTATCCGGCGGGCATACACGCCAAGCAAGTAACCGGAAAGCCCCTTGTGATACACGTCCACGCCACCGACTTTGACCGCTCGCGCGGCAACGTGAACCCTACCGTGTACAATATCGAACGTGACGGCATGATACATGCCGACCACATAATCACCGTAAGTAACCTTACGCGCAATACCGTCATCGAGAAATACGGCATAGACCCCGCAAAGGTAACAACCGTGCACAACGCAGTGACCCCCTTGAGTGAAGAGTTCCTTAGTGTCGATCCTCCCCGGGCAAAAGAAAAAGTAGTGACATTCCTCGGCCGCATCACCATGCAGAAAGGTCCGGAATACTTTGTAGAAGCTGCGGCGCGAGTACTTAAAAACAATCACAACGTACGCTTTGTCATGGCCGGCAGCGGTGACATGATGGACAAGATGATAACTCTCGCAGCCGAACGAGGCATAGCCGACCGCTTCCACTTCCCGGGCTTCCAGAAAGGCAAACAGGTGTACGAAATGCTCAAGGCAAGCGACGTATACGTCATGCCGTCGGTATCCGAGCCTTTCGGCATATCTCCGCTCGAAGCCATGCAGATGGGAGTGCCATCCATAATATCGAAGCAGAGCGGATGTGCAGAAATTCTGACCAACGTCATCAAAACCGATTATTGGGACATCGACGCCATGGCCGACGCCATATATTCGATAGTCACCTATCCGGCTATGTATGACCAGCTCAAGGAAGACGGTCTTGACGAAGTCAACCGCATCACTTGGGATAAAGCGGGAGCCAAAGTAATAGATATATACAACAAAGTGCTTCACCGCAACTAAAACACAGTGTAAATAAACAAAAACGACCACATAAAAAACCGACAAGCTCATGAAAGCTATTTGTTTTTATTTTCAGATTCATCAGCCATTCCGGCTTAAAAGATACCGTTTCTTCGACATAGGCAATGACCACTATTACTATGATGACTTTGCCAACGACGACATAATCACGCGCATAGCCCATCGCAGCTATATACCGGCTGCCGAAGCATTATTGCGGATGATTGAGAACACCGGAGGCAAGTTCCGCTGCGCTCTCTCCATAACCGGCACCGCGCTCGAACAGTGCGAGCAATACGTGCCTGAATTTATCGATCTGCTCAAAAAACTCGCCGACACAGGCAATGTTGAATTTCTCGCCGAGACCTATGCCCACTCTCTGTCATCGCTCATCGACCCTGAGGAATTTGCCGCACAAGTACGCGCACACGACGAGAAGATCAACGAACTTTTCGGACAGAAACCGAAAGTATTCCGCAATACCGAGCTTGTATATTGCGACGAGATGGCACCCATGATCTACGACATGGGCTACAAAGGTTGCATAACCGAAGGAGCAAAACACATACTCGGCTGGAAATCGCCCAACTATGTATACTCTGCTGCATCATGTCCGAAGCTGAAACTGCTTCTCAAAAACGACAAACTCAGTGATGACATCACTTTCCGCTTCAGCAATCCCGAATGGGACGCTTATCCATTGACTGCAGACAAATACATGGACTGGATCGCATCCACTCCCGCCGAAGAGCAGGTTATCAATCTGTTCATGAATCTTGAGACATTCGGTGAGATGCAGCCTCGCGAAAGCGGCATATTCCAGTTCCTTGAAGCGCTTCCACGATTTGCAGCAGAGCGCGGCATCGACTTCTGGACACCATCGGAAGTTGTGTCAAAATTCAAAGCCGTAGACAGCCTTAGCGTCTTGCACCCCATATCATGGGCCGATGAAGCCCGTGACACATCGGCATGGCTCGGCAATAAGTTACAGAACGAAGCGTTCAACAAACTCTACTCCGTAGCCGAGCGAGTGCGCCTATGCTCTGACCGTCGTCTGAAGCAGGACTGGCAGTATCTGCAGGGCAGCGACCACTTCTTCTATATGTCAACCAAGCACATGAACGACGGAGCCGTACATGCCATGTTCAGCCCATACGAAACACCGTTTCAGGCGTTCACAAACTACATGAACGTACTTGCCGACTTCATCGTGCGCGTAGAAGAACAGTATCCATTGTCTATTGAAAACGAAGAGCTCAACTCTCTGCTCACCACTATCCGAAATCAGGCTACCGAAATCGAAGTCCTCAACAAAGAGGTGGCATCGATGCGCAACAACCTCGAGCATCTCAACGAAGAGCATGCAACCCGTCAGGCTGTTGCAGAAGGAAAACAGGCCGAAAAACCGGCTAAGAAAGCCTGTAAAACCGCGAAAAAAACCGCCGCGACTAAAAAACCGGCTGCCAAGAAGACTACCGCTTCAAAAACCAAAGATAAATAAACAACTAAAATTGACATCTCATGTTGAACAATAAAGTAGAAGACGCCATTAATGCACAGATCAATGCCGAATTCTGGTCGGCATATCTGTATCTGTCAATGGCATGCAATTTCGAGGCTCAGGGCAAACCGGGCATCGCCAACTGGTTTCGCATCCAATTTCAGGAAGAACAGGCTCATGCACAGATATTCATGAACTATATCAACGCACGCGGAGGACGCGTAATGCTTCACCCGATCGAGGCCGTGCCTTCGGAATGGGAGACACCGCTTGACGCGTTTACAGCCACGCTTGCCCATGAAGAGAAAGTAACGGCACTCATAAACAATCTTTACGCTCTTGCAGAAGCCGAAAAAGACTATCCTACATGCGACAAACTCAACTGGTTCATCAAGGAGCAGGTTGAGGAGGAAGACAGCGCACGTCAGCTCATCGACAAGTTCAAACTAATCGGCGACAACGGCATGGGCCTCTATATGCTTGACCAAGAACTCGCCTCAAGAGTATACAACGCTCCCGCACCCCTTTCCGAGAACTAAACGCCAACCATACAACTGTAAAGAGCCCGGTTCAATGCCGGGCTTTTTATTTATCGATATGCATATCTATGCTCCGCGCGAAGTCAGGAACTCGTCAAGATCGGTCTCTTTTGAAAGCGCCATCTTGGTGCGTATACGATAACGCGCCGAGTTGACGCTCGCTCGCGATATGCCGAGACAAAGCGATATCTCATCGGTGCTCTGTTTGAGATATATAAGCATACATACAAGTTCGTCATTAGGAGTGAGCGAGGGATAGTCATGACGCAGTCCGAGAAGAAAACGAGGATACAACGCGGCAAACGACTTGCGAAATTTCAACTCATCCTCTCCGCTCAGTACCGACGGCACGAGCAGACGGCTGACATTGCCCACAACCTCTCGGTGGGCGGCATTCAACAATTCTTCACTCAGCGCCTCGATACGTCCGTTGAGTTGCTTTTGTGTGAGCATAAGCTCCTCCATGCGCTGCTGCATGACCATACGCTTGTTGCGTGCGCTCTTGGACCGCTGTCTTACATAAAGAGCGGCCGCGCCAAACAACAACACTACCAGCACAATTATTATACGCACCATAAACAGTCGCTGCCGAGCCGACGACAGCTCGATATTAAGCATACGGTTTTCCTCCTCCTTCTGCTCTGCACGCCACTTCACATCAGAGGCGATAAGTGCATTCAGCTTTTCCCGATTGAGGATAGTATCATTGACCTCACGATACCGGGGATACATCCGGGCAAGCTCGTTTATTCTGCCGGTTTCGGAATATACGGTCATAAGCCATTGAGTAGCCCACGCCACCGACTCGTCATCGCAGCTTTCCTCAAACTCAGACAAAGAACGTTCCATAAGTTTTATCCCTTCGTCAACCCGCGACTGCCTCACATAACCGAGTCCGAGCATAAAGCGCTCCATTGTCATATCGCGGCCACCGGTAGCTATGGCTTTCTCGACATATCCGACAGCTCGGTCAAGCGAATCGGGATAACGGTCGTAATGCTCAATAAGCCATCCTCCTTTATCGGAATTTATGCCTACAGCAAGCATGTTCTTGTAGCTTTCATCGTCTTTATCCTTCAACGCATCGAGCGCAAGTTCATAATAATGAAAAACCGAGTCATCCTCTCCGGTCTTATTATGCAACATGGCCCTCATGCGATACAGGTCGTTGAGCAGGCGACCGTTGTTTTTAAGACTTGCTGCAATAGCGGCATCGCTCATTTTAAAACTTTCGTCAAGCATGTCAAAACGGCAGTAGAGGTTCGACAGGTTTCCATACAGTTTTATATCGCCAGTACCCTTCGATTCGCCGTGAGCAAGACGGTAATCGGCAGCCTCCTGAAGCAGTTCGAATCCATTACGGTAATCTCCGGCCCGGGTGTAGAAAAAGCCCAGTTGCGACAGCACATCAACCGGATCCTCATCAGATGTACCAGCACGCACTTCGTCTACCGCACGTCTTTGCATGGCAATACAGGTATCTATCGGAGCCCCGTCATTGAACAGAATATAAGATCTCTTGTGCAATGACAACTCATCGACCGTCCGCACTTCCGTTTTGTCAGAACAAGCGACCGACCCCAAAAGCATTATTGCAAAAATCAACGTTAACGATTTCATCATATGAATTTTCTCACAAAGATACGACATGACCACAAAGAATATATAACCATGTATACATTAATCTATCGAATCATCTATTGAAAAATCATATTAGATCAGCTGCTATATTTTATATTTGCAAATATATATACCAATCATATAATATGATGAAACGTCGACTGTTAAGCTCTATCAAACTTCTCTTTTTTATAGTAGTGATTGTCAAAAATCCGTTTACGATAAGCGCATCCACGTCATCAGACGATATATACCATAATAAAGATACCACAGCCTTACGACAAGCGGCCCTATGGCATCAAGAACATAGTATTCACATGTATTCAGACAAGACACACAACTGAAACTGTCAAAGAAAACCGGGCGCTCCGTCATTGCGGAAACGCCCGGTAGTAATATAAGTTCAAAACGGGGTCACGGACCCTATTCTTCATTATTTCTGTTCTTGGCTTTTGATTTTGACTTTGTCGAAGAGGTTTCAAGATCTTTTTCTTCGGCAAGATCTATTTCGTTCTTTTTGTTATCAATCACCTTGTATTGCAGATAGGCAAGCGACTGGTCAGGCAATATCTGGAATTTTCCACCAAGTTCAATCTTCCACCTGCGGTAAAGCGATATAAGGCCTTTCTTAAGATAGGCGTCAACAAACGGATGCACATACATTATAAAACCGGTTACCTTAAGGTCATTTATAAGGTATTCAAGCTTTTCTTTAAGCACGTCGGTAAAAAGCAACGAAGGCTGTACGTCACCCTTGCCGTAACAGGACGGACACTTCTCGGCTGTAACCACATCAAGAGCCGGACGCACACGCTGACGGGTAATCTGCATAAGGCCGAATTTGCTCAGCGGCAATATATTATGCCTCGCACGGTCATTGGCCATCACCTCTTTCATATGGTCATAGAGTGCCTGACGATGTTCCGACTTGTTCATGTCAATAAAATCGACCACTATTATACCACCCATGTCACGCAGACGCAATTGCCGCGCTATCTCGTCAGCCGCACGCAGATTAACCTCAAGGGCATTGCTTTCCTGATCATTGGAGGCCTTGGAACGATTTCCTGAATTTACATCAATCACATGAAGCGCCTCGGTATGTTCTATGATAATATATGCGCCTGATTTGAAAGATACAGTCTTGCCAAATGACGACTTTATCTGCTTCGTAATGCTGAAGTGGTCAAATATAGGCTCATCCTTGGCATACAGCTTTACGATATCGTGACGTTCCGGAGCTATCAGGTCGACATACTTCGATATCTGGCTGAATGTCTCGACATCGTTGACATGTATGCTCTCAAAAGAAGGGCTGAACACATCGCGCAACATGCTTACGATACGGCTCTCCTCCTCAAAAATAAGCGAAGGCACGTCTGCATGCTGAGCTTTTTGCACAGTATCATCCCAACATTTCAGAAGCGTTTTTAATTCATGGTTCAACTCGGCCACACGCTTGCCTTCGGCTGATGTCCTGACTATAACTCCAAAGTTTTTAGGGCGTATGCTTTCTACAAGCTGCCTCAGTCGGAGTTTCTCTTCGGTAGTCTTGATTTTCTGTGATACGGAAATTTTGTCGGAGAAGGGTATCAGTACAAGGAAACGCCCGGTAAAAGTAATCTCGGTAGTCAGTCGCGGGCCTTTGGAAGATATGGGCTCTTTTGCGATCTGCACCATCAGGGTCATGTCTTTCTCAAGCAAGTCGGTAACAGAACCGTGCTTGTTGATGTCGGGCAATAGCTTCATTTTTGATAGCACCGGCACCTTTTTCGTGTCTTCGAGCGCTTGCTTTACAAACTGAAAATATGAGGAGAATTGGGAGCCAAGATCGAGATAATGAAGAAAAGCGTCCTTTTCGTAGCCTACGTCGACAAAAGCGGCATTAAGGCCGGGCATCAGTTTTTTAACCTTGGCCAGATAAATGTCGCCCACGGCATAGGAGATATTTCTCGACTCTTTCTGCAAAGACACGAGCCGGGAATCCTCCGTCAAGGCAATAGATACCTCGGTGGGTTGTACATCTACAATTAGTTCACTTTTCATCTCTCGGTTCATTTACAAATATACGCAGAGAACAAACGTGACCTACGATCGAAACACACGATTGCCGCCATGTCATGTTTGTTCTCATGTATACAATTAAACGTCATGTTAAAAAGCGTGTCAACGCTGATTATTTCTTCTTATGACGATTCTTTCTTAGGCGTTTTTTGCGCTTGTGAGTAGCCATCTTGTGGCCCTTTCTTTTCTTTCCGCTGGGCATTTTACGCTAATTTGAAGTTAATATTATTGTTAAAAAATCTCTTTCGGTTCAGTATTGCGACAAGCAGATTACTTAACCTCTTCCATGAACACTTTTGCGGGCTTGAAAGCGGGTATCTTGTGTTCGGGGATGATGATAGTAGTATTCTTGGAAATGTTGCGTGCGGTCTTCTCTGAACGGGTCTTCACGATGAAGCTACCAAATCCGCGGAGGTAAACGTTTTCTCCGTGAGCCAAAGAATCCTTTACTATTTCCATAAACTTTTCAATCGTTTCAAGAACGTTGGCTTTTTCAATGCCTGTAGTCTTTGCGATCTCGTTTACGATGTCGGCTTTTGTCATTTTTTATATTTTTATTTATTATGATAATAATATTATGATTTGCAGTCAGTTAAATAACAAATCACGGTTTTAGCGTTTTTTGCAAGTGCAAATATCGCACTTTTTTTTCAAATAGCTACAATACCGCTTTATATTTTTAATAATAAAAATCTCAAATCCACACTTTTAGGTCGATGAAAAGTGATTATAGTGTCACTTCGCCACAAAGTGAGCACTCAAGATATTTTCTCACCTCGGCCGCTTCAAGGCCCAGTCCGAAGAGATACATCATCTTTGTAATGGCAGCTTCGGAGGTCATGTCATGACCTGATATCACTCCGGTAGCTGCAAGCCGGTCGCCCGACACATAACGTTTGGTATGCACTCCACCATTGACACACTGTGTTACGTTCACAATCACTATACCCCGGTCGACAGCCTCACGTATGGCATCGGTAAACCACTGCGCGGTAGGTGCATTTCCGGCGCCGAATGTCTTCAATACTATGCCCTTTATGCCGGGAGTACCGAGTTGATGGCGCAGTATCTCTTCAGATATACCGGGATTCAGATCGAGAAACATAACGTTTGTATCAAGCTCATAACGCACCTTGAGTGGACGCTTGATAACAGCGCGCATAAGGGCGTCCTCGCTAAAATGTATACCGAGCCCTATCTTAGCCAAAGGCGGATAGTTATTGCTTTTGAAGGCGTTGAAGTTATCGGCGCTCATCTTGGTCGAACGGTTGCCGCGCCATAGATAGTTCTCGAAAAGTATGGCTACCTCCTGTACCATAGGGGCATCGTTGATGTCAGTGGCCGCCGCTATCTGCAAGGCCGTAATGAGATTTTCTTCCCCATCGGTACGTACCTCACCGATAGGCAGTTGCGAACCCGTAATGATAACCGGTTTATGTAGGTTCTCAAACATAAACGACAATGCCGATGCGGTGTAGGCCATTGTATCGGTCCCGTGGAGCACCACGAAACCGTCGAAATGGTCGTAGTTATTCTCGATCGCATGCGCTATATCCATCCAGTAACGAGGATTCATGTCTGACGAGTCGATAGGCGGATTGAACTGTATGTTTTCAATCTTGTAATCGAGCATCTTTATCTTAGGCACGTTATCGATAAGATGAGTGAAGTCAAACGGCTGCAACGTGTGGGTCTCGGGATTTTCAATCATCCCTATGGTCCCTCCCGTATAGATTATGAGTATGTGCGGCTTTCTCACACTTTTCATTGTATCTTTAGTCGATTATCGGTTGTTGTCTATAATAATTGATGAGCATACACACTACATAACCTGAGCACCGGGACGCACAGGAGCCGTAGGCCCTATCACCACAAGAGAGCCGTCGGGATTCTCAGCAGACAAAATCATACCTTCCGACAATATACCGCGCAATTTGCGGGGTTCGAAATTGGCAATAAAGCACACCTGCTTGCCTATAAGGTCTTCCGGATTATAATATTTTGCTATACCCGACACGATAGTGCGCTTGGCCATACCGTCATCGATGAGAAACTTCAGCAACTTGTCAGCCTTGGGCACCTTTACACATTCAATGACAGTGCCCACTCTTATATCGCACTTCTTGAACGTATCGAAATCAACATTTTCGGCCTGCGGAGCCACCTTCCAGTTATCAAGCTGATTCTGACGTTTTATATCCTCGAGACGTTTCACCTGAGCCTCTATGACATCATCCTCTATCTTTTCAAACAACAATTCGGGCTGTCCTATAGCAGAACCCGCCGCAATAATATCGTCGGTGCCGAGCATATCCCAATCGATAGAGGCCATGCCGAGCATCTTCACGAGCTGTCCGCTCATGAAAGGCAGGAATGGTTCGAAAGCCACAGCTATATTGGCACATAGCTGAACAGCTACATTAAGTATGGTGGCCGTACGGTCCATGTCGGCCTTAGCGACTTTCCACGGCTCGGTCTCCTGAAGATATTTATTGCCGAGACGCGCTATGTTCATGGCGTCTTTTAGAGCATCACGGAAATGAAAATTATCAAGATTGTCACTAAGCGAGTTCTTAATTTCGGCGAGTTCGGTAAATACGTTACGGTCTACCTCCTGCATCGCACCCTTCGCAGGCACAGTGCCGTTGAAATACTTGTGGGTAAGTACCACCGCTCTGTTGACAAAATTGCCGAGTATGGCTACAAGTTCGCTGTTGTTGCGTGCCTGAAAATCGCGCCATGTAAAGTCATTGTCCTTGGTTTCGGGCGCATTGGCGGTAAGGACGTAACGCAATACATCCTGCTTGCCGGGGAAATCCACGAGATATTCATGAAGCCACACGGCCCAATTACGTGATGTGGAAATTTTGTCGCCCTCAAGATTCAGGAATTCATTGGCAGGCACGTTGTCAGGCAATTGAAAGCCATCGCCGTAAGCCATGAGCATCGACGGGAACACTATGCAGTGAAATACGATGTTGTCCTTGCCGATAAAATGTATCATACGAGTCTCCGGATCTTTCCAATAGGTCTGCCAAGTATCAGGCAAAAGCTCCTTAGTGTTTGAGATGTAACCGATAGGGGCATCAAACCAAACGTAAAGGACCTTGCCGTCGGCACCCTCGACAGGCACAGGTATGCCCCAGTCGAGATCGCGGCTCACAGCACGCGGCTGCAGTCCGAGGTCAAGCCAAGACTTGCACTGTCCGTACACATTTGGGCGCCACTCCTTGTGACCCTCAAGTATCCACTTGCGCAACGCTGGTTCCCACTTGTCAAGCGGAAGATACCAGTGCTTAGTCTCCTTAAGCACAGGCTTGCTGCCTGTAATGGTACTTCTGGGATCTATCAGTTCGTCGGGACTGAGAGAGGTGCCGCACACCTCACACTGGTCGCCGTATGCATTCTCGTTGCCGCAATGTGGACACTTGCCTGTGACATATCGGTCGGCAAGAAATTGCGCGGCCTCTTCGTCATAAAGCTGCATTGATGTTTTCTCTACAAATTCGCCTTTGTCATAAAGTCGTCTGAAAAACTCCGATGCAGTGGCATTGTGGGTATCGGAGGTGGTACGTGAGTATATATCAAACGACACCCCGAGTTCTTTGAAAGAATCCTTTATAATATTGTGGTAGCGGTCCACGATATCCTGAGGCGTAACCCCCTCTCGACGAGCCTTTATGGTAATAGGAACCCCATGTTCGTCGCTACCTCCTATCATAATCACGTCATCGCCGCGCAACCGCAGATAACGTGCGTAGATGTCAGCCGGAACATATACTCCGGCCAAGTGCCCTATGTGCACAGGGCCATTGGCATAAGGAAGAGCCGTAGTGATAAGTGTACGCTTGTACTTCTTTTCCATATTATATCTGTAATGTGAGATAATCAATTGTTTTACAATACAAAATTACTCTTTATAAATGAAAAAAGAGTAATTTTGCGGCAAAATTTATTTATCTCATGGAAAATCTGCCTAAAGACCCAGCAATACTGTTCAGCTACATAAACATGTTGCTGCGTGACCGTTATGCATCGCTCGACTCGCTGTGCGACGACATGAACATAGAACGCGGACTGCTCGAAGCCAAATTACGAGAAAACGGTTGGGAATACAACAGCTGCGCCAACAAATTCTGGTAATCACCAGTTAAGCGTGACGGCAACTTCGGCGACCTCGGAGCTAACCGGAGGTGTGAGTTTGGCGACTCTCACCATGCCGCCATCGATAAGCGGCCAACGCGACGTCACAGCTTCGCTTATACGATATGCCACATGTTCAAGCAGAGCCGAAGGCTCGGCCATAACTTTTTTCACAACGTCTATCAGTTCAGCATAATTAAGCGTGGCCGATAACTCGTCACTGCCAATAACGACAGGATAACCGACAGTTACCGACACCTCGAAATCATTACCAACTCTGCGTTCTTGTTCAAGCACTCCGTGAAAGGCATGAAGCCGTAACCGGGTTATCTCAATAGTCGTTTTCATGCCACAAATATAAACACCCCTGAGTCAAGGCACAAAAAAAATCGTGATATATTCACGATTCTCTAAAAATTTGCTACTTATTTCCTCTTTGGCTACTAACGATACATCTCGGCTGCAGCCTCAAAATACCATGTAAGCACTTTTTTCAACATCTTTTTCATAACTTCTAATTTTTTTAATTAAACACCTAAAACAATTTCTGTTAAATCGGCCCGGTAATTTCACAATTACGGGCATCACTTTCATCTCCCGGGGAGCTCAATCTTCACTGTCATACATCGGAGTGCAATCACCGGTGATACGGAATAACTGATGGTCACTCATGTTACGCATGTAGGAATTAACTCCCTCTTTAAAAAACTTCATCATCTTGTTCATGACTATACAGTTTTAATTAATAATAAAAGACTGTCGATTTATCGAGTCTTCGTTATTATATACACTTGAACATGGTGCAAAGTTAGAAGAAAAAGCCCAAAACATGCAATAAAACTATGTTATTTAACATATAATTTTTCACATACATCTAATAATCAACCGCCTAACAAAAGCCCGCACTTATGTTAAAAAGGGTGAATATAAATGCATCATTGCATAAATATCCACCCTTTTGATAAGGTATGACATCATTACTTACGCCTACGGCATCTCGGCTGGCGCAATGATTTACGTGATTTTTTGCCTTTGGACTTACCGGAAAGGACTTCCTTCACAGTCGCCTCCTGATCCGCATCCACCCCTACAGGACGACCTTTGTCGTCAACAAGAGCAAAGTCAACCATCTTACGCTCGACATTGGCTCTGGCAACCTGTATACGCACTCGGTCGCCAAGAGTGTAGCGTGTCTTGGAGCGTCGTCCTACAAGTGCGTAATTGCGCTCGTCAAAGTCATAATAATCATCGGCGAGATCCCTTATTGGCACAAGCCCCTCACACTTGTTCTCATCAAGTTCGACATATAGTCCCCACTCGGTAACTCCGGAAATGACTCCGTCATACAACTCGCCGAGTCTGTCGGCAAGATACTCGACCTGCTTGTATTTTATAGATGCGCGTTCGGCGCCGGCAGCAAGCTGCTCCATTGAACTCGAGTGCTTGCACAGCTCCTCAAGTTTGTCATGATTGACGCTGCGGCCTCCGGCAAGATAACGCTCGAGCAACCTGTGCACCATCATGTCGGGATATCGTCGTATGGGTGAGGTAAAGTGTGTGTAGTAGTCAAATCCAAGTCCATAATGGCCTATATTGTCGGTCGAGTATATGGCCTTGGCCATGGAGCGTATGGCGAGTACCGAAAGTAGATTCTCCTCACCTTTGCCTTTTACATCGGCAAGCATCTTGTTTATGGACAGATTTATCTCTTTTGCCGATCCTTTGGTTTTTATCTTATATCCAAACGTGCGCGCTATCTTGGACAGATCCTCAAGTTTGGTCACATCGGGCTGGTCGTGTATACGGTATACAAACGCTTTGGGCTTCTTACGACCGTTGGGGCAACCCACATATTGCGCCACCGTGCGGTTGGCAAGAAGCATAAACTCCTCTATCAGCTTGTTGGAGTCCTTGGATTCTTTAAAGAACACGCTTATCGGATGGCCAGTCTCATCGATTTCAAAACGTACTTCCTCTCGGTCAAATTCGACTGAACCGTGTTCATATCTGCGTCGACGAAGTGTCTTGGCGAGTCTGTCAAGGGTCAGTATCTCCTCGGCATAATCGCCTGTGCCGGTCTCTATTATCTCCTGAGCCTCTTCGTAAGTGAACCTGCGGTTGGACTTAGTCACCGTGCGGCATATCTCGTGGTTAACCACGTTGGCGTCATCATCCATCTCGAAAACGCACGAGAAAGTCAGTTTCTCTTCGTCAGGACGCAACGAACAGATACCGTTGCTGAGATGTTCCGGAAGCATCGGAACCACACGGTCGACAAGGTAGACCGACGTAGCCCGCTTCCGGGCTTCCTTCTCTATTATAGTGTCAGGGGTCACGTAATGCGTGACATCGGCTATGTGCACCCCTGCCTCCCAATGGCCGTTAGGCAGACGCCGCAACGACAAGGCATCGTCAAAGTCTTTGGCATCGCGCGGGTCGATGGTGAATGTAGTCACGTCACGCATGTCACGGCGGCGTGCTATCTCTTCGGGAGTAATACCTGCCCCTATTTTATCAGCGGCTTTCTCCACCGACTCAGGATAACGGTAAGGTAGTCCGAATTCGGCAAGTATGGCATGCATCTCGGCATTATTCTCACCATTCTTTCCAAGTATATCGATGACCTCTCCATGGGGATTCTTGGCATCCTCAGGCCAATCGGTGATCACCACTACCGCCTTATCGCCGGTCTTGCCCCCGTGAAGCTTGCCGCGGGGTATGAATATGTCGGTTGCAAGAAACTTCGAGTCGGTCGACAACGTGGCGAAGTGCTTGTCAACAGTCAGCGTACCGATAAATACCTGTTCGTTAGGCTCAAGTATCTCCACCACCTTGCATTCCGGTTCTACACCCTTTCGACGGGCAGCCACAAGCACCTTCACCTTATCTCCGTTGAGCGCATGCATGGAGTTGCGTTCGGCCACGAATATGGCCTCGTCGTCGCCGTCGAGAATGACACTGTTTTTACCGTTGCTGCGGCGTGTAAACACACCCAGCGCCACAGTTCCGCGGCTCGGAGCCTTGTACTTTCCGGGCGACACCTGAATTATCTCGCCGTCATATTCGAGTTCGGCAAGACGCATGGCGACAGCCTTCAGAGTCTGCGGACTATCGGCCCCGATAGCATGCGATACCTGCTTATAATTAAAGGTCTTGTTGCCCTGAGCGTTAATGTAATCCTCGATTAGAGAATACAGCTCAAAAGTAGCCGATCGTCGGTTCTTTTTAGGTGTTGTCGCCATAATGGTATATGTGTTATGCTGTTATGCAATTATTAACATCAAGCTATGCGTCAATGTTGGCATAGTTGGCGTTCTCCTCGATAAAATCACGACGCGGAGCCACATCCTCGCCCATAAGCATGGAAAATATGCGGTCGGCTTCAGTGGCATCGTTTATAGTGACCTGCTTTAGCAGACGATGCTCTTTCGACATGGTGGTGTCGCGGAGTTCCTGAGCACTCATCTCACCGAGACCTTTATAACGCATCACCTTGGTCTTGTCGCCGTTTTTGGCGATAAAAGCCTGCACCTGCGCGTCGGTCCAGCAGTATTCCTCGGCCTTTCCTCGTGTGCATTTATACAACGGCGGAGTAGCAAGATAAAGATATCCGTTCTCGATTATGGGGCGCATACGCCGGAAGAAGAAAGTCATGAGCAACGTGGCAATGTGGCTTCCGTCGACATCGGCATCGGTCATGATAATTATCTTGTGATAGGCCAGCTTATCAAGGTTAAGCTCCTTGGAGTCGTCGGCCGTACCGATAGTAACACGCATGGCACGGAACAGGTTGGTTATTTCCTCGTTGTCAAAGACCTTATGATCCATAGCCTTCTCCACGTTAAGTATCTTTCCGCGAAGAGGCAGAATGGCCTGATAAGTACGGTCACGGCCCTGCTTCGCGGTACCGCCTGCCGAGTCACCCTCGACGATAAACAGTTCGCAGTCCTCGGCCGTACGCGACGAGCAGTCGGCAAGTTTACCGGGAAGTCCTCCGCCGCATAAGGGCGACTTACGCTGCACGTTCTTACGGGCATTGTAAGCGGCATGACGGGCAGTAGCCGCAAGTATGACCTTGTCAACAATCAACTTTGCCTGACGCGGGTGTTCTTCGAGATACATGCGCAACGCATCGCTTACGGCAGTCTGCACCGCGCCTATCACCTCATTATTACCGAGCTTAGTCTTTGTCTGGCCCTCAAACTGAGGCTCCATGACCTTTACCGACACCACGGCGGTAAGACCCTCGCGGAAATCGTCGCTGGCAATATCAATCTTGACCTTTTCAAGCATCTTGCTGTCCTCGGCATACTTCTTAAGCGTAGAGGTAAGACCGCGGCGGAAACCGGTCAGATGAGTACCGCCCTCAATAGTGTTTATATTGTTTACAAACGAATATACGTTTTCGTTGTAAGTGGTATTATAAGTGAGAGCCACTTCCACAGGTATGCCCTGACGCTCGGTGTTCAGATGGATGACATCGCTTATGAGCGACTCTTTGTTGGAGTCGATATATTGTACAAATTCTTCCAGACCGGTCTCGCTGTAAAACACCTCACGGCGGTACTCACCGCTCTCCGACACCTGACGTCGGTCGGTAAGCGTAAGAGTTATGCCGGCGTTAAGATAAGCGAGGTCACGCAGACGATTGGCCAATGTGGCATAGTCATATACGGTAACGGTAAATATACTGTCATCAGGCCTGAACGTTATGCTCGTTCCGGTAGTAGAGCTTTCTCCTATCACGGTAAGATCGGTTGTAGGTTTACCGCATGAGTACTCCTGCATATAAGTCTTACCGTCGCGGCGTATCTCAGCGCGCAAGTAAGTCGATAAAGCATTCACACAACTCACACCCACACCATGCAGACCGCCGGATACTTTATAAGAGCCTTTGTCAAACTTACCTCCGGCATGCAATACTGTCAAAACGACTTCAAGAGCACTTTTATGCTCCTTCTCGTGCATATCGACCGGAATACCGCGACCGTTATCGACCACGGTTATTGAGTTGTCTTCGTTTATGGTGACTTCGATGTGTGTGGCATAACCGGCAAGAGCCTCGTCGATAGAGTTATCGACTACCTCATAGACAAGATGATGCAACCCTTTTACACTAATATCACCTATATACATGGCAGGACGCTTGCGCACCGCCTCAAGACCTTCGAGCACCTGAATGTTACTTGCACTGTACTCTTCTCTTTGTTCTGACATAATTATTCTTGTAGATTTTTCTTACTCATTTATCTTTCCCAAGCAGAATAAACAGCTTTAGGCGACACCCATATTCGGGCAAACAAAATTACTAAATTTTTCCGTCATACACAACATTTTATAATGTCCAAATTACATGATACTGCGAAACGACATTTTGTTAAATTTTGCAAACAACAGTAAATTTAACCTCTCAACAGTTGCATATTCAACAAATAGAGCTTAACTTTGCATCGCTTTTCCAAAATCGGGGTGTAGCTCAGTTGGTTAGAGTACGCGTCTGGGGGGCGTGAGGTCGCTAGTTCGAGTCTAGTCACCCCGACTAAAAGCAAAAGCCGAGTCTTGACTCGGCTTTTTTCATTTCACCTCGCCTCAGTGCTCCTGCCATTGCGGGTGTGCAAAAAAGGTGGCGCATAGTATCTTTTCGAACCGGTCGTGCGACATTATCACACAGTAATGGTCGTTGTTCTTGATATTGTTGGAGAAACCTAAACGCTTGTCAGCCTTGAAACTTATGTTGCAAAACATATCCTAAAAAACACAAACTTTCATTTTTTTTAGGCTCAAGCCGAAATACCGGTGCATATGTTAAAATGCATCGAGGATAATGTTAAA
>ERZ778496.547-NODE-547-length-35563-cov-7.030923_pt1 | contig 35563 bp, 29 predicted proteins | sample MGYA00433099_ERZ778496 | MGnify/ENA primary metagenome ERZ778496 (study PRJEB29527, sample SAMN07138962) | mouse gut metagenome | material: feces | host: mouse | place: China:Nanjing | collected 2016-01-25 ...
TAAAATCCAAATTCTCCATAAATACAAGACACATACTATTTTTTAAATGATATCCCCTGGATCGATTTATGTTATGATTAAAAATTCCGTGTTTATAACTTGGTGACGGCGACATATTTATAAATTACGCCTTTTATTTTCTTATCTTTTTTCGTTCAAATTCTGCTAATCCGTTTCTATCATATCCTTTCTTAGATAGAAACGGATTAGCGCCCTATGTATTCTTTCATTATCTGAAAAAACGCCGCAACATTTTCACGGATATTCCCTTTAAAAACTGCCGATCCAGCAACAATTACATTTGCACCGGCTTCCAGATTGGCTTTCAAATTATCTAAACGCACACCGCCATCAATCTCAATATTTACCATAGGATAATTTTCATTAACTATTTTGCGGATTTCTCTGATTTTATCATAGCAGGCTTCAATATACTTCTGCCCCCCAAAACCTGGTCGCACAGTCATAATCAATACCATATCCACCAAATCCATATAGGGGAGCAATTCGCTCACTGGTGTTTCTGGATTAATAGCAAGTCCTGTCTTTGCTCCAAGTTCTTTGATTTTCAGCAGTGTTTCCCGAACACAGTCGCACGCTTCCACATGAATGGTTATTCCATCTGCGCCCAGCTCTATCAATTCTTCCACATACCGCTGCGGCTGATGCACCATCATATGTACATCAACAAACAGCTTTGTCCGTTTCTTCACGCAGGCAAGCACTGGCATTCCAAAGGATATTGACGGTACAAAAATACCATCCATTACATCAATATGGAGGTATTGAGCACCAGATTCATTAATTTCGTCAATCTGTTTCCCTAGTTCGCAAAAGTCTGCTGCTAATATAGAAGGAGCCAAATAATTCATATCAGTATTTCCTCTTTTCTTTCTCCCGCAATTCCTCATAAAAAGTAATATAATTATGATATCGGGTCTGGTTGATGCTGCCCTGTTCAAGAGCGTCCTTGACACCGCACACTGGCTCATGAATATGGGCACAAGTCAAAAATTTACACGCTGTTTCATATGGCTGAAATTCGGGATAAAAGGACTTCAATGTTTCTTTTTCTATGTCAAAAAGCGATAGAGAACTGAAACCGGGCGTATCCATAATATACGTATCATCTGAAATCGCAATTAGTTCCGAGTGTCTTGTCGTATGCTTTCCCCGTTCTATTTTTTCGCTGATGGCTCCTGTTTCCATCTGTTTTGTCTTTTGTATGCTGTTGACAATAGAAGATTTTCCCACACCACTCGGCCCTGCAAGCGCAGTTGTTTTCTTGTTAAGCTTTTCCTTTAACTGTGCTAACCCTTCTTTGGACTTCGCACTGACAAACAATATTTGACAGCCACTCTTACTATAAATCGCCTTGACTGCCTCCTGTGCTCTACTGTCTGTAAGGTCTGTTTTATTAAAGCATAAAATGCAAGAAAGCCCCTGCTGCTGCATCATAATTAAAAAACGATCGAGAAGGTTGAAATTCGGCTCAGGTTTCGTCATTGCAAATATTAATAGCGCTTGGTCAATATTAGCCACAGCAGGACGCACTAAAGTGCTTTGGCGTGGAAGAATTTCAATAATATTCCCTTCGCAGTCTTTAGGGTCTGTCACCTCCATAACTACATTGTCCCCAACCAACGGCTTAATATTATCCTTGCGAAATATGCCTTTTGCCTTACATGCATACACGTTGCTTTTCCCTGTATGCACATAGTAAAAACCAGCAATTCCCTTTATTATCTTACCATGCATCTATCTCTCCTAAACATTTGTTTAATTCTTTGTAAATTGAACATTTTGGTGAACCTGCGCCACATCCTGCACAATCTGCGTTGTCTGGTTACCCTCAGCGTCTGTAACGGTTTCCTCTTTATTTACTACATATGCTATCGTAATTATACCATACGCAGATGAACTCGAAAAGCCAGTAACATTAATCGGTGCCGGAAAAGAAGTCACAGTAGCATACCAAATCTGCACACCATCCGCCGTTGTCAGAATCACTTCCGCATTCCCACCAATATAATTTGCCGGTGCTTGAATGGTTGTCGTACAATTATAAGTTGCCACTTCACTTCCAATGCTTATCTTTACATCTACCTTTGTTCCCTGTGTTACATTGCTGCCTTCCTCGAAACTTTGATAACAGATTTGACCTTCTGGATATTCATTGCTATAGGATTCGCTAACTTCTCCTATCTCAAGTCCTGCCGCTTCAAGGGTACTGACAGCAGCTTCCTTAGAATAGCCCAATACACGCGGCATCAGCACTTGACTGCCCTCTCCTCCTGTGCTGATAACAAGCGTTACCATGGAACCAACCACGGCAAAGGAATCACCCTCCGGCGTCTGTGAAGCAATCAAACCTTTTGCATAGTCTTTGGAGGGAGCTTGTGTCTTTGTCACTTGGAACCCTTCTTTTGTCAAAGTTGCTGTTCCTTCCGCTTCAGACAGCCCTACTACAGAAGGAATATTAATTCCATCCGTTCCCGCGCTGACCGTCAGCACAATTGTTGTGTTTGGCGCAATCTTATCATTAGCAAATACTTCTGTTCCATCCTCTAATGCTGCCGCAATCACAAGATTCTTTTTATACTGCGCAGACGGAGCAGATACTTTCTTACACCCCAAACCGGCTGCATGAAATGTTTTCTGCACCTCACCCACTTCTAAACCAACAAATTCGGGAATCGGCACAGTCTGTGTGCTGTCTGTACTTTGTCCCGGCAATTGATTGGTCATGCCAATCTGCTCAAGCAGACCCGTTGCCTGACCAACGCAATATAACACGATACAACCAATTATCACCGCCGCAATAATCGTTAACAATGTTCGAAACCCCTCTGCCTTAGGGTTATAGTCATACTCATCCTTTGCGTTTTTCCTGCTGCTTGGACTTGATTCATAGTCTAAATCTGTCATATTATGCTTATTTACACCACTTTGAATATAACCCATATCTTCATATTCATCATAATCCTTGCTTTTTTTCGCCTTTGTCTTATCCTGATTTTTACTGCCTGCACTGTTTCTGTTGCCTGCCGTTTTTTTATCCGTGGTTTTTTTATCCGCAGATTTCCTATCCGCAGATTTTTTTCCCCCTGTCTTTTGACCCGAAACATTTTTCGTTGAAACGTTTTTGGGGGCATTGTTTTTACTTCCTTTACTTTTTACTGGTGTTTTGCTCCTTGTACCCTGTTTCGCAGTTTTCTTTTTCTCCTCTGGATAATCCTGTTCTGCATCTGTATAGGAATATGATTTTGTATTTGTATTCTGCCGCTTTGAAACAGTATAATTTGGAATTGCAGCTAAATCCTCCTCATCTGCATAAGTTTCTCTGCGAGGCACTCTGTCCTCCCAAGTAGTATTTAAAATATCCGGTATTGGCGATACAGATTGTATTGGAATCGGCTGTAAAGGGGTTTCCTGCGGTATCACTCGTGTCTTTGCGGTATCATCCGAATAATCCACGTGCGCAATAATATCATCTGGATTCATTAGGGAGTGTTTTAGATCCTTTATCATTTCGCCCATACTTTGATAGCGTTTATCAGGACTTTTCTGCGTACATTTCATTACAATATTTTCAACACTAATAGGAATTTCTGGTACAAAATCCCGCGGTGTTGGCATAGGGGATTGAATATGCTTAATCGCAATTGCAACAGTAGTATCTCCGTTAAACGGCACACGTCCTGTCAGCATCTCAAACAATGTAATGCCTGTAGAATAAATATCGCTCTTTTCGTCCGAAAATCCACCTCTTGCCTGCTCTGGTGAAGTGTAATGCACAGACCCCATAACATTGGAGGTAATCGTATTGCTCGAAGCTGCCTTTGCAATACCGAAATCCGTGACTTTTACCTTGCCCTCTTTGGAAATCATAATATTCTGCGGCTTAATATCCCTGTGAATAATATGGTTGTTATGCGCCGCCTCGATTCCCATTGCCACTTGTATTGCAATGCTGATTGCCTCTTTTGTCGTCAGCCGGACTTTTTTCTCTATGTACTTCTTTAATGTAATACCTTCTACCAGTTCCATTACAATATAATGGATTCCGCCCTCCTCGCCGACATCATAGACATTTACGATATTTGGGTGCATCAACCCTGCTGCCGCCTGCGCCTCAACACGGAATTTCGACACAAAATTCCTGTTTTCGGAAAACTCTTGCTTTAATACCTTGACTGCCACAAGACGGTTGAGCTTCTGGTCTTTTGCTTTATATACGTCAGACATACCACCTGTACCGATTTTTTCCAGCACTTCATAGCGGCTGCCTATCAGCATTCCTAACTTAATCATTCCTGACCTCCAAACGGTTCTACAAGAACCACTGCTATATTATCACGTCCACCATTCTCATTGGCGGCTTCTATCAGTTTTTCACCAGCCTCGCTGATATCCGCACTGCTTTCAATAATCTGGTGTATCTCGTCATCTCTAAGCATATTTGTCAGGCCATCCGTGCAAAGCAGAAGTTTTTCCTTCTCCCCGATATGAACCTCAAAAAAATCTACCAATACATATTCTTTTACGCCGACTGCCCTTGTAATAATATTTTTGTCTGGATGCGTCCGCGCCGCCTCCCAATCCATTCCGCCAAGGTTTACCATCTCCGCCACAAGCGAGTGATCCTGCGTAATCTGCGTAATAAATTCATTGACAATATACATTCTGCTATCGCCAATATTGGCAACTGTCACAACATTTCCTGTACAGGTTGCCATTACAATTGTCGTACCCATGCCCCGAAGCTTGCCATCCTCTCTCGAACGCTGATAAATAAATGCGTTTGCCTCATCTATCGCTTTCTGCATAATATTCTCCGGATCATGTTCCTGTGCATAGCTGCAAACCACTTCCACCACCTTTTCCACCGTATGCTTTGACGCATAATCGCCCGCGTTATGTCCTCCCATACCATCAGCAACGATAAAAAGATTGGGCAAATTCCCAACAGGCTTATCGGAAGTATAAATATAATCTTCGTTGATTTCCCGTCTTTTTCCGACATCTGTTTTTGAAAATAACTTCACTGGTTCTCCTCCAATCCCTTTCGTATCTCTTTATTCGTAAAGAATATGCCTGCGCAGTTGTCCACATGCGCCGTCAATATCCCTCCCCATTTCCCTTCTAATAGTAACATTAATATGTTTTTTTTCAAGTTTATTTTTGAAATTTAAGATTTCTCTTTTATCCGATTCTACAAAATTCCGCTCTTTTATTGGGTTTACAGGGATTAAATTGACATGAAACGGCTGCGCATAATCCGTGGAATACCGCGAAATCAGCCTGCAAAGGTTACGTGCGTCCTCCTCCGTATCGTTTTCACCGCCTACAAGACTGTATTCAAACGTCACTCTGCGCCCCGTCTGCACAAAATAATATTGGCAGGCTTCCATTACACTATCCAATGGATACTGATTTGCAATCGGCATCAGTCTGCACCGTTTTTCCTGTGTCGCGCCGTGCAACGAAAGCGCAAGCGTTATTTGAAGTTTTTCGTCTGCAAGCCGCTTCATCTCTTCCACCAGTCCACAAGTCGAAACTGTAATATTTCTCTGACTGATATGCAGCCCTTCTTCACTATTTAAAAGATAAATAAAACGTATCAGATTCTCATAATTATCCAGCGGTTCGCCGGTTCCCATCACCACTACATTGGACACACGCTCGCCTGTACTCCTTGCAATTGCGTAAATCTGATCCAGCATCTCCGAAGGCAGCAGCCCCCGCTCCAAGCCATCAATGGTAGATGCACAGAAACGGCAGCCCATACGGCACCCCACCTGCGACGAAATACATACAGAATTACCATGATGATATTTCATCCATACACTTTCCACAAGATTTCCGTCCGAAAGCGCAAACAGAAATTTTTTCGTACCATCGATTTTTGAAGTTTGCACACAAACTTCCTTTAGTGACGTATAGAAATAATGTTCCTCTAGTTTCTCTTTTAAGGTTTTTGGAATATTGGTCATTTCTGCATAATCCCGTGCCATTTTCTGATGCATCCACTCATAAAGCTGCTTTGCACGAAATGATTTTTCTCCAATCTGTTCCATCTGCGCCTTTAACTCTGTTAGGGAAAGCGATTTGATATCCAGTTTACCCGTTTTAAAATTTATTAATTCCAATTGTAATCGTTCCTTATATTCTATCATATATTTAATAATCTGAATGTCAATGGTTTTTGGCTGTATTTATGCAACTGTTTTTGTAAAAATGCTGATAAAGAATCCATCTGCCATCTGTCTATCTGGAAAAAGCTGCAAATATCTTTGTTCTGTGATATCTGCCCGCACCTGTTGTGGGAGCGCATCTGCAAATGAAACTGGCATTAGCTTCAGTTCTTTCATTATCCATGCGGTATTTTCCTCATTTTCCTTCTGATTAATTGTACAAGTGCAAAACAGCAGCCTTCCGCCCTGCTTTAAATATCCTGCCGCCGTTCTTAATATACGCCGCTGTAGTTCCACAAGTTCCTCTATTGCATCTGGAGAAATTTTATATTTAATATCACGCTTTTTACCGATAACGCCAAGCCCTGAACAAGGTACATCTGCAATCACAATATCTGCTTTCCCCTCCAAATCTGCGCAAGGTTTCACGGCATCCCATGTTGTAACCGCAATTTTTTCCAAGCCGCAGCGTCTACAGTTTTCTTTCATTAAAAGCACTTTACTCCCTGCACTATCGCCAGCTCTAATTGTATAATCCGTAATTCCTTCGCTTTCGAGCAGATCCGCTAAAAGCATCGACTTTCCTCCTGGCGCTGCACAGATATCCACCGCAACAAGCGGCATCGCATTTTCTGTACAAAACCTCTGGAAAAAGTTCCCTGCCTGTAAAGCTTCCACTGCAAGCATCGAACTAACGTCCTGCACAACAAAAGCCCCGCTTTCATAGCCTGCAAGCTTTGTGATATCATCTGTTCTTGAGATTTGATATGCATACGGCAGATACGGAATCGACGTTATTTTGCCGCCATGCTCGTCAAGCATAGCTCTAAGGGCAGCAATATCATTTTCTATCGTTTCCTTTCTGCGAAACCGTATGGACACAGGCCTCTCTATTAAAAGGCTCCGCAAAAGCTGCTCTGTTTTCTCTGTGCCAAGCTGATTCGTCCACAGCTCTACAATCCATTCCGGCATAGAATACGCCACGGAAGCATTCGGATATTCAATGGCATCTTTATTCCTTGCAATTGTCCTAAGAACACCATTTACAAAACCCTTTAGTGAAGTAAAACCCTTCATCTGCGCCAGCTTTACCGCTTCATTGCACGCCGCTGCATCTGGCACACTGTCCATATATAAAAACTGGTATATGCTCATTCTCAAAATCATAAGAATTACTGGCTTTATTTTCTTCGTCGGAACTTTAGAAAAACAATTAATACAGTAATCCAATTCTATCATACGCTCCAGTGTTCCTTCAAACAGCCGTTTTATAAAAGACTTTTCCTGCTGTGACAGATAATTGTATTTGTTTAATACCTCTCGCACTGCAATATGCGAATGTACTCCCTGCCCGTCTTTTGTGACAGACAGCAGCATTTCCAATACCAACAGCCTGCTATTCACCTTTTGCATAATGCTCCCGCCCTTCTATCTCCAAAGTTTATCTTATACTCACGAACGATTAGATTTTCCTTTCTACACAGCGCGTATTGCCCGCTTATGCAATATGGGTTGTGCAGAAATTGGAAAATCTTAACGGTCGTTAGTATTATGATCATCCGTTAATCGTCACTGCGCCGTCCAAATAGCATCACTAAACGCAGAAGCTGCAAAATCGCAGAAGCCGCCGCCGCAACATACGTAAATGCCGCCGCACGCAGTACCTTGGCGCTTTTTGCCCGTTCCTCCTGATTGACAATGCCATACTGCTCAATACAGACCAGCGCACGTTTCGACGCATCAAACTCCACTGGAAGTGTTACAATCTGAAACAATACTGCCAGCGCAAACACCCATATCCCAATCTTTATTAGCATGGGATTACTGCCAAGCAGCACACCTAACAAAATAATAGGAATCCCCAGCTTTGACCCAATATTTGCTGCCGGTACCAAAGCCGACCGCAGTTTCAGCGGACTATAATTCTCATGGTGCTGTACCACATGACCACATTCATGCGCTGCTACGCCAATTGCCGCTACAGAGGTAGAGCCATATACACTATCCGATAGCCTGACTACCTTTTTCGACGGGTCATAATGATCGGTTAAATTTCCATGAATATGCTCCACACGTACATCATAAATCCCCTTATTCCTAAGAATTGTTTCTGCTGTCTGTGCCCCTGTCATACCGGACGTACTCCGCACATTTGCATATTTGCTGTATGTGGAATTTACTCGAAACGATGCCCACATGGATAATACTGCGCCTATCAGCACTAAAAAATACGTAGGATCAAAAAAACCAATTCCCATATATGGCATAAAAATTTCCTCCTTTCGCTTTCTTGCAGGGACAGGCTACGCCTCCCCGAAACAACTGCCCTCTTTCCATTGATTTCCCAGTAGAAAAGACTTTGTATCCATTCTTTTTTTGCCCTCTAGCTGCAATTCCAAAATCCGCAGGATTCCTTTGCCGCACGATACATCAATACTGTCTTTTGCAATTCTTATAATTGTACCTGCTGGTCTTTCATTGCTGCGGTCTGATGTTACAACGTCGCAGTTCCACAGCTTCACGCTTTTTCCCTGATAAAAAGTATACGCACTTGGCCATGAATTTAATCCGCGCACAAGTCGCTCAATCGCCACCGCGTCTTTTGTCCAGTCAATTTTGCCAAGCGATTTCTTTATTATTTTGGTATGGGTAGAAAGGCTGTTGTCCTGCGGCTTCGGCACAATCTCGCCTGCCGCAAGCTTTGGCAGCGTATTGACAAGCAGTTGTGCGCCCGCTTCGGAAAGCTTGTCAAACAATGTTTCTGCGGTTTCTTTCTCTACAATTGGTACCACTGTCGTTGTTAGAATATCTCCGGTATCAATTCCCTCATCCATCTGCATAATCGTAACGCCTGTTTCTTTTTCTCCATTAATAATGCACCATTGAATCGGTGACGCGCCTCGATATTTCGGCAGAAGCGAGGCATGAAGATTAATGCTTCCAAGTTTTGGAAACTCTAATAGTTCTTTCGTTAATATCTGCCCAAATGCTGCCACCACATAGATATCCGCTTCGTACGCCTTTAATGCTGATACGGACTCTGGATCCCTGATTTTTACAGGCTGCAATACTGGGAGATGGTATTTTACTGCACATTCCTTCACCGGAGAAAACTGCATCTGTCCGCTTCTTCCCTTGGGCTTATCAGGCTGCGTTACAACCGCCGTGACTTCATGCCCTGCCGCAATCACAGCTTCTAATGCTCTCGCCGCATAATCAGGCGTTCCCATAAATACAATTTTCATTTCGTATCCCTCCCTGTGCGCTGTGGTTTTTTACTCGCCGTCATCTTCTTCCATTTCCATATCCATTAACTCGCCCTCGACCTTCTCCACATACAAATGGCCGTCAAGGTGCTCTAATTCGTGACAGATTGCCCTTGCAAGCAGCTCCTCACCTTCAATTTCAATCGGCTTTAAATCTTCGTCTTGCGCTGCAACCTTTACATAGTTTGGACGTGTAACAATACCTGTTTTTCCAGGCACGCTTAGACACGCCTCATTTCCGCTCTGTTCACCGCTGGTTTCCAAAATCCGTGGATTGATCAATAACAGCGGGTCATTTCCCTCGCCTGAAGCGTCAATCACCACAATGCGCTTTAATATTCCAACCTGCGGCGCCGCAAGCCCTACACCGTTTGCCTCGTACATGGTTTCAAACATATCGCCGATTAAATCCTTAATTCTTGGCGTAATTGCTGTTACTTCCTTTGAAATTTTATTTAATACTGGATCACCAATTTCCCTAATTGTTCTAATTGCCATTTTGATTGCCCTCCATTTTAGTAATACTCTTTTCGTTATCCTATTTATACTTGCGAATGCTTAAATTTACCCATAACACCGACTCACGAGCATAATTATCTTGAGTGATATGGTAAAGTTTATCGCTCGTGAGTATATATTCTATATTGTACGACAAAAAAGATTTGCCGTACTAATATGTATTAATTGGATTAAAGTCAAACTGTATACTGCATCGGCTCCACTGTGCCTGTTCGATAAACTGCTCCAAATTATCCTTAATATCAACAAGCACTTGATATTCCCGATGCTTAATATAAAACACATTGCGGTACACATCATTAATTTTTCCAACTGCTGCTGCGGAGGGGCCGATAATTGTTGGTCTATTTTCTGCAAATCTACTGACTGCCCTGTCTGACAATTCCTTTGCGTGTTCCTCGCCCTCTAGTTCGTCCTCCGAAAGAATCAGTACCGCCATCATATGCGCCGCCGGAGGATACATCATAAGATCACGATATGCGATTTCCTCCTCATAAAAGCCTTTGTAATCCTGATTGGCGGCATGAATAATCGTATAGTGCTCTGGCTGGTACGTCTGAATCACCACCTCGCCAGCAAGCGTGCTTCTGCCTGCCCTGCCCGCCGCCTGTGTCAAAAGCTGAAACGTTCGTTCTCCTGCTCTGTAATCGCCTGCGTGCAGGGACATATCTGCTGCCAGAATTCCCACAAGCGTTACTTTGGCAAAATCATGCCCTTTTACAATCATCTGCGTGCCGACAAGAATATCTGCCTCCTCATTGGCAAATTGAGATAAAATCTGTTCATAACTGTCTTTGCTCTTTGTGGTATCGGCATCCATGCGCAGTATCCGCGCTGTCGGAAATTCTTTGTGCAGCAGTTCTTCTATCTGTTGTGTGCCTGCCCGAAATCCTAAAATATACTTAGAACCACATTGTGGACAATTTGTAACGGGTGGTGTTTCGTAACCACAATAATGGCAGACTAACCTGCTCGCCCTGTTTTTTACTGTATGCTCTGAGAGTGATACATCACAATGCGGACATTTTACGACATAACCGCACGCTCTACATGATACAAAACCTGCATATCCTCTGCGGTTTAAAAACAGCATACTCTGCTCGCCCTTTTCCAGCCGCTCCTCCAACAGTGTATGAAGTCTTCTGCTAAATATCGAACGGTTGCCGCTGCGCAGTTCATCGCGCAAATCTTCTATATAAACCTGCGGAAGCTGCCCTCCTGCAAGACGTTCCTTTAATTCAAACAGTTTTATTTCGCCTTTCTGCGCGCGATAATAGGACTCTAATGACGGTGTCGCCGACCCCAGCAACAGGCTTGCGCCTTTTATGCGGCAAAGTTCTCCGGCGACTTCCCTTGCGTGGTATTTCGGCATACTCTCACTCTTGTAACTGCTTTCGTGCTCCTCATCAATAATCACCAGCCCCAGCCGCTGAAATGGCGTAAACAGCGCAGACCGCGGCCCGATAATAATATCCACTTCGCCTTTTGCCGCACGTTCAAACTGATCGGAACGTTCACCTGCAGAAAGCCTAGAATTCATCACAGAAACGCGCTCTCCAAAGCGCTGATAAAAGCGTACTAATGTTTGATATGTTAAAGCGATTTCTGGTATCAGCATAATCGTCTGTCTGCCCTCGCTAATTACCTGCTCAATCAGTTCCATATATACTTCTGTTTTGCCGCTCCCTGTAACACCGTGCAGCAAATATGTCTGGCGGATTCCCCTTCGAAATTCTGCCATAATCTGCGTTACAATTGCCCTTTGGTTGGAGGATAATTCTTTTTTACCGCCACGCTGCCATCCAGACTGTACTGCGTGGGGCAGAGGATTGCGGAATGCATTTTCCTCCTGTATTTCAATTAAATCTGCCTGTTGCAATGCACGCAGTGTCTGTGCTGTAATATTTAACTTCCCTGTTACCAGCGTCTGCGGCAAGATCGGCTGTGCAGCAAGCGCTTTCATTAATCTTGCCTTCGCTGTCTGATGCTTTTTCTCAAATGCAAGGCTTTTGTCAATTGCTGTCTGTGCGTCCACCTTGCTGTGTATGGATTTCTTTACTACAAGCTTGGATTTCTGCTTTACAGGAAGCACCGTTTTCAGCGCCGCAATCATTGTCGAGCCATAATTTTCTTTAATCCAGCCCGCAAGCCGGATTGCGTCCCCCTGTGCACTGACACCGCCTTTTACAATAGAAGCAATTTCTTTAAGCTTGCGTTCATCATACTCTGCCTTATCTGTTAATTCCATTACGTAGCCGCGAATCAGCTTATTTCCTCTGCCAAACGGAATCATAACCGCCATTCCAACCGCAAGCTGCCCGCAAAGCGCCTGCGGAATCCGGTATTGAAACGGACGGTCTACTTTTTCATGTGATATATCTACAATAATATTTGCAAATCTGCCTGTCATGGTTTTCTATTTCCCCTGATTTTGCTCATTTAGGACTTCCTGAATCAGCACTCTTTCATCCATTGGGTACTTTACGCCCTTAATCTCCTGATAGTCCTCATGACCCTTTCCTGCAAGCACAATAATATCGCCTTTCTGTCCATGTGCAATGGCATAACGGATTGCCTCCTTGCGGTCGCAAATTTCCACATAACGCCCATTGGTTTTCCCAATGCCCTCTTTAATATCCTCAATAATCGCCTGCGGTTCCTCAAAACGCGGGTTATCTGATGTAATTATCGTTAAATCCGCAAGCTTTCCGCTGACTTCCCCCATCTCATAGCGCCGCAGTTTCGAGCGGTTGCCGCCGCATCCAAACAAGCATACCAAACGATTAGGCTGATAAGCACGCAGCGTTGTCAGCAGGCTTTCTAATGCCATTGCATTATGCGCATAATCTATCATTAAAGTAAAATCATCCGAAACCTTAACAATTTCAATCCGCCCCTTAACCTTAACATCCTTCAACGCTTTTTGAATATCCTCTTTCTTTACGCCGAAATGCCTACAGATTGCAATGGCTGCCAATGTGTTGTATACGCTGAATTTCCCCGGAATATCCGTTTGTATCTCCATTTCCATAGCACCAGAAACATGAAATGATATCCCCAAGAATCCCGCACCTGTCAAAAGCCTAAGATTATCCGCACGCAAGTCTGCCTGTTCGCCAAAGCCAAATGTTTCGATTGCACAAGTATGCTCTCTGGTAACTTCTTCCCAATGCGTATCATCACAGTTGACAATCCCTACTTTGCACTGGCGGAACAGCATCGCCTTACAAGCCAAATATTCCTCAAAGGAGGCGTGCTCGCCTGCCGCAATATGATCTGGCTCCAAATTGGTAAAAATCCCATAGTCAAACACAAACCCTTGTGTCCTGTGCATCTTAAAGCCCTGTGAGGAGGCTTCCATTACCACCACATCACAGCCTGCTTCCTTCATTTCCTTAAAATACCGCTGCAATACCAAAGGCTCCGGCGTTGTATTATCTGCTGGTATTACTTTCCCTCCTATAATTGCTTCAACGGTTCCAATCAGCCCTACTTGATGTCCTGCCTGTTCCAAAATATCTTTTACAAAGTATGCCGTTGTTGTCTTTCCCTTTGTGCCTGTTATCCCGATAATTTTCATGCTTTGCGCCGGATTCCCGTAAAAGTTTGCTGCAATAAACGCCATTGCATAGCGCGTATCTTCCACCTGAATCACAGTTATCTCTGATTCAGCCGGAAGTTCTACTTCTTTGCTGACTACTAGTACCCGCGCACCGTCTGCCGCTGCCTGTGCCGCCGCACTGTGCCCATCAAAATTCATACCGATTACACATATAAAAAGACAGTCTTTTGTAACATTTCTGGAGTCGTTTACCACCTCAGACACGCCCACATTGACACTGCCCTGTATACATTCATATGCTATTCCTTTCAGTAAATCGCTGCATTGAAACATATAATATCTCCTTTTTAATATGTTCTATATCTCTATCTCTATAATCTATGAATCATTGAAGAATGAAATACTTATAAAACACGATACATAAACACTATACAAAAGAATATCATATACCGATTTTTTTATCAAGAAAAATCCATTTAAAAAATCTGCTATTCTATAAAAAACACAGCAGGAACCCGCCAAAAAGCGGGTTCCTGCCATATATTTTCTTATGAGGGGGGAGATAGTGAGTGTTTCAACTATCTGTATATTACTATAAAATATAAATGTGTCAAAACTGTGTATAAAGCCTAAAAAAACAATAATAAATCTAAATAAAGATAAATCAATTCATAAAAAATTATGAATTGGAAAACATTTTATTGATAATATTTCATTACCATCTGTAGGGAAATATTTCCGCGAAATTCGTTGATTTCCGGATAATATACCACGGATAAGGTAATTTCTGCCCCATTTCCATGATACAGGCGTTGTGCTGATTCCTCGCCGAATTTTTCCGCCAAATACTCATGGAAAGCTTCCAAATCACCAAAATAAATCATTTCAAACTGCCTGCCATTTTCGTCTGCAACGGTGTATTTTCCTACATTTTTATTTGCGCCAAGAATGCGCCCGCTTACAAAGTTTAGGTTTTTTTGTGCAAACTGCGGTTTGGGATTGCCGTTTCCAAAAGGCTCTAACAAATTTAATTCCTCTATAAAATCCTGTGTTACATAGTCCATAGGCATCGGCACATCAATTAACACTTTTTCCTGAAAATCATCTTCCGTAAGATTGCAGTTGTTATTTAATGCCTGTCGAAAAGGTTCAATATTCTCCTCCGCAAGCGAAAGCCCCGCTGCCAGCTTATGCCCGCCATACTTTGTAAAAAGTTCCTTACATTTCGTCATCTCGTCATACATATGAAATGCTTCAATTGAACGTCCAGAACCTTTTACGCCATCCTCCGCCTTTGTCAGCACAAATGTCGGTTTACAATATTTCTCGCGGATTCTTCCAGCAATTATCCCTGCAAGACTTTCATGCACTTCGGGCAGATAAATTACCAACACACGGTCTGTCAAGTGCCCATCCTGCTCTATCTGACGCACTGCCTCCTCCACACCTTTTAACGTTAATTCCTTGCGGCTTTCGTTCATTGCTTTCAAATCTCCCGCAATCCTTGCCGCCTCGCCAATATCCCGTGTTTGAAATAATTTCAAGGCATTGACTGCCGTATCCAGTCTTCCCGTAGCATTTAGGCACGGACCTAGCACAAAACCAATGGTATAAGGCTTTACGCGAGAAGGTTCTGTTCCTGTCACTTCCATAAGTGCCTTTAAACCAATATTTCTTGTTTCTGCCATAAGCTTTAGCCCACATTTCACAATAATTCGATTTTCGTCCTTTAACTCCATTACGTCACCAATCGTTGCAAACGCCGCAAGTTCCAGCAGTTCCAGACCCAGTTCAGATTCCATTACCTCCTGCCAAGAACAATTATTTCTTTTCGCAAGCAGTGCCAGCACGAGTTTATACGCAACTACAGCACCGCAGATTTCCGGAAATGGATAAGCGCAGTCCTCCTGTTTCGGGTCAACAACTGCCTCTGCCTTCGGTATTAAATAATGCCGTATCCCCTCTGACTCCTCATAAGGTACTTCATGATGATCTGTAATAATCACTGTTATTCCCAGAGAATTGGCAAAATCTATCTGCGGCAGTGCTGCTATCCCATTATCACAAGTTAGCACGGTATCCGTTCCCGCATCAAACGCATCTTGTATTAAGCTTTCATTTAAACCATAGCCGTCACGGATGCGGTGTGGTATCGCCGTGTCCACCTGCGCACCGCACGCCGTAAGACCACTGTATAGAATATATGTAGAACAAATACCATCAATATCATAATCGCCGATAATACGGATATGCTTTCCTGCTGCAGTCTTTTCTAACAAAATATCAACTGCTTTTTCCATATCCTTTAACAACAGCGGCGGATATAAGTCTGCTCTTGTGCCGTGAAGGAATTTCTCAATATCTCGTTCCTCTACCACATCTCTGTTTCTGATAATTCGCGCAAGCACAGGGCTTATGCCGTATTGTTGTGCTATCTTATTAAAATCTGCCCGCTTCGCCGCCACCATCCATTTACTCATAATATAAATATCCCTTTCTATTTATCAGGTGAGCTATATCTCAAATTATTTCATTTCGTCCTCTGATAGAGGTCTGTTTAATTATATCACTTTTTAAAACATTATCAACTGATTCTTCCACTAGTACACCGTTTTCTTAATCCTCGTATACAAATAGCGCGTGCTTTGTATATGAGGAATTAAACAACAGTGTACTAGCATTATTTCTTTCTCGTTCGTTACAGCAAAAATTCCACTACCGCATAAACCCCACCCTCTGTGTTATTGAGTGCAATCTGCATTCTGTTGTCTTGCTGGTAAACCACTGGAACCACCAGAGTGCCTGCAAATGCTGGATTTTTATATTCAACGCGAAGCTGCTGAATCTGCTGTGCTGTGTCGTTTAGCGCCTGCTGTGACAGCAGCTCCATAGCAAGCTTTACATATTCCACATTGTTCATATGACCGTTAGAGTCAATCTGATACCGACGCACCGCAAAGGCATCCTTTTGCTCACCGCTGCCTTTTATAACAATTTTCCTCGGCGCATAATCCATTTCAATTTTTTCAGAAAGTTCGTATCCCTGAATCATTTCCTCTGTTAATTTCGTCGGATGCCCTTTCTGTGTATCAATAAGTGACCAGATGGACGCCCCTTTTACAAGCGCCTCACCTGATTCGGAAGTCATTAGAAAATTGCGGTATCCTAGAAATCCTTTAAAATCATACGGCATCGTCATTACATTTACCATTTCATTGAGCATAGGGCGGCGCAGAATTACTATCTGCCAAGCGCCCAAAAGCCACGCCAAAAAATGTTTCTTTAGATACTTCATTGTAATACTGCCATTTTCCGCCTCAAAAATTGCCGCATCCTGAAAACAGCTTAAAATTGCCGGAACCGTCATTTTTAATGTTCTATCGGTTGTACTATAGCCAACCCTTATCTGATAATTGTACATAATTCCCCCTATTCTACATGAATTTGTATCTGCGCTCTATTATAGGCACACAAAACTTATTCCATCTGCCCTCTTTCACTAGCATACAAAACTTGCTCCATCTGCCCTCTTTCACTGACTCACAAAACTTATTCCACAGCACTTAGGAACTGTTCAAAAATTACTTGTGACAAGTACGCCGTATAAATGTTCCTATGCAAATTACTTTGTAATTAGAAGAAAATCGCAGGCATAGAAGGCTAAGGCATAAAGATCAATGCCTTATGTCAAGATTTTCTGATGCCACAGATGGACACTTAGACAAGTAATTGTTATGAGTAATTTGTTAACCGTTCCTTACTTCATTATATATATTGATGAGTACTTAAATTTACCAATAGTGCTGACTCACAAGCGTAATTAATTTGCGTGCTATGGTAAAATTTATCACTCGCAAGTATAAACATATTTTCCTCAACACTATATCTGTGATAGAAAAAACTCCCTAAAAATTCCCAATTAAATAAAACCGCACAATTCCATATACCAATAAATGTACTGGATATATCGCATAAAATAAATATTTTAGCTGCTTTCCACGTGTGCCGTTATACAGATGTATTGGTATAAATGCCAGCGGTGCTGTCAGTTCATACGAAAACGCTAACGCTCCCACCAAATCACGCACCCATATATTGATATCTCTGCAATAGTAGAACATTATAATAAAAAGTACGCCTTTCCAGTGATAATCCACTTCCAGAAATTGCCCTGCACAAGCAAACACACCAATGCAAACCACCTGCCCCAGAATACACCATATATCGTACTGCGCTCCCGCCTTTCGAATTTTATCCAAAACAACAAGCGCACAAAGCCCTAATGTCAATGTAAAATACACATTTTGTCCCTGTGGATACCACACTTTCCCAAAAATCGCCATATTAAACGGAATTTCCGATAAAAGCGCAAACACAAGGCATCTGCCAATATATTTCTTCACATTGTGCGTATAAAAAAAACCCTCCACCAATAAAAAACAATAAATTGGAAATGCAATCCGTCCAATATAGCGCAGAATCCTGTAAATTTCGTATTCTTTGCCATCCAACTGCCAATAAACCGCCGCCGCAAAATGATCAATCAACATGGTTACTACCGCAATCCATTTCAAAACGGAAGCACTTAATCCCCACTTACTAGTATTTTCCCCTTCCATAGCGAATCCCCCAATAGTTCATTTAACCTTGCTATGCTAAAGAACTGTGATTTCCCACATTCTGCGCATATGCAAAATGGCTGCAGTCTTACAAACTGCAGCCATAAACAGGCAATCCTGTTTGCTCTCTATTTTTTATCCACTTTTACCTTTGTACGAAGTACATACCACAGTGCACCCGTAATACATACTGACGAATACGTACCGCAGACAATACCAACCATTAACGGCAGAGCGAACTCACGGATTGATGTTACACCAAGCACAAACAATGCCGCCACCATAATAAATGTTGTCAATGAAGTAAAGATACTTCTCGAAAGCGTCTGACTAATACTTCTATTTACCAGTTCCTCCAGATTATCCTTTTTCTGCATCGTGCCAAGGTTCTCTCTAATACGGTCAAATATAACAATCGTTGCGTTAATAGAATAACCGACAATCGTCAGCATACACGCAATAAACGTACTGCCCACGGAAACCTTTGCAACCGCATAGAACGCAAGCACAACCAACACATCATGCAAAAGCGCCGCAACGGAACTTGCCGCAAAACGGATATCCTTGAAACGAAACCAAATATAAATCAGCATACAGATTGTCGCAATTATAACGGCAAGAATCGCATCACCTTTCATTTCCGAACTAATCGTAGAACTAATTGTTTCTGCTGTAATTAAATCCTTATTGACACCGAAATTAGACACCAAAGCGTCTTCCAATTCCTGACGTTCATCTACATTTAATTCCCTTGTCTTAAAAATCACTTCATTAGAGCCGGCAACCTTCTGCACTTGAACAGCGCCATCACCTGTTACCCCGCTAAACACTGGCACCACCTTTGCGTCAATATCCGCAAGCGGCATATCCTCATTAAATGTCACATTTGTAGACGTTCCGCCGACAAAATCAAGGCTGTAATTTAATACATTGCCTGTGGTTGCGCCATTAATCCCCAGAAATACAAAACCAACCACAATTACCAGAATCGAAGCGGCGAAGAAAATATTTTTCTTTCCCAAGAAATTCACAGTGTTCTGATCTTTAGCCGCACCATAGAACTTTACATCCTTAATCCCAACCGCAAAAAGCGATTTTAATATCAACCGTGTCACAACCAATGCCGTAAACATTGAAAGAACGATACCAAGCGCAAGCGTATAAGCAAAGCCCTTTACTGTACCAGAACCCTTTAGGGCAAGCACCAGCGCTGCAATCAATGTCGTGACATTACCGTCTACAATTGCAGACATTGCCTTTTTAAAACCAGTGTCAATTGCACTGCGGACGGTTTTTCCTGCTGCAATCTCCTCACGGATACGTGCAAAAATAATTACGTTTGCGTCCACCGCCATACCAATAGAAAGAATAATACCTGCAATACCCGGCAGTGTAAGCGTAATCTCAAACATATTTAAACACAGCACTACTAAAATCGTATAAATAATCAAAGCCAGCACAGATGCCACACCCGGAATACGATATACGACAATCATAAATACTGCAATCACCAATAAACCAATTGCCGCTGCCTTTAAACTGGTGTTAATCGCTTCCTCACCAAGTTGCGCACCAACAACATTAGAACGAAGTTCCTCCAATTCCAGCTTCAATCCACCGATACGGATTTGGCTCGCAATCCTTTCTGCTTTTTCAAAACTCTCCATACCAGTAATCTGCGCACGTCCGTCTGTCAATGCTGCCTGTACTGTCGGTACACTGACAAAATCCCCATCATAGTAAATACCAAGTGTTTCACTGTTATTACCGTTATTGTAAGCCTTTGTTGTTGCATCCGCAAATTTCTGTGCGCCCTCACTTGTAAAAATCAAATCTACCACAAACTGGCTGTTTCCATAATTATCACTTCCTGATGCCCCCTGTGCAGAATCGACATCCGTTCCCTCAAGTACAATGCTTCCATCCGCTTTAAGTTCATCAATGGTCTTATTCAGCGAATATCCTGTATCACCGCTGCCTGTATAAGAATAATTATCATTTCCCTCACTGTCTGTTTGTGAAATAAAATATAGTGCACCAGGTCTTCCTAAGTCTTCCAAAATCGTATTTGCATCCGACACACCAGGAATCTCGATATTAATTCTATCTGTTCCTTCCTGATATACCTGCGCCTCAGTGCTGTAGACTTCAACCCTTTTTTGCAGCTTATAAATTGTATCACTCATATCCTCGCTTGAAGGTGCTTCATCCCCAACTGCCTGATACGTAATACTAACACCGCCTGCCAGATCAAGCCCCTGCTTAATCCCCGACGCTGCACCGGCGCCCTCTGTGCCAATTCCCCAGATTGCTGTATAACCCAGCCCAATCATCACCAGCAAGGTTATGACCAATGTTAAAATACCCTTGTTTTTTTTCATACTAATCCTCCATGCTTATTAAAAATGCTCCATTAGATACCTGCGCCGTCTTTATGTATCTGCATCCGCAAGCGCCGCCTTTATCATAATTGCACATTCTACACGCTTTCTTTGCAGTTCGCATCCTAAATCATATGTGCCTTGAATGCTTCCTTGAAAATTGTAAGCATTTGCTGCACATCCGCCGCTGCAATAAAACTTTGCAAAACAGTCCCTGCATTTTTCCTTTGCATAAACATTACATGACCGAAATGCCTCGCGAATATCTGTATTTACAATCCCCTCGTCCACATTTCCCATTAAGAACTTGTCCTGCCCTACAAACTGATGACAGGGGTAAAAATCCCCCCACGGTGTGACCGCCAAATACTCCGTACCCGAACCACATCCTGACAAACGTTTGTAAACACAAGGCCCGCCCTCTAAGTCTATCATAAAATGAAAGAAATTAACACCCTTTCCTTCCTTATGACGACGAATTAATTCTACGGCAAGCTTGTCATACTCTGCAAGCAACTCTGGAATATCGTCTTTGGTCAAGGCATAGTCCTCATTCTCCGGCGCTACCACTGGCTCTATGGAAATCTGTTCAAATCCTAAATCTGCCAAATGACAGACATCCGCCGCAAAATCCTTATTAAAATGCGTAAACGTCCCTCTTACATAATAGTTTGTCTGGTTACGGCTCCTGGCAACCTTCTGAAATTTTGGGAGCACCAAATCATAACTTCCCTGCCCTCCTGCAAGCGGCCGCATTTTATCATGCACAGATTTCCTGCCGTCAATACTTAACACTACATTTGCCATCTCTTGGTTTACAAAATCCAAAATATCCTGATCCAGCAAAACCCCATTCGTTGTGAGCGTAAAACGGAATTTCTTATGATGCGGCTCCTCCAAACTTCTTCCATACGCCACTAAGTCCTTTACCACCTGCCAATTCATCAACGGTTCCCCGCCAAAGAAATCCACTTCCAGATTGACACGGCTGCCAGAATTTACCACAAGAAAATCAAGCGCCTTCTTACCAACCTCAAAAGACATTAGTGCACGCCTGCCATGATATTCGCCCTCCTCTGCAAAACAATATCTGCATTTTAAATTGCAGTCATGGGCAATATGTAAACATAACGCCTTTACCACTGTCTGCCGATTCTGAAACGCTTCCATACTCTTTTCATAGATATCTTCCGAAAAAAGCTGCCCCGATTCTCGCAGCGTTAAAATTTCCTCCAATATTTCATGAAATTCCTCTACCGCAACCTTCTCCTTGGCAAACATTGCATCTTTCATCAGTGCCGTCTGAATACAGTCCTTATCTGCCCATTCCAAATGATTTTCAACGATTAAAGCAATCATATCATATGTTATTTTATCCACTACATGAACAGAACCACTGTTAACATCCAGCACGATATAAAAACCATTATTTATATATTGATGTATCAATCACTTTCGTCCTTTCTAAATTTAAAATCCCTATAAGTGCCCATGTGCAATCAAGTAGAGAAGAGCCATCTTCCCCTACTTGCCGCGCCCCCATGCGCCGCTTCAACAGCATATTTCCCCTGCATGGGGCTGCACAATCGAATAGAGGAAAAACCTTTCCCCTACTCGCGCGCCGGGCACCCGTCAGCCTCTGCTGACATATTTCCTTTGGTTGCCCGTGCGCATAAAAGATAAGCAGCGAAAACTCGCTGCTTAGTTAAAATCCTCTATTGTGAAATCCTTTAAGCAAATATATAACATATGTTATTTTGTGTGCTCACAACTCTGATTTCCAACAGTACAGGACGTCTTACAAGCTGATTGGCAAGAAGTCTGGCACTCGCCGCAGCCGCCTTTTTTTACGGACTCCTTATAATCTCTTGTCGTTAACGTTTTAATGTGCTTCATCTTCAAAATTCCTCCTTGTATTTTCACTTTCAGTAGTATATCACAATATCCGCCGCTCGAAAAGCCCCTTTTTTAATTTTTTTTGTTCTCTTGTTACTATTCACAGCTTCCAGCTACTCATAGTAACAGCATTTGCGCATTCCAAGTTGCCTGTGGCAAGGCGGCAAATACTTGCATAATCTACTGTATTGAGTCAAAAATGCGTAGTTAATGCGCATTTTGACTGTGAATACTAACGTTCTCTTCAATTAATTGGTGCAGCTTTTTAATTGCCTGTGATATTCCGCCGATTTCACAAATAAGCCCTTCTTCCACGGTTTCCTTGCCCTCAAGTACCGATCCCACGTCTTTGGTCAATACTTCTGTTTCCATCATTAACGCCTCGTAACGTTCCTTGGAAATATTGCAGTGGCTGCATACAAAGCTTGTAATACGGTTCTGCACATCCCGAAAATAATTAAAGGTCTGTGGAACTCCAATCACCATGCCATTCATGCGCACTGGATGAATCACCATTGTTCCAGTTGGCACAATAAAAGAATAATCGGTACTGACTGCAATCGGCACACCAATGCTATGGCTTCCGCCCAGCACCAGCGAAACGGTTGGTTTGCTCAGTGACGCAATCATTTCTGCAATTGCAAGCCCCGCTTCCACATCACCGCCCATTGTATTCAGTAGTAAAAGTACACCATCAATCTCACTGCTGTCCTCAATGGATGCAAGCTGTGGCAGCAGCAATTCGTATTTTGTTACTTTTGACTGGTTTCCAGCATTTTCATGACCCTCGATTTCCCCAATAATTGTAATTAAATGTATTTTATGCTGCTTCTCGTTTTCGTCCAGCGTAATCTGGCTTTCTTTCTCAATCTTCTCATCCTTGTATTTTTGATTCTCTAATGCATCCTTTTTTTCATCATTTTTTTCTTCTTGCTTCTCCGCCATATTGATTACCTCCAAATGTGATAAAGTGTTCTTTTTATTCTTTCACATTTGCAGACAAACTATACCAAGTAAACAAATCAGACGCAAATTAAATATCAAAAAAATCTATTCCTGTCATATCTGTCATATCATAATCATCATTGGGTGACGGTTCAATTGCGTAATCCATTTCCCTGTGTTCTTTGCGCTTGGGAACCGGCAGCGGATTTTCGATAAATTGCGTTTTTTTCATACCGATATCCTCCGGCAGTATCTCTTTCATACCTAACGGCTCCTCTCTCTTTGCAGTATCTGCTCCAACAAATTCCCTATCTAATCCAAGCAAACGCACCACGGCACTCGCTATTCGAAATAAAATACTCAGCAAAAGAAACGCGGCTGTCCAAAGTAGAACTTTTAGATGCAGTGGCGACGCCTTTACCGTAATTCTAATATAGGCAGGTATTGTTGCCAACACCATACTGACCACAAAACCAATATAACTATTGGACAAAATCCGCACAGCGAAAAATAATGCCAAAACCGCCATTAGCTGCAGAAAAACATTAAGATAAATTCCGGACATAGCAAAGTTTCCCAATACCATACAAGACAGCGACAATAGATACTGGTATGCATTCTGCACAATATTGATGCCCGCAGCAGTCCCAGATGCCGCACCCCCGCCCTCTGCTGTCAAAAATGCTTGATAAAAAAGTGCCTCATCTGCCGCAATATCCTCCTGCGCCACCGTTCTATAATGTGTTACAATAAAATATCCCCTTATTCCTATCGAAAATGCGATTACCATGATTATCAACAGCAAAGTAAGCCATATTTTATTTTTCATCCGAATACCCCCTTTGCCATTGACAAATCTTATTGCTTTTGATTATACCTTAAATATGCTCAAGCGCCTGCGCGATATCCGCTATAATATCCTCTGCATTCTCAATTCCCACAGAAAAACGGATTAAATCCGGCTGAACCCCCGCTTCCTTTAACTGTTCATCTGTCATCTGCCTGTGCGTATGGCTTGCCGGATGCAGAACACAAGTCCTAGCATCTGCAACATGCGTCACAATCGCTGCCAACTGTAAATGATCCATAAAGGTAACACTGGCTTCTCTGCCGCCCTTTAAACCAAAAGAAATAACGCCGCAGGTGCCGTTTGGCATATATTTTTGCGCCAAATTATAATATTTACTGCTCTTTAGACCCGGATAATTTACCCAAGCGACCTTGTTATTCTGCTCCAGCCATGTTGCAACTTTTAAAGCATTTTCACAATGTCTAGGTACGCGCAAATGCAATGTTTCCAGCCCAATATTTAATAAAAATGCATTCATCGGCGACTGTATAGAGCCTAAATCCCGCATCAACTGCACTGTTGCCTTTGTAATATAAGCCTTCTTTCCAAACCGTTCCGTATATGTCACACCATGGTACGATTCATCCGGAGTTGTCAATCCGTGGAATTTTTCTCCATACTGATTCCAGTCAAAATTACCAGAATCCACAATTGCACCGCCAACACACATTGCATGTCCATCCATGTATTTTGTTGTGGAATGTGTTACAATATCTACTCCATATGCAAATGGTCTGCAATGAATCGGCGTTGCAAATGTATTATCGACAATCAGCGGAACACCATGTGCATGTGCAACCTTTGCAAATTTTTCAAAATCAAGTACCACCAAAGCGGGATTTGCAATGGACTCTGCAAGAACACATTTTGTATTTTCTTGGAATGCCTGATTTAATATTTCCTCATCTGCATCTGGATCGACAATCGTGCACTCTATCCCCATTTTTTTCATTGTGACAGTTAAAAGGTTAAATGTACCGCCATAAACTGTTGACGATAGAACCACGTGATCACCCGTTTCACAGATATTAAATACCGCATAATAATTCGCTGCCTGACCAGAAGACGTCAACATCGCCGCCACACCGCCCTCCAATTCGCATATTTTCTGCGCCACCATATCATTGGTAGGATTCTGTAGACGAGTATAAAAATACCCCTCCTGCTCCAAGTCAAATAATTTCCCCATTTCATCCGAAGTTTCATATTTGAATGTAGTAGACTGATAAATCGGAAGCACTCTTGGCTCTCCATTCTTTGGCTTCCAGCCCGACTGGATACATTTTGTTTCAATCGAATATTCCTTGCTCATTTTTTCCTCCTTGTTTCAATTTTTCCAGAATGGTTTAAATCATAATAAAATATATACTGCTGCAAGATACCACTGTAGCCCACATATCTATCAAATGGAAAGCCTTCAGGATACTGTGCTGCAAGTACATGATTAATATGTGTATCTATGGGGAACGCATCTGTTTTATGTAATGCATACAAGCAAATACAATCCGCCACTTTTACGCCGACACCATATAGTTTCATTAGTTCTGCCTTAGCTGTAATATAATCCATTTCAGGCAGTGCTGCCAAATCCACTTCCCCATTTAAAATACTCTCTGCTGTTTGGCGGATATATCGGCTTCGATATCCTAAATTACACGCATAAAGTTCTTCCATAGATGCCTCTGCCAATGCCTGCGGTGTAGGGAATACATAGTATGTAATACCTGTCTGGGTCTGCTTCTGCTCACCATAGGTTTCGCATAGTGTTTGAATACACTTGCGGATTCTTTTAATATTATTCTGCTGCGAAATAAGAAACGAAATAATAATCTCCCATAAATCCTGCTTTAAAACGCGAATACCATTTCCATATGCAGCAGCGGAACACAAGTATGTATCCTGTGCATCAATATTTCGGATAATAGAACCATAATCTGTATCCAAATCAAAATAATGCCGCCATAGGGCATCCATATCCTCCTGCGAACATACAAAGGTAATCTGGTCATTTTGCTGCAAGATTTCAAGGTATTTTCCAAAAGCAACAAGGCTGTATCTGCCACACTCCGGATTTCCTTCCACAGCTTCCTCCTGCATCATACGAAAACACTGCCCTGAATGGCATATTTGTGAGAGCGAAAAATTACTATTTTGTATTGTTATCATTGGCGGCTTTATATTGTTTGTTTTCTGCGGTGTATTTTGTAATAAAGAAAATAAATTATCCATGCTTATTATTTTATCCTTTCTCGCCGGATTTTGCAAGTTGTGAATAGAATAATTTATTTACCGATATATTTTCAACTTCTCAATCACACAGTGATGCGGTTTATTTTGGTCTTCCTTATTATAGTTTACACCGACAAGCAATATCTCCCCTGCATATCCCTCCAGTGCCTGTGTATAGTTTCTGTCTTTTATCTGCTGTATTGCTGTAACGGCGGTATAATTGTATTTCAGTTCAACTATCAGTGCTGGCTTTCCTGTATGTGTCAGCGGTAAAAATACAACATCCGCAAACCCTTTCCCGGCAGGCAGTTCTCGTATTAGCTTATAATCTTTTCTTGCGCTGTAATACGCCAATCCGATTGCTGCGCCTAACGCATTTTCATCATTATATGTTAAAATAGATGCGATTTCTGTATGTGCCCTGTCCAGCCCCTCGGCAACGCTTTTTTCATCACATAATAATGTATCTTCCAGCAGTTTTTCAGATGCTTTTAGGATTTGCATAATATTTTGCCAACCGCCGACGCTCATTGCATTTTCAAATTCTTCAATAATCTCCTTATTGGGAATAAAGGCTTCCTTGGCTTCGGAATCATATGCAAGATATCCTAAATGTATCAACAGTGTAAGCACATCATCTTTTATACGAAAATTGCGCATATCATTGCGGAAACTGCGTGTGTTTACTCGAACACGTCCGCCACCCAGCATCTGCACAATGTCCGCACGCAACCCGTCAAAATCCATTTCCATATAGATTTTTAACGCATCGTAGATCTCTGTAGATGTCCAATAATTGGAAAACTTATGGCGGCGCATTGCTTCTACCACCGATTTCGGATTATAAATATGCTGATACTTTGTAAAGGTATATCCATCATACCAGCCGCTTGTCTGCACAAAATCCATTTGATAACATTCGCAGAGTTCTTTTACTTCATTTTCTGTAAATCCAGTGTATTCCTCAAAAACATCCTGATCGGTCATGGAGTATTCTGTAAACATATTCAGCGCAGAATGCTCTCCGTATTTTTTCACAGGCAGAATCCCTGTCATATAGGCAAGCGCAACATAAGGCTGGTCTTTTAATAAATTCCGCAAAAAATCGAGATATTGCTTCTGCAAGGCTTCTGACTCCTGTCTCTCCCGCATTACACAGTCCCATTCGTCGATTAAAAAGATAAACTTTTTCTTCGTTTTTACGTAAATTTTTCTTAGAACAGCAGCAAGGATTGTTTCATATGCGGAAAAAAATTCTCCATATTCCTCGCGAATATCTTCAATAACAACTTGCTCCAAATAGTCTGTTACACTTTGATTTTTGGCTTCTATCAAGAACTGCTGCATATTTAGGAAAATAACATCATATTGATTGCGATGCTCCTGAAATGTTTTATCTTGTTCGATTTTTCGTTCTTTGAATAATTCTGATGAATCACAGCCACAGCTATAATACGCCGCAAGCATTTTCAGTGTCATTGACTTTCCAAAACGCCTCGGCCTACTAACGCATATAAACTTTTGTTCCGTACTAATATATCTATTTGTATATGCAATCAAACCCGTTTTATCCACATAAATTTCAGAACGTACGGCATTCCCAAAGCCCTCATTATCTGGATTCAAATAAATGCCCATGTGTTATACCTCCCTTGAAACCTCCACACTTTCAATTACACAGCTATGCGACTTATTAGGGTCTTCCTTATTATAATTCACGCCAACAAGCAGTATTTCTCCCGTATATCCCTCAAGTGCTTGTGTGTAGTTTCTATCTTTTATCTGCTGTATTGCTGTATTGGCAGTATGATTACATTTCAGTTCTATTATCAGCGCTGGCTTTCCTGTATGTGTCAGCGGTAAAAATACAACATCCGCAAACCCCTTCCCGGCAGGCAGTTCTCTTATCAGCTTATAATCTTTTCTTGCGCTGTAATACGCCAATCCGATTGCTGCGCCTAACGCATTTTCATCATTATATGTTAAAATAGATGCGATTTCTGTATGTGCCCTGTCCAGCCCCTCGGCAACGCTTTTTTCATCACATAATAATGTATCTTCCAGCAGTTTTTCAGATGCTTTTAGGATTTGCATAATATTTTGCCAACCGCCGACGCTCATTGCATTTTCAAATTCTTCAATAATCTCCTTATTGGGAATAAAGGCTTCCTTGGCTTCGGAATCATATGCAAGATATCCTAAATGTATCAACAGTGTAAGCACATCATCTTTTATACGAAAATTGCGCATATCATTGCGGAAACTGCGTGTGTTTACTCGAACACGTCCGCCACCCAGCATCTGCACAATGTCCGCACGCAACCCGTCAAAATCCATTTCCATATAGATTTTTAACGCATCGTAGATCTCTGTAGATGTCCAATAATTGGAAAACTTATGGCGGCGCATTGCTTCTACCACCGATTTCGGATTATAAATATGCTGATACTTTGTAAAGGTATATCCATCATACCAGCCGCTTGTCTGCACAAAATCCATTTGATAACATTCGCAGAGTTCTTTTACTTCATTTTCTGTAAATCCAGTGTATTCCTCAAAAACATCCTGATCGGTCATGGAGTATTCTGTAAACATATTCAGCGCAGAATGCTCTCCGTATTTTTTCACAGGCAGAATCCCTGTCATATAGGCAAGCGCAACATAAGGCTGGTCTTTTAATAAATTCCGCAAAAAATCGAGATATTGCTTCTGCAAGGCTTCTGACTCCTGTCTCTCCCGCATTACACAGTCCCATTCGTCGATTAAAAAGATAAACTTTTTCTTCGTTTTTACGTAAATTTTTCTTAGAACAGCAGCAAGGATTGTTTCATATGCGGAAAAAAATTCTCCATATTCCTCGCGAATATCTTCAATAACAACTTGCTCCAAATAGTCTGTTACACTTTGATTTTTGGCTTCTATCAAGAACTGCTGCATATTTAGGAAAATAACATCATATTGATTGCGATGCTCCTGAAATGTTTTATCTTGTTCGATTTTTCGTCCTTTAAATAATTCTGATGAATCACAGCCACAGCTATAATATGCCGCTAGCATTTTCAGTGTCATTGACTTTCCAAAACGCCTCGGTCTGCTAACGCATATAAACTTTTGTTCCGTATTCATATATCTATTTGTATATGCAATCAGACCCGTTTTATCCACATAAATTTCAGAACGCACTGCATTCCAAAAACCATCATTATCTGGATTCAAATAAATGCCCATCTTTTTCGCCATTCCCTTCCAATGCACAAACAAATTGTGAAAGTTTTGTCAAATTCTTTCACTCTTTTACCTACCGCTTAATCTTTCAACTTTGCTTTCCAAATGACATCTTTCAACTTTTGTATATCATCCAAATATTGGTTTCTATGATTCCTATTAATTAAGGAACCTCTACCTGAAGATGCAACGCCTACACTGGTCTTTTTTCCGTTAATTGTGATATTAAAATATACACCATATGCATAATCCTTTTTCTTCCCAGCATAAGTAACTACTGGCTCGATTTCCTCAATGCTGTCTAACGGAAAATATTGCACTTTAAATGGATTCAATAAGCACAATACTGCCAACTCCTGATGTATCGTATCAATCCAAAAATGCATCGTTAACATTTCATATTCATTCTTATCCCCATCAACAGCCAGCCAAGAAACAAATGTTCCATCTGCCATATGCCGATCGTAATAATCCACTAAGGCAGGTTTTAAATCCACTTCTTCCTTTGCGCCTTCTTCTCGTAACTGACAAATTCTCATTTCGATAAATGTATCCAATTCTTTTTTTGTTAATTTCTTATATTGTACAGCCATATTAATCTCCATGCCGCTTTAGCGGCTCAAATAGATATGAAAAACGCTGTCCTTCGCGTTTTTCCTGTGCGAAACTTAATACTTCTAAGGCAGTGTCTTTTGCTGCCTTAGAAGTATTTTTCACACTATTTATCTCCTCTGTTGACTCCATATTGTCCAATGATGCAAAATATAAATTATCAAACGCTTTTACCTGCATTCGGTTTCGCTCATCATCATAGATATCCGATTCATAGTATTTCCCGCCTTTCGCATTCGACAGATAACCCAAAATAAGCTCCATCCCCATAAATGCAGGATAATTACATCCATTTGCATCCGAAATCTGCCATACGGAAGCCTCTTTAAAACCAAATTGCGGATAGTATTCTGGTCTTCCGAAAAACAAAATAGCACCATATCCCAGTTCTGCCGCTTTTTGTATCATATGCATTATCAATGCTTTTCCAACACCTTTTCTTTGAAACGCAGGCAGTACGCTCAACGGCCCAAAATTCAAAACAGGAATGATATTGTCGGTCGTTCTCACTTCTGAATGACTGCAAATTATGTGTCCTGCAATATAATTATTAAGTTCTGCCACCAAACTTAATTCAGGAATGCCATCCCGCTCCCGCAATGTATGAACCATCCAGTGTTCATAAGGACAACCGATGCCGCCCCTTTCCACCCTTTCCGGATAGGAAAAGGCGGCTCTTGTTATTTCTTCCACTCTGCGATAGTCTGCCTGCTGTTCTGTTCTAATTAATAATCTGTCTTTGCTGTTCCACATCTTTTTTATCTTACCACCAATTCTACCCTAAATTCCCATTTGCATATTCACATACTCCAATTCCTTTTGAAACATTGGATTTCGCAAATCATGGCTAAATGATTTTTTTGGTTGTTGTTCCCAAAATGGATTATTTGACCTTGCCTGTATGCATTCCTCAATCAGTCTTTTATTAATACAGCATAGAAAGCTTATCCCATTATTCCTAAAGTTTTTTTGCAAAAGGTGATTCCCTGCAAGCGGAATTTCACAATATTTCTTTCCCCTGCAATAACAAATTTTATCCCTGTCATCCCCACTAATAGATTGTCCGTACATAATTGGATAATCTATTTCATCTTGATTTTCAGGAAGCGGTGCATTTCCAATGATCTCGTATTCACCGTAAAAAATTCGGTTATCCATAATATACTCGGATGGACAGCTATTACATTGCAGCAGTTCTGCAATCGTTACATTAGGATCTTCGGTAACGATATGAAAAATCGAAACACAAAGCGCCTTTCCCATCAAAATATTCCAAAATACGCCGCCGCTTTTAATAAACTGCCGAACATCCATCAATATCCTCCCATAACCATAATTTCTCCTATCGTATCTAAAGCGAAAAAAATCACCCTCCTTATACTTGCAATGTCGTCTTTTTGCCTTGGCAAATGCCTGTATTTCAGCAAGATCTTCCGTGCTTGTATCTGCAATCCATTTGTCGAGAAATACTTGCAGTTCATTTTCATTCATATCTGATATTCCCGCAATATATGATGAATAATATGTTTGCTGTGTCGTATAGTTTGCAAGATCAATACTGCCGCGATGCTCATACCCACCACTAAATCTAACATACATTCCATAGGACTTACACCGCTGAATGTTTACGCCGTTTAGACGCTTTGGCTTGCCCCTTGCCGTAATCGGCGCAATCATTGTGCGGTTGTCCTGCGTTTTTAGATAAAAAGAGTCTTCGCTAAAACTTCCACTATCCTGATACCATATCACTTTTCGGAGAATATCACCGTCAAAAAACAAAATATCCTTTCCTGTAGAAAGTTCCGGTTTCAGACTATTATTCGCAATTTCGACCCGTTCCCAAGAAGGCTCAATTAGTTCCAGCCCTAAATATTTGCGTTGTTCATTTGTTAATTCCATTCAAACCTCCTAATCATTTCATCAAAGCATTTCTATCCAAATAAAATACTAATATAACTTATGAAATATTTTCTCCAATTCAGAATCCGCCTGTTTTTTCAGCATGGGATCATCACACGAAAAATTCAAACGAAAACTATACCAAATATCAATTTCGAGTGCATACCATGTATCATAACTAAAATAGCGGACTTTATCACCAAACCATGTTTCATCCATGGAAAAACGCTCTGCAAGCCCTCTGGCAAAATTCCTCCGTTCCTCTGTCGTTCCTCCATAAACCGAACATGGGCAGGCATATTTTTTTAAGATCGCATCAAAAGAATGGATCGATGTTCCAATAGACGTACAATATTGAAATTGATGCTGGTATATTTTAAACGCTTTCTGAAATAAATATTTTTCAAAGCTTTCGGCAAAGTATTTGGATTCTCTTATCGTAACGATGGGATTTTCCTCTTCATTTATCGTAACGGTGGGATTTTCCTCTAACTTACTGATATCCAGATAGCAATTCATATCTATACAGTGATACAAAAACAAAAGCAGACCTCTTTGCAAGGCTTCTCTTGCATCAGAATCTTCCTCCTCAAATAGTTCTAAAATTCTACTGATATTGGGTTCTGCAAAACCATCCCATTCTCTTTCAAGCAGACCGCCGTCATTTTTGCCCATTGTCCTTAAATAATCCAGATACACTTTGGGAAGCCTATAACCATATTGGCTGCAAATATTCTCAAATTGTTGAATTTGTTCTTCGGCAGCAGGTACACATTTTTCAAGCCATGACCCATCAAAATTTGAAATGGATTCGCCTAACCGTTCCATAACCGTATCCAAAGTTCCTTGATAAAACGTTATCATTTTAGACTCCCCCTATTTTATTTCACTGCTTTTTTCGTTTGTAATGATTTTATACTATAAGTTTGTATCTACATAAACGTTTTATACTGGCGAGTATAACGCTATCCATTTAATCCTTATAATAATTCAGCATTTTCTCATAAATGTTTCTGGTTTGTGCTTCATCTCCCCATGATAAAAAGTCATCTGCATAGCATAGCGTGAAAAATGGCTCTTTGTCTTGAAGCACTTCCGGCAGATTTTGCCATAAACGATACATTTGATTGGCGAAACGCTTTATATCAGGACAGTTTTGATAATACACACTTAATTTGTTCATCAAATTTCTGCCAAAACGTTTATTATCAAACGCATTATCATCAATATGCGTTTTTATATAAATACGCGCATTTGTGATATCTGTTTCCCATATTAAATGCAGTAAATGCTCATCTTCAGAATTATCAAGGAATCGTTCGTTAAGCCTTTGATTGTATTCCTCTTCTGTTATAATATTCTCATCTAGCAAAAGCGCATAAACCAATAATTCTTCCATATTTTTGGATTCCTTTTATCTATTTTTTATTCTTCTGTAACAGTTCAGATAACCCATTGAACTGTTACGTATCCAGCCATTGGAAATCGCTTCGCGATGGGCTGGATACCTCCAACCACTACATTTTATTACGGTCAGCGCAGTAAATGCGCAGACCTACCTGAACTGTTACATTCTTCTCCACTTTTCCAAGTCTTTCTGAAATCGTTTTATATCCAAAAGATAATCCAGCCAATCTTGATAAAACGCATAAAAAGAAGCAGCAACAAACCGATAATTCCCTTCATTGTCTGTATCAAATATCTGTCCACGTCTTTCGCCGGCTGTCACCAATCCAAAATCCCATTGACACCCATGCGTGCCAAGTTTAAAATATCCATCCGTATCACACAACGAATATTTGTAAGACTCTGCAACCTCTATAAAATATTTTTCAGGATTTCTTTTATAAGCTTCTTTAGAAAAGCCGCTGTATTCCAAGTCCTCTGGTTTCATTGGAAGCAATAAAAACGCATTTGCCAGACTACACCGATACGCTTCCCGAAATTTTTCAGCCCCCGGACTTTCTGCTCTTCTTAAAAAATTTCCAAATGTGACAAGCCCATAATCTGGACCCGCACCGCCATCTCCAACTTCCGTGATAAACTGAACATAATCTTCCGGAAGCCGGAAATGATATCGTTCCTCCATTTCACGAACAAATGCCATATCTACAGGCGGATGTAATTTGTATTGATGCGCAGAAACGCCAAACATCTCATATTTGGAATCCATGCGCTGTGCCTGTGCCAAAATCTCCTCAACTTCTTCTTTCCTAAACATAAAATCTCCCAAAATCTATTTTGCCTGTTACAGATAATAGTTATCGTTTACCAATTTTTCTTTTATTATAAAATTACTACTACGGAAATGCAACAAGAACTGCTGCGAAATAGCAGACTTTTGCATAAAATCAAATCAAGAAGATTTATCTTCTTGATAATGCCTGTTTCAAGCACTATTATTTTATACTTGTATCTATGCTAAATTTCCGTTATAATATAAATGCTTCGATAGCCACACACAATTACCGAAAGGAGTGTTATGTATGCCACACGCCTTAGCACAAACAGAATTTCACACGATTGATGATATCTATAATTTACCAGAAGGCAGCAGAGCAGAACTAATTGATGGTCAAATATATTATATGGCTCCTCCTACCAGAAAACACCAAGAAATATTGTCATTTCTACACGCTGCCATTTACAATTACATCACCCAAAACAAGGGTGATTGCAAAGTATACCCCGCTCCTTTTGCGGTCTTTTTATTTGCAGACGATTCCAAATATTTAGAACCCGATATCTCCGTAATCTGTGATAAGGATAAGTTAGATGAACACGGTTGCAAAGGCGCTCCAGACTGGATTATTGAGATTGTATCCCCTGGCAGCCGTCCTATGGATTATTATATCAAATTGTCCTTATATCGTTCGGCGGGGGTAAGAGAATATTGGATAGTAGATCCCATGAAACAAACGATTCTGGTTTATGATATGGAACATGATTCAGCACCTTCCATCTACGCATTTACCGATACTATCAAGGTCAATATTTATACTGATTTATGGATTGATTTCCGAAAGTTGAAACTATAGCTTAAACATATTGTAAATATTAAAACAAACTAATAGCTATGGAGAACTTCATAAAATCATCCAAAAATGAAGCTGTCAGGAAACACCATTTTATCCTGACAGCTTCCATTATTATACCAAAAAACGATTCTATTTCCTTTCAACACAACACATATTGTCCGCTTATGCAAGATGGGTTGTGTTGAAATTGGAAAATCTTAACGTTTTTCAGTATATTTTATATACAGTTATAAAATTGTAACAGTTCAGATAACCCATTGAACTGTTACGCATCCAGCCATTGGAAATCGCTTCGCGATGGGCTGGATACCTCCAACCACTACAT
>ERZ778496.552-NODE-552-length-35339-cov-6.998016_pt1 | contig 35339 bp, 27 predicted proteins | sample MGYA00433099_ERZ778496 | MGnify/ENA primary metagenome ERZ778496 (study PRJEB29527, sample SAMN07138962) | mouse gut metagenome | material: feces | host: mouse | place: China:Nanjing | collected 2016-01-25 ...
TTTCCGAGTAACCTGACTACATAACGCCAGCCATATACGTTTAACCAATGCAGTATGGTAAGTTCTGGTGTTATGTAGTATAAAAAGTATATTGATTAGGTAGTTTTAACCAAAGTGGTTTTGAATGGCTTGATGCGTTACATTCAGCAAGGCTGAATTGTAATCTAAAATAATTTATTGAAAATAAAAGGGCTTGACATTATAGAAAGCCTGCTAATAGAAAGCCTGCTAATAGAAAGCCTGCTAATAGAAAGCCTGCTAATAGAAAGGAGGATTGCAAATGCGTCAGTTGAAGCAAAAAGCCGTTGTTTATTTGAGTGCGTTGCTTTTATTGGTTTATCCGCTGCGTCATGCATGGACAGGGCTGGACATTATGGATGCCGGATATTCTCTTGGCAACTATCAATATTTTGACAGCTTAAATAAAACATGGAAATTTGCAACATATCTTTCTAATATTGTCGGGCGGCTCTTAAGCTGGTTGCCGTTTGGAAATACATGGGTGGGCATGAATTTTTATACCAGCCTGTTAATAGGGATAACTGCCGCGGTGGTATATTTATTTTTTGTGCGGCTATGTGTGCAGGCGCAGGGTGCTTGGTGGGAAAAACATATCCTTTTTCTGGCAGAGTTTACAGCAGTTTCGCTCTGCTGGGCACCATCTGTTATTTTATATCATTATTTAGGATATTTTTTTATTACAGCGGCAGCGCTTTTACTATATCAGGCAATTACAAAAGATAAAGAAAACTATTATATAATAGCAGGCGTTATTCTTGGGCTTTGCGTCGCGGTTCGTATGCCAAATATTACATATATGGCATTGATTCTGCCAGTGTGGTATTCCTGTTTTCAGACAGATGCAAATACAAGATGGCAGCGGCTGATAAGGCGGACAATACGGTGTATTGCCGGATATTTTGTGGGGTTTTTAGTACCAATCATATATATTAGTATTCGGTATGGTTTTGCAACTTATCCGGAAATGGTGCAAGGGCTATTTGCCATGACAGATACAGCTACGGACTACAAACCGGATTCTATGGTTACGGCAATGTTTGCCGATTATATTGAAAACAGTGTTTGGCTGTTTCTCTTTTTGGCGTATATGGCGGCTGGATTTGCGGCATTTGCTCTTTTAACAAAGATTTTTGAGCAAAAATCACAGAGCACAGGAAATCAAAGACTGCCGGACTTTGGCAGAAACCGTATTGCTAAAGTGTTGTATTTAACAGCGTATGGGCTTTACATCATTGGATTGCTGGTGCTTGTGCGGCTGTGTTATGGCAGAGGGATGTTTGACTTTGACTATACAGAGTATTTTAGTATGTATAAATGGGCAGTTGTTTATCTATTGATTGTCAATGCGCTTTGTATCTGGTGTCTTATGTGTCGGCAGATTGGTGAAAAATTAAAGCTTTGGGCGGTTTTTTTGTTGGTCATTATTTGGATTACACCGCTTGGAAGCAATAATGGGCTTTATCCGATTATTAACAACTTGTTTCTAACAGCGCCTGTTTCTGCGCTTATGTTAACTGCAGTATTTCGCCAATTTAAAGGCGTTGCACACGCATTTGTTTTTCGCTGGGGGATAGGGGTTTTGCTGGCGGGCATGGTATTACAGAGTCTGCTGTTTGGTATATTTTTCGTATTTCATGATAAACAGCCAATCGGCATGGCGGCAGAAGAACAGCGCCAGACCGTTTATCTCCAAAGTAGCGACAAAGTGAACGGGCTGAAAACGACAACAGAAAAGAAAGAACTGTTGGAGGCGCTTGACCAGTTTTTAGTAGAAAATAATCTTACCAAGAAAAAGTTGATACTTTACGGTGATATTCCGGCGCTTGCCTATATATTTAATATGGAATCCGCAGTATTTACGACGTGGCCGGATTTAGACTCTAATCCGCTGACACGGCTGCAGCAGGATTTAGACAACATTAGCAATGAAAAAAATGATGAGTTGCCGGTGGTTATTTTCGGTACACAAGCAGTTAACAAGCTTAAGCAGCAAAGCGGCATCCGTTATCAAAAGTTTTCTGTAATTTGGGAATTTATGCAGAAGAAACAATATAAAGCAGTGTATCAATCCAAACAATATCAAGTGTTCTACCCACCAAGTCTTCTACACGGATGTTTTGGGAAATAGATGCTGCAATCCAGCAAGGCTGCATTGTAACACTCTTTTTGCCGTTCAGGATAATAGAATCCGATTCAATCTTGCAAAATATGCCTGATGTGTGTAATATGAAGAAAAAGAAAAAAATGGCGGCGGTTTGACAAGTGCGAAAGTCGCACTCCATACGGGGGTGCATAAGTTGAAAAAGAAAAAAATGCGGCAGTTTGGCAAGTGCTAAAAGGAGGGAAAACATGATTAATTTTAACGTACCGCCCTTTACGGGGAAAGAGATAGAATATATTAAACAGGCTGTGGAAAATCAAAAGATTTGCGGTGATGGGCCGTTCACTAAGAAGTGCAGCGAATGGATTGAGGAGCAGACAGGAACGAGTAAGTGTTTACTGACCACCTCCTGCACACATGCTACGGAACTTGCAGCGCTGCTTGCAGAGATTCAGGAGGGCGATGAGGTGATTATGCCTGCGTATACATTTGTATCAACAGCGGATGCTTTTGTACTGCGCGGCGCAAAGGCAGTGTTTGTGGATATTCGGCCAGATACAATGAATATTGACGAGAACAAAATAGAGGCAGCAATTACAAAGCGTACAAGGGCGATTGTTCCTGTGCACTATGCAGGCGTGGCGTGTGAGATGGAAACGATTATGGCAATTGCCGAGAAATATAATTTAATGGTAATTGAGGACGCGGCACAGTGTATTCTGGCAAGTTATCAAGGAAAAGCACTAGGCACATTTGGGGATTTTGGGTGTTATTCTTTTCATGAAACAAAGAATGTCAGTATGGGCGAGGGCGGAGCGCTGCTTATCCGTGATAAGAAGTATATACAGGAAGCAGAGATTATCCGTGAAAAAGGGACAAACCGTTCGCAGTATTACCGTGGTCAGGTAGATAAATACCGCTGGATGAATTATGGCTCGTCCTATCTGCCAAGCGATATGAATGCGGCATATTTATGGGCGCAGCTAGAGCTTGCCAAAGAGATAACCAAGGCAAGGCTGGAACGCTGGGTGCAGTATCATACACAATTACAGCCGCTGCAAGAGCGGGGGATTTTGGAACTGCCGGTAATACCAGAGGGATGTATTCATAATGGTCATATGTACTATGCCAAAGCAAAAGATATGGAAGAACGGACGCGGCTGCTTGCATTTCTTAAAGAGAACGGTATTTTGTCGGTATTTCATTATGTGCCGCTGCATACGGCACCAGCAGGCTTAAAGTTTGGCGAGTTCCGTGGAGAGGATATCTATACAACAAAAGAGAGCGAGCGTCTGTTTCGACTGCCGCTGTTCTTCACATTAAAAGAGTCGGAAGTTGACTATATTGTCAGCAAAATCAAGGAATTTTACGGTGTTTCATACTAACAAATTGTTGATAAATGGAGCTGTCGCAATAAGTTATAACTATACAAGATATTGTATAAAATGTAGCGCAGTGCTATGATATCTTGTATCTATTTTCCTTAATGCGATAGCCCCATTTCGAAACAGTTCCTAACAAACGTGGGTAAATATGAGTATGGTAAATCCGTAAGAAATTATTCCGAAATCGTGCGGGTATGCGGTGCAGGAATAATTTTCAAAAGGGAAGGAGCTCTGTCAGATAAATGGGTGGCGGTGCAAAAGGAATGACTGGGAAAGTCTGCGGCGTTTTGATTTTTACATTCTGCGTTGTTGCGATTCCGGCAGTATGTTTTGATTTTTATTATGACTTAAATGATGATACAGTAATTAAGGATATCTTGTCAGGCGCTTATACAGGTGTGCCGAGCGGATACAGTATACAAATGTTGTATCCACTGTCATGGTTGATTGCGTCGGCATATAAAGTGATGCCTGAGATGCCCTGGTTTGGAGTGTTTTTGTGCTGCTGTCAGTTTGGTGTGCTGATGTTGGCGGCATGGCGGCTTTGGGGGCTGGCAAAAACGGGAATCGGCAAAACTGCAGCATTGGTTACAGAGGCGGTGCTGGCTCTTGGGCTGATATTAAGGGAACTGGTAATTATACAGTATAGTACTACGGCTGGGCTGTGCATGATAGGCGCGGTATTTTTGTTCCTTACGGCAAAGCGGGCAGACAAGCCGTCTGCATTTCTGCGCCGCAATATGGTGCCAGTACTGTTGGTAGTGCTCTCTTTTATGATTCGTACAGAAATATGTTTGATGCTTATGCCGTTTTTACTGCTTGCAGGTATGGTAAAATGGGGCGGCGAAGAAAAAATTTTTACGGGAGTGAATTTTCGGAAATATTTGATTACACTTGGTACAGCGTTGTTTGGGATGTTAGTAGTGATTTCACTGGATTATCTAGCGTACAGCAGCAGTGACTGGATGAGTTTTCGGCAGTTTTTTGACGCAAGAACGAAATTATATGATTTTTATGGGCTTCCAGAATATTATTCTGATGAAAATAACGCAGACACAGATATTGTAGAACAGACAGGTTTGTCAGAAGAATCGTATGCGCTTTTGGAAAACTATAATTTTGCCCTTGATGAGTCGATTGATTCATGGGTGTTGGATTCTTTGGCAGCGTATCAGCGGCAGCAGGCACAGAACGGGCAGGCGCTGCACAGTACCTTTGGATTTGTTAGTAAAAACAGTGTTTCCGAGGCGTTATGGCTTTATAAAGAACATTTGTTATCGGGTGTAAGCAGCTTGTATAATGCTTTTTTTCATCAAGGAGAGGAATCGAAACAGATATTTTCTGGCGAAGCAGTCTGCGGCTATGCGGTGGCGGGAACATATGTTGTCTATATTTTACTGTGCTTTTTTCCAGTTTTTGTGCCAACAGAAGAAACTGCGCCAAAACATCTGAAAAAAGGACAGGCGTTGTTTAAAATTCTTGCTTTGCTGGTTATTCGCAGTATTTTATGGCTATATTTATATATGGTAGACCGGATTGTCAGCCGTGTTACAATGCCGCTTTTAATGATGGAGCTTGCGGTGCTGCTTGGTTTTCTTCTCAATGATTTGCCGCAGGGGAGTTTATCTTTGGATAATTCGGTGCAGCAGGGCATGACAAGGCAGGAAGCGCGGTCGGTGTGGTTTTTTGGAACGCTAACGAATATGGTGATCAGTGTGCTGTGTATTTTATTTTTAGCAGGTGCATTTGCGGTAAATTTTCATACGGTATCAGAAGAATATACAGCACGGGAGTATGTTGGCGGTAGATGGGGGGCATTAATGGAGTATTGCAAATCCAATAAGGGGAATTATTATATTATTGATGTATACTCCTCCACTTCATATCAGGGGATACCTTATGCAGAAAAAATATTTTGTGAAGTGGATAATACTTACCGTAATTATGATATCTGCGGCGGCTGGGTGGCAAAAAGCCCTTTATATAAGAAAAAGCTTGCAAGGTCTGGCTTAAAAGATGTACAGAGTGCGCTTTATTCTGCTAAGAAAAATAAAAATGCGGCAGAAACATTTTTTATTGCCGCTTGTGACAAGGATTTAGGCTGGTTAGAACAATATTATTTCAAGAGGGGACTTTCTGTGGAAGCACAGTGCATTGATAGAATTGATGATATGGAATATAACCCTGCATTTTCTGTCTATAAGCTGGTCTATAAGCAGAAGAAGGAAGTATAGTAAACACAAATAGTATTTGCGTTTACTATTAATAAATAGAGAAACCGGAGGGGTAGACAAATGGAGCCTGTGGCAAAAGATTACAGAATCAGCGGAAATCAGGTTTATCTTCGGCCTATAACAGCAGCGGATACGGATATGGTGCTGGGGTGGCGCAATTCTGACAATGTAAGGGAAAATTTTATTTACCGAAAACCAATTACGAAACAAGAACATTTGGACTGGCTGCACAATAAGGTGGAAATCGGGCTGGTACACCAGTTTGTTGTGTGTTCCCTGGCAGATGATAAACCGCAGGGATGTGTATATTTGCAGCATTTTGAGGAAGAAAATAATAAGGCAGAGAGTGGGATTTTTTTAGGGGACAGTATAGCGCGCGGGAAAGGAATTGGAACGGAAGCGGTGCGCTTAATTGTGCGCTATGGCTTTGAACAGCTTGGGCTGCATAAGATTATTGCACGGGTACTGGCGTATAATGAGCCGAGTCTTCGCCTGCATATACGGGCAGGTTACGAGCGGGAGGCATATTTTCGGGAAGATGTGCGGATAAACGGGAACTATGAAGATGTGGTATTGTTTGGGATTATTCATCGGAATAGGGAACTGTAAGAAACAGGGGGTTTTCATGAGTAAAATCAGTTTTATTATTCCTTGCTATCGGAGTGAGAAAACACTTGCGCACGTGGTAGAGGAAATAAGGGAAACAATGCGGGGATTAGCAGCATATGAATATGATATATTTCTGGTAAACGATTGTTCGCCGGACGATACCTTTGCAGTAATCCGCAGACTGTGCAGCCAATATGATAATATTACAGGCATTGACTTGGCAAAAAATTTCGGGCAGCACGCGGCATTAATGGCAGGACTGCGCAGGTCGGACGGCGATATTGTCGTGTGTCTGGATGATGATGGCCAGACACCGGCTTGCGAGGTTGGCAAGCTGATAGAGGGCATAGAGAATGGCAGAGATGTGATTTATGCCAGTTATGAGAATAAAAAACATAGTGCATTTCGGAATTTTGGTACATGGATGAATGATATTATGACAAGGGTTATGCTGGAAAAGCCAAAGGAACTGCAGATAACCAGTTATTTTGCGGCAAGACGGTTTGTAGTGGATAGTATGCTGGAATATGAGAATAGTTATCCGTATGTAATTGGGCTGGTACTGCGGGCAACAAGGAATATTGCAAATGTACCAGTCAATCACCGCAGCCGTGAAATTGGCAGTTCCGGCTATACCATGAAGAAACTGCTGGGGCTGTGGTTTAACGGATTTACTGCGTTTTCGATATTGCCGCTGCGAATTGCAACGGTTGCCGGCGCTATTTTCGCAGTCAGCGGATTTTTATATGGTTTTTATACAATTATTAAGAAATTTGTGAATCCGGCTGTGCCGCTGGGATTTAGCTCTATGATGGCGGCAATTGTATTTATCGGCGGTATGCTAATGGTTATGCTGGGACTGATTGGAGAATATATTGGGCGTATTTATATTAGTATTAATAATTCTCCGCAGTATGTTGTCCGAGAAGAAATCACAAAAGGCAAAACAGTTGTATAATATGTTGTATTGTGCTATACTGAAACGCGGTAGAAATGTAAGATAATGGTAATAACAAATTATGGAAGTTGCCGCAAAGATAAATGAAAGCTATGAAATTGTGGAAAACTTAGTACAATATGGTATGCCATAATCCATTATGGTATGTATACAATGATGTATACAGATTAGAAAGCGCAGGGAAAGAGTTTGGGGATGAAAGGAAATTTCTTGGCAAAAATATTGTCAGATGAAAAAAATGTCTATCGAAATACATGGATTCAGATCGTGTTTGCGACGATAGCTTTTATCCTGCTGGTTCGAGTATACCCTATGCAGGTTTATCAAAAGCATACGTACTCCAAGCAGAAGGCGTTTTCGTCGGCACAGCAGGCAGGCGCTGCGGGAGAACGTTTTACACAGACGGATAAAAAATTGCAAAAGATATTTTTTTCGGATACACATTTATCTCATATAACCTTGTATCTGCGCTGTGAAATGCCCAAAACGGTGGAACGAGCACAGACGATTTTATTCCGTTTGTATAATGATAGTTTTTCTTGCATCTATGAGGAAATCTATAGCTGTAAGGATATTGCAAAAGACGGATATCTGTGTGCAACGCCGGATCTCGATGTGGAGCAGGATATAGAATACTACTATGAAGTACTGGTGCCGGAGGACTGCAGTGCGGAAATTTTTCTGCCGACAGCGGACAGAGGACAGCTTGCGCAGCTTGAAAACAGTACATTGTATATTGACGGCGTAATCAATGATACCATCTGTTTGGCCGCGGATTTTGACTATACCAAACCGCTTAGCGTGGTGGGAATGGTTGTGTATGATATTTTGATTCTTGTGGCTGCGGGGGGATTGTATTTACTTGCGGCGTATGTGCTTTTTTGCTATGACAGATACTTTTCAGGGTATCAGCAGATAGTGCAAAAATATGTGCGGATTGCGGCAAGTATTGCAGTTATAATTGCACTTGTTAGTTTATTTGTTTTTTCCGTCGTGCAAAACCGTTTTGGCGGTGCAGCAGCGGACAGGCTGTTTTTTACAGTTGCGATTGCGGCCGCGGGATTTTGGGCAGCAGGTGCACTGTGGCTTCCGCTGTTTTTTCCTAAGAAACCAAAGGAAACACAGCTTACAGCGCAAGTGCGGCGTTCTCTAATATGGCGCAATTATATCCAGACAGTGAGTTTTGGCTTTTTATTTTATGCATTATGTCAATATGTTAATGCAGATCGGGAATACTATCATATTACTAATACGCGCTGGATGTTGATTTTTCTTGCGATTGCTTTTCTAATGATGTATGGGGGAAGACAGTTTCTTCATATTGGAAGTCTGATATGGCTTGTTATCGCTGCAGTTGGAACAGGATTGTATTGCAGGGATTTTATGGAGGATGACAAAGAACTATTGGTAGCGCGTCTTACGTGCGGCGTGGTGGCAGCATGGGGACTGTTGATTTTAAATATGCTATTGCGGCTTAAAGCCAAAAGCATTCGTGCAGCAATGCAGGCAATTACAGAGAATTTCTCAGATTGGCAGGGTTTTTTGCGCAGATATTGGCAGCAGATTTTATATGGCGGGTTTTGGTTGCTATTTTCCATACTGATGTTTGCATACCGTTTTGAAAAAACATGGGTGTTTACGGCGGTGCTGCCATTTATTGCAATGTTTTTTATAAAGCTGACGCCGGCTGCGCGAAGCCGATTTTTAAGGAATTTAACGAATGGTATTTTGCTTAGCTTTGGGCTGGTTTGCCTGTTTTGCCTGCTGCATCGGCCGCATCACTATTGGATGCTGTATCGGTATGGTGGTATTTTCCATACTGTAGCGTGTACGGGGATGTATCTTGCCGTGGTAATCGGTGCGGCTGTGGGGAAGCTTTACGGTAAACTGCGGGATAGAAAGAAAATGCTTTGGCGTTGTTTCGGCGAGTATTTTGTAACGGCGTGTGCGTTTGGATTTGTACTGCTGTCTATGTCACGCACAGCAATGCTAACCTGTACTGTAACTGTGGCAGCAGTGGCAGCGCTTGCGGCAGTGACATACCGCAAAACATCCAAGAGGCTGCTGCAAGAGTTTGGAATGCTTGCCGCGGTAATTCTTGTCAGCTTCCCAATGGTTTTTACGGCAATTCGTATGGTTCCAGCGTTGGTCAATGACCCTGTTCGCTATGATATTGAGTTTCAGGATGAAAGCTTTATGGTTTATAAAGGCGATCCGATTAATTCTGATAAATATATGACCGTGGAACGATTTTTCCTGGCACTGTTCGGGCGGTTTCAAAAGGAAAATACGGATAGCGGGGAGGCGGCGCGTCTTGATGAGAAGAGCCGCACTCAAGGGGAACAAAATTTCCTTGTATACAATGGCAACGATTTATCTGGAGTGGATATCGATGTATTTGCGCAGCAGTCTGTGCAGGCGGCAGAGCTTGAGGCAGACGGGGAGGAGGATAAGAAATCCCAAAATGATATATCGAATGGACGATTTGAGATTTTTGGCGACTATTTTCAGGCATTGGAGTTTCGCGGACATCCCAAAATGGCACCAGTGAACGAAGACGGTGAGGATTATGCCCATGCCCATAATTCTTATTTGCAGGTTGCTTATAATTTTGGCTTGATTGCAGGCATTTTATTTTTGGCGATATGTGCTTTGTCGCTGTGGCGTTCTATTTGCCTGTTTTATACACAGGGGAAAAAATATAGTATTTATTTGGTACCTTTTTCATTAGTTGTCGTATTCGGATTTGTAAGCCTGACTGAATGGGCGTTTCATCCCTGTATTCCGGCGGGGTTTTGCTTTTTGGTTTTACAGGTGCTATTGGTGAAAGCATCCGCGTGAAAAGTTTTACGCAGCATGTTTGTGCAGCCGCAAAGCTGCGAAATAGGAGAGAAGTAAAATGAAACTGATAAACCATATCAACACACAGCTTTTACATCGGAGGATTGTACTGGTATTATTTGACATTATGACTGCGTGTGTTGCAGGTGTCATACCTTTGTGGATTCGCTTTGAGTTAAATTTTAATGATATACCAAACGTCTATTTGGAATCTGTATGGAATTTTATGCTGATTAATGTGGTGATCACATTGATAGTATTTTATATGTTTCGATTGTACCATAGTCTATGGGCCTTTGCTGGAACTGCAGAGGCGCAGAATATTGTGGCAGCGTGCTTTCTGTGTGCGGTTTTAAATTTCTTAGGCATGAATTTGCTAAAGTATCCGATACCAAGGAGCTATTACTTTATGTATGCGCTGGTACTTACGGGTATTATAACACTTGGACGATTTTCGTATCGTATTGTGCGTGGGCGTGTACACAAGAGCCAGAACAAAAAAAATGGAACAAGAGTTATGATTATCGGTGCTGGAGATGCTGGTAATACTGTGATTAAGGAGATTACAAACAGTCATTTTAGCACAATGGTTATTAAGTGCATTATTGATGATAATGAAAATAAATGGGGGCGCTTTATCCAAGGCATTAAGATTGTCGGCGGCAGGGATAAAATCGTGGAATATGCGGCATTGTACGGGATTGATGAGATTATTATTGCAATACCATCTGCAAACCGTCCTACAATGCGGGCAATTGTGGAAATCTGCAAGGAAACAAGCTGTAAACTGCGGACACTGCCAGGTATTTATCAGTTGGTAAACGGCGAAGTGAAAGTCAGCAAACTGCGCAATGTGGATGTAGAAGATTTGCTTGGCCGCGATCCGATCAAAGTCGATTTGGATTCTATTTTAAACTATGTAAAAAATAAAACGGTAATGATAACAGGCGGCGGCGGATCGATTGGAAGTGAGTTGTGCCGTCAGATTGCAGGGCATCAGCCCAAACGATTGATTATCGTAGATATTTATGAGAATAATGCTTACGAAATTCAGCAGGAACTCAAACACAAATATCCGAAACTGGATTTGGTTGTTTTAATTGCTTCTGTGCGCAATACAAACCGCATGAACAGTATTATGCAGGAGTATCGCCCGCATATTATATATCATGCAGCGGCGCACAAGCACGTTCCTTTAATGGAGGACAGTCCCAACGAAGCGATTAAGAATAATGTATTTGGCACATGGAAAACGGCGCAGGCGGCAGTGCAGAACGGTGTGCAGAAGTTTGTATTGATTTCCACGGACAAGGCAGTGAATCCTACAAATATTATGGGGGCAAGCAAGCGGATTTGTGAAATGATTATTCAAACGTATAACCGCCATTATGATACAGAATTTGTGGCGGTGCGTTTTGGCAATGTGCTGGGCAGCAACGGCAGTGTTATTCCGCTTTTTAAGAAGCAGATTGCGGCAGGCGGGCCGGTTACAGTAACACATCCCGATATTATCCGATACTTTATGACGATTCCTGAGGCGGTTTCGCTTGTTTTGCAGGCAGGCGTTTATGCCAAGGGCGGGGAAATCTTTGTGCTTGATATGGGTGAGCCAGTGAAAATTCTTGATCTGGCGAAAAATTTAATCCGTCTTTCCGGTTATAAGCTGGATGAGGATATTAAAATCGAATTTACAGGGCTTCGTCCGGGAGAGAAACTCTACGAGGAACTTTTAATGAATGAAGAGGGATTGACCGATACGGATAATAAATTGATTCATATTGGAAAACCGATAGAATTTGATGAATCGGCGTTCTATGTGCAGTTAAATAATCTAAAAAAAGCAGTGGAAAATGAGTGTGAGGATGTGCGCTCGTTAATTCAGGAAATTGTTCCCACATATATTCCAAAGGCAGAGCCCGAGGAGTACGGGGAAGAAAGGGAGGATTAAGAATTATGGCAAGGATTTATCTCTCATCGCCGACAATGCACGGCGATGAACAGCGGTTTGTAAAGGAGGCGTTTGATACCAATTGGGTTGCGCCACTTGGCCCAAATGTCAATACATTTGAACAAGAGATGGCACAATACACCGGATGCGGTTATGCAGCGGCGTTAAGTTCCGGCACAGCGGCGATCCATTTGGGATTAAAGCTGCTGGGTGTGGAGCAGGGGGATGTGGTGTTTGTGTCCTCCCTAACCTTTTCGGCAAGCTGCAATCCGATTGTATATGAGAAAGCGACTCCTGTATTGATTGATTCTGAGCCGGACACATGGAATCTGTCGCCGCAGGCACTGGAACGTGCGTTTGAAAAATACCCGCATCCCAAAGCGGTTATAGTGGTACATTTATACGGTACACCTGCGAAAATGGATGAGATTATGGAAATCTGCAATCGTCATCAAGTACCGATATTGGAGGACGCAGCGGAATCTTTAGGCTCTACGTACCATGGAATTGCGACAGGAACATTTGGGCGTATTGGTGTGTACTCTTTTAATGGAAATAAAATTATTACCACCTCCGGCGGCGGTATGATGGTTTCTAAGGATGCGGCGCTGGTGCAGGAGGCGCGTGTGCTTTCAACGCAGGCAAGGGATGCGGCGCGGCATTACCAGCATTCTAAAATTGGATATAATTATCGTATGAGCAATGTTGTGGCAGGAATTGGGCGGGGGCAGCTTCTACATATGGAGGAGCATAAGGCTCTGAAAAAAAAGCTGTATCAGCAGTACCATGCGGCATTTGCGGATATTGAGGCAATTGATATGAACCCAATGAATCCTGCAGGCGACGCAAATAACTGGCTTTCCTGCATTACATTAAAAGCAGGCAGCGGCGTTACGCCCATACAGATTATGGATGCCTTGGAAGCGGAGGATATAGAATCGCGTCCGATTTGGAAGCCGATGCATTTGCAGCCAGTATTTGCTTCCTATGACTTTTTTAGCCACAATGCTGGTCAGGGCAGCGGCGTGGACAGTGTTGGAGAGGATATTTTTAACCGTGGTCTGTGCCTGCCAAGCGATATTAAAAATACTGATCAGGATATGGAGAAAATAATCAGCATTGTGAGGTCGCAGTTTGGGTTATCATAGGAATAAAGGAAGTAATAAAAGCGGTATGTATCAAAAATATATAAAACGGCTGCTGGATATTGTGATTTCGCTGTCTGCATTGCTTGTACTTAGTCCCGTTTTGCTGATTGTGGCGGTTTTGGTGCGCATCAAGCTGGGAAGTCCTGTTATTTTTCACCAGCAAAGACCAGGCTATAAGGAGAACGTGTTTAACCTGTGCAAATTCCGGTCGATGACAGATGGGCGTGACGAAAAGGGTGCACTTTTGCCGGACGAGGTGCGGCTTACAAAGTTTGGCAAGGCATTGCGCGCAACCAGCCTTGATGAGCTGCCGGAGCTTTGGAATATTTTAAAGGGCGATATGAGCTTAATCGGCCCGCGCCCGCTGCTTGTGAAATACCTTCCGCTCTACAATGATTTCCAGAAGCAGCGCCACGATGTAAAGCCGGGTCTGACAGGCTGGGCGCAAGTCAATGGACGCAATGCAATTAGTTGGGAACAGCGGTTCGAATTGGATGTTTATTATGTGAAAAATATTTCATTTCTGCTGGATTTAAAGATTTTGTTTCTAACGTTTGCAGTAGTGTTTCGCCATAGCGGCATTAGCAGCGCAACAGATGCGACAATGGAAGCTTTTCAGGGAACAAAACCAGAAGAGCGGAAACGTAGCGAAGAAAAATAAAAGCTTTTCAGGGAACAAAACCAGAAGAGCGGAAACGTAGCGAAGAAAAATAAAAGCTTTTCAGGGAACAAAACCAGAGGAACGGGAAGGCGGCGAAGAAAAATAAAAGCCTTCTAGGCATAAAGCTGGAGAAGTGGGAAATCTTTTTGCCATGCGGTTATAACAATGAAAGGGTTTGGTTAAGATGGATGGGGTGTTAAACATATTATTTTGCAGTGTAGGGAGAAGATGCGAGCTGTTAAAGGATTTCCGCAAATCTCTTGGGGATAAAGTAAAGTTGGTAGTAACCGATAACAGTCCCTATGCGCCTGCGCTGGCGTTTGCGGATGTTAGCTATCAGGTGCCGTTGATTCATGATAAAACATATATTCCGACAATTTTAGAGATATGCAGACGGGAAGATATTCATGCAATTACAACACTAATTGATCCGGAGATTGCCATTTTAGCGGAGAATAGAGAGGCATTTGAGGCGCTTGGTATTACGGTGCTTGCGCCTTATTCGGATACTGCAGCACTTTGCTTTGACAAGTATAAAATGGCGGAGTACCTTACAAAAAAAGGGATTCCAACGATTAAGACCTATGGCACTTTTGCGGCATTTCAGCAGGCTTATCATAGAGGTGAAATAGCGTTTCCGGTATTTGTAAAGCCGAGAACAGGAAGTGGCAGCGTTGGCGCAAGGCGTGTAGATACCTTTGAAATGTTAGAGGAGATAACCGTTTCCGATCCTTCAATGATTATACAAGAATTTATGGACGGAGAGGATATGGATGCGGATATTTATGTCGATACAATCAGTCATAAACCAGTTGCAATTTTTACAAAGAAAAAAATTTCGACGACGATTGGTGGTGCTAATAAAACCATCTCGTTTCGGGATGATGCGCTGTTTTCCTTTATAGAAGAGGCGCTCTTAGTATTTGCATTTAATGGGCCGTTGGATATGGACTTGTTTTACCGCAATGGGCAGTATTATCTCTCTGAGATTAATCCACGGTTTGGCGGTGCATACCTTCATGCGTATGGTGTGGGAGTTGATTTCCCCAGCTATATTTATGAAAATGTACAGCAGAAAAGAGAAAACGCTGTGCATATCGGGGATTACCAAGAGGATGTAGTAATGATGATGTATGACAGTGTTGTGGTTGAAACCCTGTCAGAAATTAATAAAAATATGGTGAAAATATAAATGATACGAAGGCCCTGTCAATCAATAACGCATCATTTATACAGCGGTTTGGAGAAATACAATGAAAGTTCTAATCTTAACAAATTATGCCAACGGTTTATATTTGTTTCGCAAGGAGTTACTGCTTTCGTTTCTGGAGGAGGGGCATGAAGTGTTCGTGTCGCTTCCTCCCGATGAAAATGTAGAGAAGCTTCGTACTCTTGGCATAGCGGATAAAAAAATAAATATTATAGAAACTCCCTTTGAGCGGCGCGGTATTAATCCCATTAAGGATTTTGGGCTTTTTCGGGCATATCTTAAAATGCTGGACAAGCAAAAACCTGATGTGGTGCTGACGTATACGATTAAGCCGAATTTATACGGAGGACTTGCGTGTACATTAAAAAAAGTGTCGTATCTGTGCAATATTACAGGGCTTGGCACAGCGATTGAGAACGGTGGGATATTAAGCCGGATATTGCTAAGGTTTTATAAAATATCCATGCAAAAAGCAGGGAGGGTCTTTTTCCAAAATAAGCGGAATCTGGATTTTATGAGTCGTTATGGCATTGCAGTCAACAATCATGCAATACTTCCCGGTTCCGGTGTAAACTTAAAGGAGCATTCGTTCGAAGAATATCCGTCTGAGCGAAAGAAAATTTGCTTTCTTGCGGTGATTCGTATTATGAAGGATAAAGGAATTGAAGAATACTTAGAAGCAGCGCGCATAATGAAAATAAAAAAACCGAAACTGTGTTTTTTCCTAGTTGGTGAGTACGAGGAAGAAACAAGAAATGAGTACGAGCCGCAGATTCAAGCGTTAGATAAGCAAGGGATTATTAAGTATTTAGGGCATATTGATAATGTAGCGGAAGTGATGGCGGCAAGCCATATTATTGTACATCCCTCATACCATGAAGGGCTTTCTAATGTACTTTTAGAGGCGGCAGCATGCGGAAGACCAGTGCTGGTCAGCGATATTAATGGGTGTATTGAGGCAATCTGTGAGGGGGTAAGCGGTTTTACGTTTGCAGCGCAAAGTACAAAAGCCCTTGTAGCAGCAATGGAAAAAATATTAGCACTGTCCACCGAGGAGCGTAGAAGCATGGGCGTGGCAGGCAGGGCATGGGTTGAGCAGAATTTTGATAGAAATATGGTAATTCAGGCATATAAAAATGCAATTGCACAAATAGTGAAATAATGGAGGAGCAAAAAATGAGTTTATACGAGGATATTGTAAATGGAAAAGAAAAAGTATCATTAGTGGGGCTGGGCTATGTTGGTATGCCGATTGCAGTCGCCTTTGCAAGAAAAATACAGGTAATTGGATTTGATTTAAACGAATCCAAAATCGCACTGTATCAATCGGGTGTTGATCCGACAAACGAAGTCGGCGATGAAGTAATCAAAAATACAACGGTAGAATTTACTGCGGATGCTGCCCGCTTAAAGGAAGCTAAATTTCATATTGTGGCAGTACCGACACCAGTCAATAACGATCACACGCCGGACTTAACACCTGTAGAGGGCGCAAGCCGTATTTTAGGAAAAAATTTAACAAAGGGTTCTATTGTGGTCTTTGAGTCAACGGTTTATCCTGGTGTGACAGAAGATGTCTGTGTGCCGATTCTCGAAAAGGAATCCGGCTTGCGCTGTGGTGTAGATTTTAAGGTGGGCTATTCGCCGGAGCGTATTAATCCGGGCGATAAGGTACATCGTTTAGAAACAATTACAAAGATTGTATCTGGTATGGATGCAGAAACGTTGGAGGAGATTGCAAATGTATACAGCCTTGTAGTAGAAGCAGGCGTTTACCGCGCAGAGTCGATTAAAGTTGCTGAAGCGGCGAAAGTAATTGAAAACAGCCAGCGTGATATTAATATTGCGTTTATGAATGAACTTTCTATTATTTTTAATAAAATGGGTATTGATACCAAATCCGTGCTGGAGGCGGCAGGTACGAAATGGAATTTCCTAAACTTCCAGCCAGGGCTTGTCGGCGGTCATTGTATCGGTGTCGATCCATATTATCTTACGTATAAGGCGGAAGAACTAGGCTATCATTCACAGATTATTCTGTCTGGCCGCCGCATCAATGATGATATGGGGAAATATGTCGCAGAAACTCTGGTAAAAAATCTAATCAAAGCCGATATTCCAGTTAAAAGCGCAAAGGTTGCCATTCTTGGCTTTACATTTAAAGAAAATTGTCCAGATACGCGTAATACGAAGATTATTGACATTTATAATGAATTAAATGAGTATGGCATTACGGCGCAGGTAACGGATGACAATGCAGATGCAGACGAAGCAAAACGTCTGTACGGCATTACCTTTACGCCGCTCAAAGAGATTCACGATTGTGATGCTGTTATTCTTGCCGTAGCGCATGAGAAGTACAAAAACTTGTCAATGGCAGATATTGACGCACTTTACAGCGGCAGAAAAACAAAGGTGTTAACCGATTTAAAAGGCATTCTAAATAAAAAAGAGTATACAGATGCTGGATATATTTATTGGAGATTATAATGGCGCGCAGACACAACCTAATATTTTTTATAATATTTGCAGTTTTTTTTGGCTTTCTACTGGTGACGGGAGAACCAATATCCGTGGGGGATACATTTCAGTATGAATCCCAAATGGTAATGCGTGAGCCGATTTATGCCTTGCTCATTCAGGTTCTACGCTTTGTTTCTCCGAAAGATCATTACTGGCTGATTATTATATTGCAAAATATACTTGCAATTGCTGCGAACACGGTTTTTATCGCATGGATAAGAAAGCGTTTTGGGCTGAACGTATGGGTGTCACTGTTGTTTACTGCAATCCTGTTGGTGCCGCATATTATGACGCCGATATTTGCAAGTACGCATTTAGTATTGACAAATGCTTTGATGACGGAGGGTATTTTGTTCTCGCTGTATCCTTTGGCAATGATGTGTCTAATGAATATGTTATGGTCAGGAAAGGCGGTTGGCAGGGAAAGCCTTACAACAATTGGATTGTTTCTTCTGCTGTCGCTGATTCGCGGGCAGATGATGGTGCTTTTTGTCGTTTGGTTTCTGGTGGCATTTGTGCTGGCTGTGAAAAATGCAGTGAAGGATAGAAAAAATACATTTGATCTGGCAGAAAATATTGCAAAACGGGGATTTCTTGCTGCGGTCGCAGTGTTTATTATTGCATTTGCGGCAAGAAGCGTTCTGATCCGTGTTTATAATTATTGTGAACAGGGATTGTTTGTGGAAACTGCATCGGGAAAAGCAATGTCGTTTGCAAATATATTGTATGTTGCTGACCGCAGTGACGGCGATGCAATTGCGGAGGATGCGCTGCGGCAATTGTTTTATGAGATGTATGATGCCGCTGATGCTGACAAAATGAATTATAAGTATGCGAAAAAGGGAATACTAAATAGTGCGGCATATCATGAAAAATGTCATGATGAATTGAATTTCACCTATTTCGGCGAACCTGCCAAGCGGTATGTGGGTGAAACAAGGGGCATCTATACGGATCGTTATCAGGAGTTAATGATTGCAGTTGACGGCGTTGCCGTGCAGCTCTCGTCTGCATTAATGCCACAGGTGCTGGGACGATATATTCAGAATTATATTACAGTGATTACATTGGGATTTATCCGTACCGTTGCGTATGAGCATCCGCTGCTTGCATGGTATGCCTTGTTGATATATATCGTGGCGGTAGTGCTGACAATCGTTTTATGGAAGAAAGATCATGAAAGCATGGCAGCAGCGTTTATGGCAGTAATGCTTGTGACGATTGTAGGAAATGTGTGCGCAACGGCACTGATGATCCAGTGTATTTCAAGATATATGATTTATAATCTGCCGCTGTTTTATATGGCGGGATTTTTGGAGTTGCTGGAACTGTTTGGGGTAAAATCGCGTAAAGCTTCTTGATAGAGAAAGAATAGTAATATACAGGATTGTAGTATGAAGGCAGGGATATATCGTGCGTTATAAAATAGATGGTATATCGTGCATTTTAATTGTTGTGTATTTTAACGGTGCATTTTAATAGGAAAGGACAGGAAAATGGGATATCATAACTTAAAATTTGAGAAGGATAGTGTATTTTTAGTTACTGGCGGCGCAGGATTTATTGGATCGAATCTTTGTGAGGCACTGACAGATATGGGATATCAAGTGCGCTGCTTGGATGATCTTTCGACAGGAAAAGAGAAAAATGTACAAATGTTTATGGATAGACCCAATTATACTTTTATCAAAGGGGATATTAAGGATTTAGAAACCTGTATAAAGGCATGTGACGGCGTGGATTATGTACTGCACCAAGCGGCATGGGGTTCTGTGCCAAGAAGCATTGAAATGCCGTTATTTTATGAGCAGAACAATATTTTGGGAACACTTAATATGATGGAAGCGGCAAGACAAAATCATGTGAAAAAGTTTGTTTACGCTTCCAGTTCATCCGTGTATGGCGATCACCCCGTTCTTCCTAAGAAAGAAGGGCAGGAGGGAAATCTGCTTTCTCCTTATGCTTTGACGAAACGCACCAATGAAGAATATGGAAAACTTTATAAAAAACTGTACCAGCTTGACACTTACGGGATGCGCTATTTTAATGTGTTTGGGCGCAGACAAGATCCAGAGGGCGCATATGCAGCAGTGATTCCAAAGTTTATAAAGCAGCTTCTTGACGGCGAAGTACCGACAATTAACGGGGATGGTCAACAATCAAGGGACTTTACGTATATTGATAATGTAATTGAGGCAAATCTGAAAGCGTGTCTGGCTTCCAGTGACGCAGCAGGACAGGCGTTTAATATCGCTTATGGCGGAAGGGAATATTTAATTGATATCTATTATGATCTGTGCAAAGCACTGGGAAAAGAAGTAGAGCCGCAGTTTGGCCCTGACCGCGCCGGCGATATCAAGCATTCCAATGCAGATATTACAAAGGCAAAAGAACTGTTAGGCTACGCACCAGAATATAACTTTGAGCAGGGGATTGCGCTTGCAATTGACTGGTATAGAGAGAATTTATAGATTAGGAAACAAGAAATGAGCATGAAAATCGCAATCCGGATGGATGATATCACGCCGGATATGAATTGGGAAAATTTTTTGCGTTTTAAAAGGCTATGCGACCAACATCAAATAAAGCCGCTAATCGGCGTAGTGCCCGATAATCAAGATGAAAACCTGCATTTTGAACCCGCCAGCCAAAATAAAGCAGTATCTGCAACGGGCAAAGCTACGCCGTTTTATTTAACAGAGGAAGAAAACCAGCCTTCCAATATTCCGCAGGATTTCTGGGCATATCTGCGCAAATTGCAGCAGGAGGGCTGGCAGATTGCGCAGCATGGTTATATTCACCGCTACCATACGCAAAAAATGGGCTGCTTTCCACTAAACAAACTTTCTGAATTTGCCGGCATTCCTTATCAACAGCAGTACGAAGCGTTAAAAGCGGGCAAAGAACTGCTGCAATCACATGGTATCCATACAGATATCTTTATGGCGCCAGCGCATTCTTACGATAAAAATACGCTGCGTGCGCTCAAAAAACTTGGCTTTGCAAAATTAACGGACGGTTTCGGGAAAATGCCGTATCAATGGCGAGGACTTACTTTTTATCCGATATCGTACCGTCAAAGCAGTTCCTTGAAAAAAGCGTCAGGCTATACAACTTTTGTGGTGCACGCAAATGGTATGAATCCAGGCGATTTTGAATATTATGAGCGTTTGTTTCAAACGTATGCCGATCGGCTGATTTCTTTTACAGAATATATGGCAGTACCGCCGAAAAAGCGTGGTGCGGCGAGAAGAATTGCGGAGTATTTGGCGGCGCTATCGAAATTTATACTCGTACAGTATTGCATCATGCATTCAAAACATAACAATATAAGACAGGAGCAGAAATGAACAAACAGCAAACACAACCAATCCGCGTGCTGCATGTGCTCGGTACAACAAATTTAGGCGGCGCAGAAAGCCGGATTATGGAATTATACCGCTGTATCGACAAAACGCAGGTACAGTTTGATTTTCTTGTCCATACTCAGAAAGAGGGGCATTATCAGAAGGAAATCTGCGCGCTTGGTGGGACAGTTTATTATGTGCCGCGTTTTCGTGGGATAAATTTACTCTCTTACCGCAAGGCAGTCAAAGACTTTTTTGCCAAGCATCACGCATTTGCGGCGGTTCACGGGCATATGACAAGCACGGCTTCCATTTATCTTCCGATTGCAAAAAAGGCTGGGATTCCTAGTACCATCGCTCATGCAAGAAGCGCAGGCGTGGATAAGGGCATCAAAGGAATTGTGACAAAGCTGCTGCGGCGGTCACTTGACAAAAAGGCAGATTGGTGTTTTGCCTGTTCACAGGAGGCGGCAGTTGCTGTGTTTGGTAGAAAGTGTGTTGAGAAAGGAAAAGTTCAAGTAATTCCTAATGCGGTTGACACGGCACGTTTTCGCTTTCGGCAGACGGTGCGGGATGCGGTGCGCAGAGAGTTAAAATTGGACGATAAATTTGTAATTGGCCATGTAGGGCGTTTTGGATTTATGAAAAATCATGCTTATTTGCTGGAGGTATTTGCGGCATTGTGCAAACTGAGGCAGGATGCAGCACTGATTCTGATCGGAAGCGGAGAGTTAGAGCAGACGGTACACCGACAGGCAGAAGAACTTGGCATTGCGGATCGTGTGTTGTTTCTGGGAAATCGCTACAATGTAGAACAGTATTATCCAGCATTTGATTATTTTGTGTTCCCGTCTATTTTTGAGGGACTGCCGGGGAGCGTGGTGGAGGCGCAGGCTTGTGGGCTGCGCTGTCTGGTATCGGATAAAGTGACAAGGGAGGCGGCAGTTACGGATTTAGCCGTTTACCGCAACATTGAAGAACCAGCTGTTCTCTGGGCGCAGGAAATCCAGAAAAGCGCAAAGGATGCAATGGACAGAAGGGACACCAGTGCAGAAATTACAAAAAAAGGTTTTGATGTCAGGCAGCAGGCAGTGGCTATGACAAAATTTTATCAGTCAGGCAAAAATCTGTCGATACAGCAACACAACAAGAAAAAAATAATGCTGATTGTTCCAATGTTGTATCAGGGAGGTCATGAACGGATCTGTGCAATGACTGCAAAATTGCTGAATAATATCCATGAAGTACATTTGGTGATTTTCAGCGCGCAGGATATGATTTATGATGTGTCCGGTGTGGATTTTATAGACTTAAATCTGCACGCTGTTTCAGGTATTGTTGGGAAAATTTTAAATATTTTCAAACGTACAAGGAGGGTGCGTAGGCTGAAGAAAAAGCTGGGGATTGAAATCTGTTACAGCTTTGGACCAAGCGCAAATATTGTTAATGTTCTTTCAAAGCATCACGAAAACGTATGGGCAGGAATCCGCGGTTATGGAGCACTGTTAGATAAGGGAATTATGAAACTAGTCTGCAAAAGGGCAGACTGTATTGTAAATTGTACAAAAGTGCTAGAGCAGGAAATTGCGGCGCGCTTTTCGCCGAAGCGTCAGGAAACGCTGTATAATCCCTGCGATTTAGAGGAAATTAGAATGCTTTCCAAACAGGAACTGCCAAAGGAATTTCAGGCATTTTTTGACCGTGCCGGTAAAGTTGTGGCGTCAATGGGAAGGGAAGACGATGTCAAAGGATTTTGGCATTTAATCAAAAGCTTTTTCCTTGTCAAAAAGAAACTGCCAGATTTAAAGCTTATGATTATTGGCGAGGGCAGCTATATTGAATATCGGGAGCTTGCAAGGAAGCTTAGTATCGATCAGGATATTTTATTTACAGGGGTACAAAAAAATCCGTTCCCGTTTCTTGTGCGTTCTGATGTGTATGCGCTGACTTCGGACAGCGAGGGCTTTCCCAATGCGTTAATTGAGGCAATGGCGTGTCATGTGCCGTGTGTCAGTGTAAACTGCAAGACGGGGCCTGCGGAAATTTTGCATAAGGATTATCAAGCGTGCAGTCGTCAGGATCAAGTATATTATGCGGATTACGGGATATTAACGCCGATTTTTACTGGTACAAAAGATTTGTCGCCAGAGCATTTTACGGCGGAGGAACATATTTTTGCGCAACAGTTGGAAGCCTTGTTATCCAATACAGAACTGTACCAAAAGTACAGTAAAATGGCGGCAGAGCGTGCAGAAGCATTTAGCGTGGAAACCTATTTGCAGAAACTGTTAAATATGATACAATAATGTGATGGGACTGGAGTGGGATTGTGTTTGACGCTTCATATATACTGGACGGCAAAAGATTTGCCGTCCAGTTGCGCCACCCGGTTCCAGTCTTTAATATAGGAAAAGAAAATGAAGAAAATCGTATTTCACTTAAATTGCTTGGAACGAGGCGGGGCAGAGCGCGTGGTTGCCAATCTGTCTAGGCAGTTTGCGGCACATGGTTATCAGGTTTATATTGCGACAGAGTGGCAGGGAACCGATGAGTATGAAATAGACAATCGCATCCAGCGTGTCCATGTTGGCTTGTCTGAAACACAGAAAAAACATTGTCGTGTGAAACAGTTCCTTGACAGAATCACAAATTTAAGAAAATTTTTAAAGGAAGTGCAGCCCGATATCGTACTGGCGTTTGCAAGACGTGCCAATTATAGGGCATTAACCGCTGCAGTCGGTACAAAAATTCCGGTGGTAATATCCATTCGCAACAACCCGATTGGCTATTATGATGCGTGGTCGGATAAGATACAGATTGCGCTGCTGTTTGGGCGTGCCGCAGGCTGTGTATTCCAGACGCCGGAGCAGAAGGCTTACTTTCCTAAAGGGCTGCAGGCAAAATCAAGGATTATTTTAAACCCGATTAATGAAAAATTTATTGGAAATCCAATACCCCAAGAGCGAGAAAAAACTGTTGTTCATTCCGGAAGGCTTGTTGCCTTTAAAAACCAGAGGATGTTAATCGAAGCATTTTTGCAGGTGCATCAAAAGCACCCTGATTATACCCTGAAAATTTTTGGCGGGGATGCAGGGGATGGTACGAAAGAGCACTTAGAGCAATTGATAGCGAAAAATCAGGCGGCGGAGTTTATTTGCTTAATGGGCAGCAGTAGTCAGTTGGAAAAAGATTTGCGCTGCGGTGCGGTAGCGGCATTCTCCTCCAATTACGAGGGAATGCCGAATGTAATGTTAGAAGCAATGGCGCTTGGTCTGCCCGTAGTTGCGACGGACTGCCCGCCCGGCGGCCCGAGAATGGTGATTCGTTCCGAAGAGAATGGGCTTTTGGTTCCGATAAAAGACCCCGATGCGTTGGCAGCAGCGATAAATCGACTGATTGAGGACAGGGATTTTGCGGAAAAGTTGGGGCGTGAGGCGGCAAAAATCGGCGAAACTGCCAGTGCAGATACAATTTTCTTAGAGTGGAAAGCATATATTGAGGAAATTTGCGGCAGGCAGAAAACGTAAAATATTCTTTAGGAGTTGTTAAGAAATAACTTTTAAATAGTTCCTCAGTGTAGCAGTTTTAGTAAGAGAAAAGCAGAATAGAGGGAGGTGCAGTCGATGTGCGGAATATGCGGTTTTGTTTCCAAGAAATGTATAACGCAGGAGCAGTTAAAAAAAATGAATGATACCATGTACCATAGGGGACCAAATGACAGTGGGGAGGAGATTTTTCCGGCACAGCAGGGATATTTTGTGGGACTAGCACAGCGTCGGTTATCAATATTGGATTTGTCGATATTGGGACATCAGCCAATGCATTCCAGTAACGATCGACTTGTGATTACCTTTAATGGTGAAATCTATAACTTTCAAGAACTGCGGCAGAAACTGCATGATTATCCTTTTCAGTCAAATTGTGACACCGAAGTGATTTTGGCGGCATATCTTAAATGGGGGATATCTTGTATTGACTATTTTCAGGGAATGTTTGCCATAGCGCTATATGATAAGGAAACGGATGAATTGTTTCTTGTGCGTGACAGAATTGGCAAAAAGCCACTGTATTACTGGCAAGATGGCGAAAACCTTGTATTTGCTTCAGAGTTAAAACCTATTATGGCGTATCCGGATTTTCCGCGCACGATTCAAAGGGTAGTGGTAAGAAGATATCTATATCAACAATGCATTGGCGCGCCAGAAACGATTTTTGAAAATGTATACAAAGTTGCGCCGGGAGAAATTGTAAAGTTCGGCGGCGGTAAAACCCAAAAATGGAAATATTGGGATATTGCGACGATATATCATAAAAAAAAGCAGGAAAAGGCAGGCACTTATCAGGAGGCAAAGGAGGCGTTAAAGCGGCTTTTGCAGGACAGCGTGGAAAAACGGATGATTGCAGATGTACCTGTGGGGACTTTCTTAAGCGGTGGCTATGATTCTTCGTTGGTGACGGCATTGGCGCAGCAGGCAAGTATTGAGCCTGTCAGAACATATTCTATCGGGTTTCAGGAGGAACGCTACAATGAGGCGCGCTATGCGAAGAAAGTGGCGAAGTATCTGGGAACAAAGCATACAGAACTTTATATTGACGAAGATGCCATGTTTCAAATGGTGGAGAGTATTCCCCAATATTATGATGAACCTTTTGCGGACAGTTCACAGATACCCTCTATGCTGGTGAGTCAGTTGGCGGCAAAAGATGTCACAGTAGTATTGTCGGGGGATGGCGGCGATGAGTTTTTCTGCGGCTACAATGTATATGACCGTGTGGCACAAGCACAGAAACTGGATATGCTGGGGCGTATTGCATATGGAATCTGTAATCTGCCGATATTAAAGCAGATTCGGCTTTTGGATCGGCTGCCGCTGCGTGTGCAGGCAATTGCAGGAAACCACGATATAGAAACAAAGACACAGCTAGGAAGCAGTGCATATACCCGCGTTATCGACAAAATGCTTGCAGATGAGGGGCTTCCGTTTCGCTACCGCATAGAGTCAAGATACCAAGAGGACGACTGGCAGGCTAGGCGGATGCTGCTTGACGAAGAAACGTACCTTCCAGCGGATATTCTCTGCAAAGTTGACCGCGCTTCTATGAAATATTCTATAGAAACAAGATGCCCGATTCTCGATGTCAATGTAATGGAGTTTTCGTATCGTCTGCCCCATGAATATAAATATGCAGATGGAGTGAAAAAAAGAATCTTAAAAGATATTGCCTATGATTATATTCCGCAGAAACTGTTGGATCGCCCCAAGGTGGGTTTTAGTGTGCCTCTTGATAAATGGCTGCGTGGTGCATTAAAAGAGCAGCTCACCGATATGTGCGATATGGATTTTTTAAAACGGCAGGGAATCTTTGATGCGGATTATGTACATTCCTTTTTGCAAAAATATCTGCGCACAGGAGATAAAGGCCCTTCGTCCGGCGAGAATTTCTCGAAAGTGTTCTGGGCATTCTTTGTATTCCAGCAGTGGTACCGGACGTATATGGCATAAATATAAGTTATGGATGCAGCACTGTTATAGTCAAGGGGCTGTCACATTAAGGAAAACGTATAAAAAAGTATGCCGCAAAGCGGCTAAATTCCTTATGCGGTCGTGTGCAAAATACGTGGACGGAACGACAAATGGAAATGAAAGGAGGTTATATCAGTGAAACGGATAGCATTGTTTATCAATTCCCTGCAAAAAGGCGGTTCAGAGCGGGTAATGCTGAATTTAGCAGAATATTTTCATGGGCAGGGATATGATGTAATTATTATAACACAATACAAGCGTGAGAAGGAATATGACCTCTTACCGGAAATCAGGCGCATTTATTCGGAACCGGACGAATCCCAGTTACAAGGCGGGCGGATTCATAATTTTTGCGTACGTTTTACAGAACTGCGGGAGATTTGGAAGGCGTATAAGCCGGATGTGGTGCTTTCGTTCCTTGGCAAAAATAATTTAATGGCGATTGTAACAACGGCTTTTTTGCCTGCAAAAGTGGCAGTTTCTGTGCGCGGAGAACCAACAATGGAGTATGCGGGAAGACTATTGCGGCTGTTAGCAAAGTTTCTGTTTCGCTTTGCGGATAGGGTGATTTTGCAGACAAAGCAGGCACAGAATTTTTTCCCCAAAGCGGTACAGAAAAAAAGCAGAATTTTACCCAATCCAATCAATCCACAGTTTTTAAATAAGCGCTACCTTGGCGTGCGCGAAGATGTTATTGTGGCGGCAGGGCGTCTTGATGAAAATAAAAACCATGCGATGTTAATCCATGCGTTTGCAAAGATTGCGGCGGAATACCCAACGACAGAATTAATAATATACGGAGAGGGAGAACTGCGCTCCAAACTCGAAAACTTGGTGGAGGAAAAAGGGCTTTCTGATAGGATTTCCTTGCCGGGCAGCATAACGGATGTCGCAGATCGGATTCGCAAAGCGAGGATATTTGCCTGCACTTCCAATACGGAGGGAATGCCCAATTCTGTTATTGAAGCAATGGCACTTGGACTGCCCGTGATATCAACGGACTGCCCATGCGGCGGCGCTGCTGAGCTGATAGAAGACGGCGTTAACGGCATATTAGTGCCAGTTGGGGACGCTTATGCGTTGTCCGACGCATTCCGAAGGATTCTTGCAGATGAGGAATATGCCCATAAACTTGCAGAAAATGCTTCTAAAATAACCGAAAGGCTTGCACCGGAAAAGGTCTGCAAAGAGTGGGAAACGTGTTTGGAGGAAATGTAAGGGAAGTTAATCTTTTACGGAAATTTTTATGGCAATGATGGAATATAACAGATTAGACATAAAAGACTTGCGAAAAGATTGGGATAGTGTAGGTAAAGAACTTTGAATCTGTCTAATGATATGGCAGTCCATTTGCGCCCGCAGTATTTGGAGTGGGATGATAATTATGCATTTGAGGTGAAGTGTATTTGGGCATTAGGATATATAAAAAATTCTGAGGCAGAAGAAGTATTAGAACAACTGTCAAAAGAATCCAACGCGGTATTATCTCAAAATGCAAAAAAACAATTAAGGAAAAAATAGATTTTGCTTGGTAAAATCAATAGATTTTTTGTTTTTGCATTATATTAGGAGATATCGTTTTGATAAATAATATAATTAAGCCATTTGACTATTCTTGTATGGGGGATGGAATTGCAACTGTTTGTTTAAATGAAGGTGAATATAGAACTGATTTTTTCCAGAAATATGACGATTTCGAAACGGATCATGGGTGTGGATATGATTGGGAACTTTTTGCGGAAAGCTATATGAGAAAATGTTTTCCAGAAATGGTAAAGGATATTGAATCGGATTCAGAATCAGGAATGTTTTGCGTTTATTCTGAAAAAAAGAAGTATTGGAAAAGTTTGCGCTGGAATTAAAGCGAGTGACAGCATTGCCATTAGAGGATCGATTGAAACAGCATCGGATGAGTGGAAAGAATTATAAAAAACTGTTTCTGATTGATTTATTTATGGATTTAAACGAGGCGAGAGGTTATGAGGAAGTGATAGAAGAGCTTATGACAGATCCCAAACACAATAAAGAGCATTTATTCACAAATGAGAATAATAGCTTGCATCCGCAAAGGGACAAAGAGTTTTATGAAGATGCTACGACATGGGCAGTAGAGGATATTTTAGAACGATTGCAAAATAAATTAAATATATCCTTGCAGACGGCAGAAGAATACTTACATATATTCGGAAAGCAAATTTATACTCACGAGCGGTAAATTTTATCATATTACTCAAGATAGTTACGCTCGTGAGTCGATGTTATTGGCAAATTTTAGAACTCGCCAGTATATTGGGATGATAAATGGATTTTAATAATTTAGAACTGTTTTATATTATAAAATATTAAGGAAGATCATTGTACGGACTGGCGGTACTGCGTTGGTGTGCAGCCCATTAGTTTTTTAAAGATTTTGTTGTAATAACTTGTGTTGTTAAAACCTGCGGAACCCGCAATTTCAGAAATTGATGCGTTTGTTTTTTGGTGCATTTGCCTGGCAGTTTCCAGAATGCGGTATTTCAAAAGGTATTCAAAGGGTGTAGCATTCATAACGCGCTTAAAGCAGCGGCAGCATTCACTTTTGCTGACAAGTATGGAATTTGCGATATCCTCAAGCGTAATGGGTTCTCTAAAGTGCTGATGAATATAGGAAACAGCGCTTTTCACACGCTGCTCATCCTGCGTAAAAATGTGTGGTGGCGCAGTGTCACTTGCTGGAAGATTGTCATATAAAAGCTTCCAAAGCTGCAGCAAGTGCGCCTTTGTCAGCAGTTCATATCCCGAAGGCTTGTCCTGATTTAGCTGGAAAATTTCCTGCATATTGGAATAACAGGAGGTATAATGATTGCCCGTGGGCGTAATCAACAGGCTTTTTAGCGTGCTGCAATGTATCACTGGATAAATAAACTTTCGGTGCATATTCGATTGACCAAAACCGAATATAAATGTGGGATTAGCAATGATGGAGCGAGTCAGGCACCGTTGTGAGCAGGCGGACGAGGAAAAATGCCGAATCCCCTGATTAATGAAAACAATATCGCCTTTGCAGGCACAGATAGTATCCTCGTCACAGTAAATAGAAATTTGTCCTTCCAAAATATACTGAAATTCTATTTCATCATGCTTATGCCAGCATATGATATTTGCATTATCTGTGGAATAGTCGATAGTAACAATATCCACAGGATAACCGCTTGATAGCAGTTCTTGGGTGCGCCTTATATAAAAATCAGCGCTGTTGGACTGTAGATTATACATTATAGGCGTCTCCTTTCGGTATTTATTTTCATAAATGATACTACATAATGCCAGAATTTATCGTACTGCCCTGGCTAAACGGATATGGCTGGCATTATGTAGTCAGGTTACTCGGAAATTTTAGCTGTTAAGGAATTGTAGGAAAATAAGTGTTCAGATTGCGCAGGATATTTCTTCAAGATGTGTCACTTATTTTTCTACAGTTCCTAAGCAGTATAATATACTGCACGGTCGAACTGCAACGTATTTTACCCATATTATACTGATTCTATGTGGTCAAGTCAATATATAAAAAGCCGCTGATTTATCAAAATAACGAATAAAATTTATTGTATAATAAAATATTTTAATTTTAATTAAAATAATTGTTGTAAATTTTCCCTTTTTATGATACAAATATAGTATCGGTATTGTGAAATTTGTAGAAGGATACAAAATAAGAAAGGGTTGATTGACATGAAGACAGGAAAGAATTATAAGTTTTGGTTTGCAACGGGTTCACAGGATTTGTATGGTGACGAATGTCTAAGAAATGTAGCAGAACATTCAAAAAAAATTGTAGACGGGCTGAATCAGTCTGGATTGCTGCCTTATGAAGTAGTTTGGAAACCAACATTAATTACAAATGCTGTGATCCGCAAGACTTTTAATGAAGCGAATGCAGATGAGGAGTGCGCAGGCGTTATTACATGGATGCATACATTTTCACCAGCAAAGTCGTGGATTCTGGGACTACAAGAATATAGAAAGCCGTTAATGCATTTCCATACGCAGTTTAATGAGGAAATTCCGTATGATACAATTGATATGGATTTTATGAATGAGAACCAGTCAGCGCATGGTGATCGCGAGTATGGTCATATTGTCAGCCGCATGGGAATTGAGCGCAAAATTGTAGTAGGTCATTGGCACAATCCAGAAGTAATCAAGCAGATTGCGCAGTGGATGGTAACAGCTGTTGGTATTATGGAATCTTCTCATATCCGTGTATGCCGTTTTGGCGACAATATGAACAATGTTGCGGTAACAGAGGGGGATAAGGTTGAGGCACAGATTCAATTTGGCTGGGAAATCGATCATTACAATGTAAATGACCTTGTAGAATATGTAAATGCTGTTTCAGCAGGCGATGTCAGCGCATTGACGGACGAGTATTACAGCAAATATCAGATCCTGCTTGAGAGCAGGGACGAAGCAGAGTTCCGCAGACACGTAGAAGTTCAGGCTGCTATTGAAATCGGTATGGAGAAATTCCTTGAAGAGCGCGATTATCACGCAATTGTAACGCATTTTGGGATGCTTGGCGGCTTAAAGCAGCTTCCAGGACTTGCAATCCAGCGTTTAATGGAAAAAGGTTATGGTTTCGGCGGTGAAGGCGATTGGAAAACTGCGGCAATGGTACGCTTAATGAAGATTATGGCATCCAATGTAAAAGATGCAAAGGGTACTTCGTTTATGGAGGATTATACTTATAATTTTGTCGCTGGCAAGGAAGGGATTTTGCAGGCACATATGTTGGAAGTATGTCCGACAGTGGCAGATGGCCCGATTTCAATTAAAGTATGTCCGCTTTCAATGGGGAACCGTGAAGATCCGGCAAGACTTGTATTTACATCAAAGACAGGCCCGGCAGTTGCAACATCTTTAATTGATTTAGGCAACCGTTTCCGTTTGATTATTAATGCGGTTGAGTGCAAGAAGGTTGAGAAACCAATGCCGAAACTTCCCGTTGCAACAGCATTCTGGACACCAGAACCAAGTCTTGCGGTTGGCGCAGAAGCTTGGATTTTGGCAGGCGGTGCGCATCATACAGCTTTCTCATACGATTTAACTGTAGACCAAATGGTTGATTGGGCGGATGCAATGGGCATTGAAGCGGTGGTAATTGACAAGAATACAAATATCCGTTCATTGAAGAACGAACTTCGCTGGAACGCAATCGCATATCGCTAATTTTATACGCATGAGCGATAAATTTTCCATATCGTTCCAGGTAATTACGTTCGTAAGCCAATGTAATGTCGTGCGGCTGACGCAGCGAAACGGCAAATCTTTTTGCCGTTCAGTATATATCGTGCTGCGGGGTGAACCAAGACGGTTTTGCTGTCATATAATAACGGTATGGCAGCAGAAACGGAGTAGGGGCAATGGCAAACGCGAAATTGGAAAATTTATTAAATCTTGCGCTTTCGGCAACAACAGAAGAATTGGAAAAATCCCAAATCCTTATGACGGGCTATACACCTGCCACAAGGACTTGGGAATTAATTGTAAAATATCATGGTGCGTTGGAAAAGCTGGAGTCAGAAGTGATTCACATTGAACCGCTGATTAACGGCTACGCGATAGCCACAGTTCGTGAAGATTTTATTGATGCGTTTGCCGATCTCGACGAAGTAGAGTATGTGGAGAAACCAAAACGCTTGTTCTTTAATTAGAAATAGTAAATATAAGTGATTAAGACCTATCAAAAATAGAAAAGGAAAAGCTATCAGATTATTCTGTAAAATTTTAATAGCAGGAATGTTGTATGTTGTGTGTGGATATGTAAACGCACTTTTAGCGTATTGTATTAAGGAACTGTAGAAAAATAAGTGACACATCTTGTTTGTCTATTTCTTCAATCTTGCAGGAGAAAAAGCCTCGCCGTAGCCCGCTACGCCTACGTTTTTTCTCCTACAATCTTGAAGAAATATCCTGCGCAATCTGAGCGCTTATTTTCCTACAATTCCTAAGCGTCGGAAAGACGGATGCTCTACGGACGACCGTTAAGATTTTCCAATTTCAGCACAGCCCATATTTCATAAGTGGGCAATACGTGCTGTGCAGAAAGGAAAATCTAATCGTTTGTGAGTATCAGTATAACAATATGCATACAGCCGCGCTAAGGGAAATTGCTGCTTTGCGGCATGCGGCTGATGGAACAGAACGGTAAATCTTTTGCCGTTTAGTTGTAATACAATAATATAGATCGTGTATGAGTGCGTTTATCTTGTAAGAAAATATAATAAAATAATTGAAAAGAGGCTGCAGCTTCGGTTTAGGACTGTATTTTTTACAGGTGAAGTCTGCCCTCTGATATCAGTCTTACAACTGCGCAGCATACAGAAATAATTATCTATATAGTGAACTCTATTCTACTGTTATATGGACATTTATGGAAGCATGGCTTGTTTGGTCATGCTTTTTTATGCACACGGGCACTCAAGGAAGATTGCCAGCATAGCTGACGAGTGCCTGGCACGCGAGTAGGGGAGAAGAACATTCCCCTACTCAATTGCGCAGCCCCATGTAGAGGAACTATGCCGCAAAAGTGGTGCATGGGGCGCGCGGCAAGATTCGTGCAAAGAAACTATGCCGCTAAAATAACAAACGGATCGCACAGAGAATAGTGGGGAAGGTAATTGCCTCGATAATATTTTATCACTATAAAATCATGGAGTATCTGCAAGGTATATTTTAAATATACTACAGTTGCCTGCACAGTATTATTTATTGTAAGACGGATACCCATGATTTTTTTGTTGTGCAGCATAAATAGGAATCTCTATTTATAGGGGGAGATAAATGTTCTCTACTCGATTGCAGATAGGGTAAGTTGGGAATAAATATAAAAAATTCCTGGCTGTTGAATTAAAGGAAAGGAATGATAAAATATGTATCAAGCAAACCAAAACCAAATAATGCAAAACCAAGCAAACCAAAATCAAACAAATCAAATTTATAACCCTCAAACCAATAGTAGTCAAACAAATAATAGTCAGGATAATAGAAATCAATTCGATACAATATTAGAAGATAACAAAAATCAATTCGAAACGCTATTAGAATTTCATAAAATCAAAGAGAAGTGGAAACTTCTTGCCTTAACGAAGCAGGCGAAGAAAGAAATAGAGGATATCATTCCGTGTCTTATAGAAGCAGAATTGCGAAAAATGCTGCGGGATACTACGGAAGCAAAAATACTGTTAGAAAAGTGTGGAAATCCGCCGCTTAGCGCAATGGAGGGCATCCGTGAGTTATTAATTATTGCACAGAAAGGCGGATGTCTGACTGCCTTGCAGTTAGAACAAATAAAAATGACAATCGTGTCAATAAGGCGGATGAAATCTTATTTAGATCGGGGAAAAGCATATTCGCTGTCGCTTCCGTATTATTCGGAAAATCTTAATACGCCAGAGGATTTAGAGCAAGAAATTCATCTTCAAATCCGTGATGGCAGAGTGGACGATAATGCAACGTCACTTTTAAAAGATCTGCGCAGTGCAATTGTGCGGACAGAAGATAAAATGCGTGAGAAAGCGGATCTAATTATCCGAAACAATAAACAATATATGTCAGACAGTTTTAGTACTATACGAAGCGGGCATATCTGCGTTCCAGTTAAGAAGGAGTATAAGTTGAAAGTAAGTGGCAGCGTTATGGATAAATCCTCCTCTGGAAGTACATTATTTATAGAACCATCAGCAGTTGGTAAATATTTTTCGGAGTTGCAGGAACTGCGTCTGGATGCGGAAAATGAGGAACGCCGTATTTTATATACCCTTTCAGCAATGATAGCAGACGCTTCGGATAATTTAGAAAAAGATATTAAACTATTGGAGAAATTGGATTTTATTTTTTCTAAAGGAAAGCTAAGTATAGATTGTGATGCCTGTGCACCAAAGATTAACACCGAGCGGCGGATTACAATAAAAAATGGCAGACATCCGCTTATGGAGAAGGAAGTATGTGTACCATTGCAGTTTCGCATTGGGGACGGATATCATGGCGTGATTATAACAGGGCCGAACACAGGCGGCAAAACCGTTGCAATGAAAACCGTTGCACTGAACTGTATTATGGCACAGTGTGGGCTTCATATAACAGCAGAAGCGGCGGACATATGTATGAATAGCAATTTCCTTTGTGATATTGGGGACGGGCAGAATATTTCTGAAAATTTGTCTACATTTTCAGCGCATATTTCCAATGTGTTGGATATTTTGCGTAAAGTCAATCCAGACAGCCTTGTAATTATGGATGAGCTTGGATCTGGCACAGACCCCACAGAGGGAATGGGGATTGCCGTGGCTGTTTTGGAGGAACTGTCAAAAAGCGGCGCATTGTTCCTTGTAACAACGCATTATCCCGAAGTAAAACAATATGCCCAGCAAAAAGAGGGGATTGTCAACGCACGCATGACGTTTGACAAAGAAAGTCTAAAACCGTTATACCAATTGGTAATCGGTGAAGCAGGAGAAAGCTGCGCGTTTCATATCGCAAAACGCCTTGGAATGCCGGATGCCATGCTCCAAACTGCGATAAAAGCAGCCTACAAAACATCAGAGATAAAGCAAAGAAATGCAGAGAACCAAGAAACAGCAGAAAATCAAGAAAAGCGAAGAAATGCAGAGAACCAAGAAACAGAAGAAAAACAAGAAAAGCGAAGAAATGCAGAGAACCAAGAAACAGCAGAAAATCAAGAAAAGCGAAGAAATGCAGAGAACCAAGAAACAGAAGAAAAACAAGAAAAGCGAAGAAATGCAGAGAACCAAGAAACAGCAGAAAATCAAGAAAAGCGAAGAAATGCA
>ERZ778496.554-NODE-554-length-35295-cov-6.697531_pt1 | contig 35295 bp, 30 predicted proteins | sample MGYA00433099_ERZ778496 | MGnify/ENA primary metagenome ERZ778496 (study PRJEB29527, sample SAMN07138962) | mouse gut metagenome | material: feces | host: mouse | place: China:Nanjing | collected 2016-01-25 ...
CTTTTTCATGGCGTTTTGTGCCTTGAGCGGAGCGAAAGGAATGGATATAAAAATGGAAAACTACAGGAAATCGTCCCATTGCACATATGATATCAAATACTACCTGGTGTGGATAACAAAGTACAGGAAACTATTGTTATTGGGAATGATCGTAACACGCCTTATTATTTAACAGACCAATATCAAGGTGTTTCATCCTCTTGTCGTAGTTCTGGCAGTCGCCCTATTTCAGTTCTAATTGAAAACACATCCATTTTGTTCACCTTGTACTATACCTTAATATATCGTGATGCCCTCGATTCGCCGATTCGTTTTATCGCACCGCTTTTCACCATAGCGCCAAGAACAGCTTCAACGGTAGTTGGACTTACATCAGGAAGAATCTTGCATATCTCCGCTTTGGAAAGCGGTATTAGACTATTTAATATCGTAGCCTCAACACGGGCTTTCTTTGTAATCTTTTTTCCGTGAACAACAGCGAAACGTTTATCAAGTTCCTTATAACACATATAAAGCATAGATAAAAAGTTTTCGATAAAAGGGAAATAACTGTTTTCGCCAGATTCCCAACCATCTGAAGATTGACGGAGAGATTCATAATAATATGCTTTGTATTTATTGATCTGTTCTTCAAAGGACACATATTTTCCTGCATCAAACCCATTTTTATATAAAAGCAACAGAGAAAGCAGGCGTGACATTCTGCCATTGCCGTCTCGGAATGGGTGTACGCAAAGAAAGTCCAAAATAATACAGGGAATCAACAAAAGCTGATTCACATTTGCATCGCTGCAAGCCTCCATATATGCAAGTTCTAGTTGTTCCATTGCTTTCGGTGTTTCGGCTGCGGGAGTAGGGCGGAAACGAACTCGTCTATTGCCGTCAGAGTCTATCTCTAAAATTACATTGTCATCAGTTTTGTACTGGCCGCCGTATTCATATCCGGCAAAAGACATCATCATTTCGTGCAAACGCAGAATATCACGAATTCTGAAATCGATATGTTCGAAGCCTAAATGAATTTCATTTAATGCGTCCCTATAACCCGCGATTTCTGCTTCGTTATGATTAAGAGGGGCACTATTTTGATTTACAATGGCAGCGATACGTTCGTCGCTTGTAACAATTCCTTCAATAGCATTAGAACTTTTAATAGATTGTACCTTTGCAACGGCTTCAAGTTCAGTAAAAATCTGTTTGTATTTGTCTTTTCGTACACCTGCCATGGTCTTCAGAGAAGATATGTTTGCAGTTAAGTTTACAAGATTTGCAGGTAACAAGCCGTTATTTAAAAAAGAATAATCAAATTTTCTCATATAATCCCATCCTTTCTGCATATAACTATACTGTATTATATGCAGAAAAACAAGACACTGGACATATTTTCTGCATATAAATCACCTCCAAAATATGCAGGTAGTTTGTGCCATAATGCGGAAAGGCAATACGGAATTGTAACCCATTTGTCCTATATATCAAGCGTCTATCTTTTCAAATAGGAAACTCTATTGGCATGTCCTCTAAAATAGGACTTTGGAACGCTAAACTATCAAGCCAAAATTATGGTCAAAGATATTCGGTCAGAAATTTGTGTTCCTTAGCGGTCAGAAATTTTTGCCGCTGCAATTGAAAGTGAATCACCTGCGGCAATCAGTGGACAGGCAACACGCCGGATTGCCGGCGCTATTAAATTTTGTCGGTAATGAAACATTTTATGAAAGCATTTTAATCAGTTTGCCAATCTCCGGTTATTTAGTGGTATAATATTTTATATGATTTTGTTTCCCATATCAGGGATTTGACGTTTACTAAAGGGAGGAAAAGAGTGAAAGAATTTTCAATTTTGAAAATGAAGGATTCTGCAAGACGAGCTTCCAACAGTGATCAAAGTGACTTGCTTGACAGGATATCAGAGTTTTTAGTGCAACATGCGAATCCCTCGATTGTTTATCATGTTAAAAACGATATTCTGAAAAATATCACAGACGACGAAAAAAGAGATTTGCAAGATAGGATTTTGCAAGAGAAAATAATCCAAAGCATCATTACATGCCAAAAAGAAAACGGTTGGCTGGGCAATGGTTTTCATGGGTCTAACAAAAATGCAGGACCATATGAAAATCAAGAGGTTGGTGTAAAATATCTTGGCGAAAAACTGGTGTATAAAGATACTCCTGTTCTGAAGAATGCAATAGAAGCATTCAAAATGATATCCCCGAAATTGTTCGGCGAAGGCGATACTGACTGCAACAGATACGCAGCTGCCGGCTCGGACATCATTAAAGCTGCTTGTGTTGCAAGGGCTGGTTATGAAGATGCCTTTGATATTACAAAAGAAATTACCACGGCATTGGAATCTTTTAGAAGAGTTACTGAAATAAAATCGGTGACAGATATCGTAAAAATAAGAAAGAGACCTCCCGAGCGACTCAACCCTGAGGGAAGCGCATATGTTTTTAATGATTATGAAAAATGGCCCTGTTGGTATCATCTGGATATTTTGGCTCATACAAACAGTTGGCGGAACAGTGCGAATATAGCAATGCTGGCGGATTCTTTTAATAAGTTGCTGAGAGACACAGGCTTGAATTATTCACCTGCCTATTGTGTAGATATTGGGCATTTGGTTGGCTGTTGTGGTGCATTTAGGGAGGGCATGAAACTGGGTATAGAAACTGGCGGAGAGTATTATGTATTTCTGGATTTGGTAGAGTATATGTGCCGATGTGGTTTATACAGTCTTGTTCCACCGCTAAAAAAAGAGGTTGATATTATTTATGATTCTATAGATGAGCAGGGAATATGCCGTGCAAACTACGTCGAAAAGGCACTTAAAGGAATGGGATGCTATGGTGGCGGGCAACTGGAGGTAGACTGGAGGAGCAGGACTAGGAAGCTTTGCGATGTAACATACAGAGGACTGTTGATACTGTATCATTCGGGATTGCTGACACACTAAGAGTGAGTCTTGATTATTTAACGATGGATAACCAATAAAGAAAAAGCATATCAGTATTTTTGTGAGAGTCTTTAATAATAATTAAATATCCTCTAATGGGAAAATTATCAATTTTCTGCAAAAACATATAACGGAAAACTGCAAAAGCCATCAGTTACAGTAAAATCAGGGAATAAAAAGCTCAAGAAGAATAAAGATTATACGATTACTTATAAAAATAATCTTCACAAGGGAACAGCGACGGTCATAATAAAGGGGAAAGGAAACTATGAAGGAATTCAAGAACAGGCAGATTTTAGTATTCACCCCCAGAAGATAACCAAGGTATCTATTAAAGGAACAAAAACCAAGGGATTTACATTGACTTATGCAAAAAAAGTGTTGAAAGAAGAAACAGATTATACAATGGAGTATGGGGCTGAGCAAAAAAATAAAGTTCAAGTGACTATTACAGGAAAAGGTGACTTTACAGGAACAATCACAAAAAAGTTAAAAATACAATGAAATATGTAAAGACAGGATTAAAAATCTTCCAATAACGATATCCTTAATATAGAATTATTGGAATAAAGGAGATAGAATACAATGGAAATCTTATCTGCTGCCTATCGCAGACATGCTATCATTATTGTGATGATTTTTGTAATCTGCATATTGATAGAATGTTTGATATGCAACGCAAATGCATTTCGTCTTAAAAATAATGGAGATTATAAGCAAAAGACATACACTTTACAGGACCTAAAAATAACAAATGCAGAGGTTGATATGGATAATGGGAAAATAATATATAACAATACAGAACATAGTCCTGTTTTTATCCATATCAACAATATTGACACCAAGATTGGAACGGTATATCTGGATTTGGATATACCAAACGGGGTACTGCCTTATACAGTTTGCTATACAGACGAAACAAATGCAAATTTTTATCGGAGTTTTGAACGGGAATATGTAAGCGGCGTAGATAAAACAAAATGGTTTACCTGTCATTTTCGAGGAAAGTCGCAGCAGCTTATTTTGCGGCTGGATAATCTTGAAAAAGAGTATGCTTTTTGCTTCAACAAGCTGCAAATTAATAAACCTGTTCCATTTCAGTTTTCCTTTATGCGGTTTATAGTAATATTTATGGTTCTTGCACTTTTTTATGGGGTAAGATATATTGCATTTTTTCATGCAAAAGAGAAAACAATAGTTCATAATGTTGCATTAATCGGTGTTTGTTTTGGATTTATTTTTATTGCAATTTGGATTTATTTTCATTCGTACAGTGATATTAAATTGAATTTAATGTACAACTGTGATTTTACGGATGCTTTGATAAAAGGACAGCTTCATTTGGATATCGAAGTCAGTGAGGAATTAAAAGCAATGGAAAATCCTTATGATACAAGTATTCGCCAAACAGAAAATATTGTATGTTCATGGGATACAGCATATTATAATGGAAAGTATTATTGTTATTATGGCATTGTGCCAGCATTGCTGTTTTTTGTGCCATATAAACTATTGACAGGTGTATATTTGCAATGTAATATTGTGGTGCTTATCGCGTATTGCCTATATTTAGTCTTTCTTGATCTTACCAGCATCAAAATTTTTCGGTCAACTATGCCGGATATTTCGTTTGGATTAGAAGGGATTGCACTGATTATATTAAATGCCGCAACAAGTATTTTTTATTTTGCAGCCGAACCATCATTCTATCTGGTGCTGTATGCTGTGGGACTTTTATTCGTTGCAATGGGATTTTGGTGTTTTACGGTATGGTATACAAACAGACGTGCTAATTGGATTCTATTGTTTTTAGGTGGGTTATGTCTGTCGCTGGCAGTTGGATGCAGACCACCACTCTTGTTTTATTCACTGTTGTTGATTCCTTTTGGCATTCGGTATTTATTAAAAAAGCCCAAAAATTGGATAAGGGATATTATCGTGCTGATGATTCCATATATTTTGGTTGGAAGTGGGTTAGCGGTTTATAATTATCTGCGGTTTGACAGTATTTTGGAATTTGGGCAAACCTACCAGCTTACGGCGCAAGATCAGCTGCACAATACGCATACAATCTATGAAATTCCAGTGCTTCTATGGCTTGGACTTTTTCAGCCATTGCAGTTTTATGCAGTTTTTCCATTTGTATCATCTGGAAACCCAGTCAATAATTATGCGGGAAATTTTTTTGTTGGAAGTGGATTAACACCTTTGTTAAGCCAAGTGCCGTTGTTATGGATATTGTTTATGCCGTTTGCATGGAAAAAGTGGTTTGGTAAATACGCGTTATTTTCAAAAATTACGTTGCTGTTTATTACAATAACGGGTGCTATTGTAATGCTTTTTGAATTTTTAAATGCGGGAGTAGAATGGCGGTATACAGCGGAGATTGCACCTTTATTATGTATTGTGGCAGTTTTGTTGGTTGGAAATACGATTCGAACAACGACACAGGAAACGGTGTCAGTAATAATGTCATTTATGTATATACTTGCCGTGTATACCTTTGCAGTATCTTTTTTAAGAGGAATATCAGGTACATTCGGCTATATGCTGAAATATCATCCGGAGTTTTATTATGCGATAGAGCGGACATTTTGTTTTTGGAAATAAATAATGGATAATAGAATGATAACAAAATTAATTCATAAATTTTTAACTTGATACTTGCTGTGTTTTTGTGTAAGATATATCTATGTGCTTTGAAAGAATGGAGGATGAAAATGAATTTATTAGTAACAGCTTCTGGTGATGCGGAAGCAATGGCAGCGGCACAAGCAGGAAGTCCGTTTATTTTAATTGCCTATATTTTAATCTTTGGCGTCATTATGTACTTTATGATTTACCGTCCGCAGAAGAAAGAGCAAAAGAGAAAATCTGCAATGATGAGTTCGATCGAGGTGGGGGACAGTGTGCTGACGACAAGCGGTTTTTATGGGATTGTTATTGATATTACGGATGAAGATGTGATTGTGGAGTTTGGAAATAACAAAAATTGCCGGATTCCTATGAAAAAAGCAGCAATTGAACAGGTCGAGAAGCCTGAAGGCTATGAAAAACAGTGATCGGGGACTGTCGCCAATAGAGCAGCAATTCATCAAAAAGAGTTGCGGCTCTATTGTGCGACAATTTTTTTATGTATTCTGTTGAAATTTTTGATTGAATGTAATATTATAAAAGATGTGTATTAGTAGCAGTTGAATAGAACACAGATTTGATATTGATACATTAATATAGAAAAGGAGCGTTTGCGAGATGAATTTGAATATTGTATGTATTCCAGGCGATGGGATTGGGCCAGAGATTGTTGCGGAAGCAAAAAAAGTTTTACATAAAGTTGCCCAAAAGTATGGTCATACCATTTCATTTCAAGATATTTTAATGGGGGGAGCTTCCATAGATGCTTGTGGGGAACCGCTTACGGATAAGGCGATTGCTACCGCAAAGGCGGCTGATGCCGTGTTAATGGGATCCATTGGCGGAAATACTTCTACGTCACCATGGTATAAACTGCCGCCTAATTTAAGACCAGAAGCAGGGCTTCTAAAGTTAAGGAAAGAATTGAATTTATTTGCAAACCTTAGACCTGCCTATCTTTATGAGGAATTAAAAGCTGCCTGCCCGCTGCGAGAAGATATTATCGGCGGTGGTTTTGATATGATGATTATGCGAGAACTTACTGGGGGGCTTTATTTTGGAGAGCGCAGTACCAAAGAGGTTGATGGTGTGCTGACAGCAGTGGATACTCTTACATATACAGAGAATGAAATCCGGCGGATTGCAATAAAAGGCTTTGAGATTGCAATGAAGCGGCGCAAAAAAGTAACCAGTGTGGATAAAGCGAATGTGCTTGATTCTTCCAGATTGTGGAGAAAAGTAGTAGAGGAAGTTGCAAAGGATTATCCACAAGTGACATTGGAGCATATGTTGGTTGATAACTGTGCAATGCAGCTTGTAAAAGATCCTAAGCAGTTTGATGTTATTTTAACAGAAAATATGTTCGGAGATATTTTATCGGACGAGGCAAGTATGGTAACGGGATCGATAGGTATGCTTTCGTCTGCGAGTTTAAATGATACAAAATTTGGTCTGTATGAGCCAAGTGGCGGTTCTGCGCCAGATATTGCGGGGCAGGGAATTGCAAATCCCATTGCAACAATATTAAGTGCGGCAATGTTGCTGCGTTATTCTTTTGATTTGGACGAGGAAGCTTCAGCAATAGAAGCAGCAGTTCAAAAAGTTTTGAAAGAGGGCTACCGCACCATTGATATTATGCCGCAGGAGCAGGATAAACGCAGTACTGTAGAACAAGTGGGAACAGTACGTATGGGAGATTTAATTGCAGAACGAATTTTATAGAATTGATTGATACGCGTGTAGAGCGCGCAGGGGGAATTAAGATGAGAAGTGATAATGTAAAAAAGGGGATGCAGCAGGCACCTCACAGAAGTTTGTTTAATGCGTTGGGATTTACAGAGGAAGAGATGCAAAAGCCAATGGTTGGCATAGTCAGCTCTTATAATGAAATTGTGCCAGGACATATGAATTTGGATAAAATTGTAAATGCTGTAAAATTAGGCGTAGCCGAGGCAGGTGGTGTTCCGGTAGTGTTTCCGGCAATTGCAGTTTGTGATGGCATTGCAATGGGACATATTGGTATGAAGTATTCTCTTGTAACAAGGGATTTAATTGCAGATTCCACAGAATGTATGGCGTTGGCGCATCAATTTGATGCCCTTGTAATGGTTCCCAATTGTGATAAAAATGTACCGGGACTTTTAATGGCTGCTGCACGTATTAATGTTCCTACTGTATTTGTTTCGGGTGGCCCAATGCTTGCAGGTAAAGTAAAGGGACAGAAGCGCAGTCTTTCTTCTATGTTTGAGGCGGTTGGTTCTTATGCTGCCGGCACTATGACAGAGGAAGAGGTAAATGAGTTTGAGCATAAGGCTTGTCCTACTTGTGGCTCTTGCTCTGGAATGTATACAGCAAACTCTATGAACTGCCTAACGGAAGCACTTGGTATGGGATTACAGGGCAACGGAACGATTCCAGCAGTTTATTCGGAGCGGATTAAGCTTGCAAAACACGCAGGAATGGCTGTTATGGAGCTGCTTAAAAAAGATATCCGTCCACGGGATATTATGACAAAAGATGCAATTTTAAATGCGTTGACAGTTGATATGGCTTTGGGATGTTCAACAAATTCTATGCTGCATCTTCCGGCAATTGCGCATGAGATAGGTTTTGATTTTGATATCGCTTTTGCAAACGAAATTAGCGCAAAGACACCAAATCTTTGTCATTTGGCACCCGCAGGGCCTACGTATATGGAAGACTTAAACGAAGCAGGTGGTGTGTATGCTGTAATGAATGAGTTAACAGAATTAGGCTTAATTCATAAAGACTGTATGACGGTAACTGGTAAGACTATCGGTGAAAATATTCAAGGAGTAGTCAATAAGGATAAAGAAGTTATCCGTCCACTGGATAATCCATACAGCACGACAGGAGGACTTGCCGTGTTAAAAGGGAACCTTGCGCCAGATGGCAGTGTGGTAAAACGTTCTGCGGTGGTTCCAGAAATGATGGTACATGAAGGCCCTGCAAGGGTATTTGAATGTGAAGAAGATGCAATTGAAGCAATTAAAGGCGGAAAAATTGTTGCAGGCGATGTGGTAGTAATCCGCTATGAAGGGCCCAAAGGCGGTCCTGGGATGCGTGAAATGCTTAACCCGACTTCTGCAATTGCAGGCATGGGACTTGGTTCTTCAGTGGCATTGATAACGGATGGACGCTTTTCAGGGGCTTCCCGCGGTGCGTCAATTGGGCATGTATCCCCAGAGGCAGCAGTATGCGGCCCTATTGCATTAGTTGAGGAAGGCGATATTATTTCGATTAATATTCCAGAATGTACATTAAATGTCAAGGTTTCTGACGAGGAACTCGCAAAGCGCCGTGATCAGTGGCAGCCAAGAGAGCCGCAGGTAACAACCGGATACCTTGCAAGATACCGCGAAATGGTAACAAGTGGGAATAGAGGAGCGATTATTGAATATCCGCATAAATAAATGGAGGAAAAATATGCAGTTAACAGGTTCACAGATTGTTATAGAATGTTTAAAAGAGCAGGGGGTTGACACAGTTTTTGGTTATCCAGGCGGTTCGATTTTAAATATTTATGATGAATTATATAAACACAGTGATGAAATTACCCATATCTTAACTTCACATGAGCAAGGTGCATCTCACGCAGCCGATGGCTATGCACGTGCAACCGGAAAAGTCGGCGTATGTTTTGCAACAAGTGGGCCGGGTGCAACGAATTTAGTAACAGGAATTGCAACGGCATATATGGATTCAGTGCCTCTTGTCGCAATTACGGCGAATGTGACATTGCCGCTGCTTGGCAAGGACAGTTTTCAGGAGGTAGATATTGCCGGCGTAACAATGCCAATTACAAAACATGGGTATATTGTTAAGGATGTAACAAAACTTGCATCTACATTGCGTATGGCATTTAAAATAGCAAAATCGGGCAGACCAGGGCCTGTACTGGTAGATATCACAAAAGATGTTACTGCCAATCAATGCGAGTATACACCTGAAAAACCGGAACCTGCAGAAGTGAATAATGCCTATACAGATGAAGATATTCAAGTTGCGCTTGACCTGATTCAGAATGCCGAAAAACCATATATTTATCTTGGTGGTGGTGCGATTCTTTCAGGCGCTTCACGAGAAGTGAAAGAATTTTCTGAGAAAATCCAAGCGCCAGTGTGTGATACATTAATGGCAAAGGGTGCATTTGACGGCAAGGCAGAACTCTATACAGGCATGATTGGTATGCACGGCACAAAGACTTCAAATTTCGGCGTCAGTCAGTGCGATTTATTGATTGCTTTAGGGGCACGTTTTTCTGATAGAGTGGTTGGCAATCCTAAGAAATTTGCTGAGAATGCAAAAATTTTACATATTGATATTGATGCGGCAGAAGTGAATAAAAATATTCGGACAGATGCAGCGATTATTGGTGATTTAAAAACCGTTCTCAAGGAATTAAACAGCAAACTAACACAACAGAGTCATCCAGAATGGGTTGCCGAGATAAAAGTGTTAAAAGAAAAATATCCATTGAAATATGAATCAGATAAATTAACTTGCCCATATGTTATTGAGGAATTAGATCGGATAACGGAAGGAAAAGCAATTGTTTCAACTGATGTAGGACAGCATCAAATGTGGGCAGCACAGTATTATAGGTATACAGAACCCCGTACTTTCTTAACTTCGGGAGGTCTTGGTACAATGGGATATGGTCTTGGAGCATGTATCGGTGCAAAGGTTGGAAGACCAGATAAAATATGTGTGAATATTGCAGGTGACGGGTGTTTTCGGATGAATTTGAATGAGTTGGCAACTGCAAGCCGCTATAATATTCCAATTATCCAGATTGTGATAAATAATCATGTTTTGGGTATGGTGCGCCAGTGGCAGACTTTATTTTATGGTAAACGGTATTCACAGACCATTCTTACGGATAAGGTCGATTTTGTAAAGGTTTCAGAGGGTTTAGGCTGTGAGGCAATCCGGGTTACCAAGCGTGAGGAGGTTGCGCCTGCGATTGAGAAAGCCATTGCATTAAAGAAACCAGTAGTAATTGAATGCGTGATTGAAGAAGATGATAAAGTTTTCCCTATGGTTCCAGCAGGAGCGGCAATTAGCGATGCTTTTGATGCAGAAGACTTAGAAAATCGTCAGCTTTCGTAAAGCAATGAAAGTAAAATGATAATAAAATGAAAAAATACTTAAAAATGTTTTTGGGTGCTGTTGGTATTGTAGTAATACTCGTTCTGGGCTCGGTAATATTTTTAAGCGGACAATATTATCGAGAAACGTTCTGTATGGGCGTATGGATCAATGGCAGTTATTGTACTGGCATGACCCCAGAACAGATAGCACAGCAATTGAATGCAACATATCACGGTGAAATGGAAACCATTTCCGTGCAGGATATTTCTGGTGAAGTGCATATTCTATCATTGGAAGAATATGGTGTTTCTATAGATTTTGCTCCTGTGGTTGAAGCAATTTTTCAAAAAAATCATGGATACTGGTGGCTAGGACATATAGGAAAGCCACAGCGATACCATATAAAACCGGAATACTGCTATAATACAGAGGAAATGAAGGCAAAACTTGCACAAGCGGATTGGTTAAATCAAAATTTATATCATCCTGAAAATACAGTATCCATTGTTAAAAGTGCGGAGGCTGGCTATATTCTTGTTGATGAAACACAGGATTTGTTATTAAAAGATCAGGCAATACAGGTGATATGTGATGGAATTTCCAATCAATTAACACAAATAAATTTGGCTTCGCCAGAAAATAAGGTGCTTTGTTATCAATCTGTTGCATACACTGATGAAATGAAGGAGTTACTTGCAAAGTGGCAAGGGATTCAAGCGTTTCAGGATTTTCATATGGTGTATCAGTTTGGCGATAAGCAGGAAATTATTGATGAAAATATTGTTGCAGAATGGATGACATTAGACGAGAATGGTGCAATTCTTTTTGATGAAAATGATGTTCCACTGTTGGATAAAACGATGATTCAAGAATATATTGCTTATCTTTGTGCCACTTATGATACGGTAGGTACAGAGCGGAATTTTCAGACAACGAGGGGCGATATTGTTACGGTATCCAGCAGCGGATATGGCAATCAGCTTGATGCAAAAGCAGAGTATGCGTTTTTGTTAAATGCATTCCAAAACAAAGAAAGCGGCGTTCGGACACCGATATATTTGTCGGAAGCGAAAGAAAAGGGGCTGGATGATATTGGTGATACCTATATAGAAGTCGATATGAGCAGCCAGCAGATGTATTATTATCAGGACGGACAAAAAAAGATTGAAACGCCGATTGTTACAGGAAATCTTTCACGCCGATGGGGTACGCCAGCGAAGGTGTGTTCGGTATATTTTAAACAGAGAAACCGTGTACTGCGTGGCGCTAATTATGCGACACCTGTAAAATATTGGATGGCAGTTGATGGACATATCGGCATTCATGATGCAACATGGCGTAAGGAGTTTGGCGGAGAGATATATAAGACAGATGGTTCCCACGGCTGCATTAATACGCCGCTTGAAATTATGACAGAACTTTATGAAATCGTGGAAGAAGGTACGCCGGTTATTATGTTTTATTAAATATAGTAAACGGTAAAAGTATTTGCTGATTACTATATTTGATGCATACGACCGCATAAGGAATTTAGTCGCTTTGCGGCATGCAGTCGGCATATGAAATATTCAACATTTTATGTTGTTTATAACTATATATTTTAGAATCAGGAGGAGTAAAAATTGTCAAGAGTGTACAACTTTTCAGCAGGTCCCGCAGTTTTACCTGAAGAAGTTCTTAAAGAAGCTGCAGATGAGATGTTAGATTATAAAGGAACTGGTATGTCGGTTATGGAGATGAGCCATCGTTCCAAAGCTTTTGAAACCATTATAAATGAAGCAGAGGCAGATTTAAGGGAGCTTATGAATATCCCTGACAATTACAAAGTGCTGTTTTTACAGGGTGGTGCCAGTCAGCAGTTTGCAATGATTCCTATGAATCTTATGAAAAATGGAGTTGCAGATTATATTGTTACTGGACAATGGGCAAAAAAGGCTTATCAGGAAGCCAGCCTATATGGTAAGGCAAATAAAATTGCTTCTAGTGAAGACAAAACATTTTCCTATATACCAGATTGTTCTGATTTGCCGATTTCAGAAGATGCAGATTATGTTTATATTTGCGAGAACAATACAATTTATGGAACAAAATTTAAGACATTACCGAATACGAAGGGAAAAACATTGGTAGCAGATGTATCCTCTTGCTTTCTTTCTGAGCCGGTTGATGTAACAAAATATGGTGTAATTTATGGTGGTGTGCAGAAAAATATTGGGCCAGCAGGTGTAGTTATTGTTATTATTCGAGAAGATTTAATTACAGAGGATGTTTTAGCAGGAACGCCAACGATGCTGAAATATAAGACACATGCAGATAACGGCTCTTTGTATAATACACCGCCTGCTTACGGCATTTATATCTGTGGAAAAGTATTTAAGTGGATAAAGAAAATGGGTGGATTGACCAAAATGAAGGAAATCAATGAGAAAAAGGCAAAGATTCTCTATGATTTCTTGGATGAAAGTAAATTGTTTAAAGGAACTGTCCGCAAGGAAGACCGTTCGCTTATGAACGTGCCTTTTGTAACGGGCAGCGAGGAACTTGATGCAAAATTTGTCAAGGAAGCAAAAGAAGCTGGTTTCGAGAACTTAAAAGGACATAGAACCGTCGGCGGTATGCGTGCAAGTATCTATAATGCTATGCCAATTGAGGGTGTGGAGGCGCTTGTGGCGTTTATGAAAAAATTTGAGGAGGCAAATGTATAATGTATCAATATCATTGCTTAAATCCTATTTCAAATATAGGGTTATCAAGATTTACCGAAAATTATCAAAAAACAGAGGAGATAAAAAATGCAGATGGTGTGCTTGTTAGAAGTGCGGCGATGCATGATATAGAATTGCCGGAAAATCTTTTGGCAGTAGCAAGAGCTGGTGCAGGGGTAAATAATATTCCACTTGATAAATGTGCAGAACATGGAATCGTCGTATTTAATACACCAGGTGCAAATGCAAATGGTGTTAAGGAACTTGTAATTGCGGGTATGCTGCTTGCTTCCAGAGATATTGTAGGCGGTATTGAATGGGTAAAAGCCAACAAAGATGTGGAAACAATTGCAAAAGATGCAGAAAAAGAGAAGAAGAACTTTGCAGGAACAGAAATTGCAGGTAAAAAACTTGGTATTATCGGTGTCGGTGCAATTGGTGTAAAAGTTGCCAATACTGCTGTAAACCTTGGAATGGAAGTTTATGGCTATGATCCATATCTTTCGGTTGATGTGGCATTAAGCTTAAGCCGTGAGGTAAAGCATGTTGTAAATATTGATGAAATATATGCAAACTGTGATTTTATTACAATTCATGTGCCATTGATGGACAGCACAAAGGGTATGATTAACGCAGAAGCGATAGGCAAAATGAAGGATGGCGTAATTGTATTGAATTTTGCAAGAGATTTGCTTGTTGCAGAGAATGATATGCTTGCGGCACTGGATTCTGGTAAAGTGAGAAAGTATGTATCTGATTTTGCAAATCCTACAACAGCAGGACATAATGGATGTATTGTAATTCCACACCTTGGTGCGTCGACAGAGGAATCAGAGGATAACTGCGCTGTAATGGCAGTGGATGAATTAAAAGATTATCTGGAAAATGGTAATATTCGAAACAGTGTGAATTATCCTGCATGCGATATGGGTACATGTGGTAATATGGGAAGAATTGCAATTCTTCATAAGAACATTGCAAATATGATTACACAGTTTACTGCTGCATTTGGTGAAGCTGGTATTAACATCAGTGATATGACAAATAAATCCAGAGGGGAGTATGCATATACCTTAATGGATATTGAACAGACCGCAGATAATAAGATTATTGAGCGCCTTAAAGGCATTCCTGGTGTATTTCGTGTAAGAGTAGTGAAATAATCAATAATTTACAAATATTATAGGCAGTGGAAGGGGTCAGTGTTATTATTTTGCATATCCCCGGTTCCGCTGCCTTGCTTTGTTACAAAATACAGGTATTTCATTCATTAAAATGAACGAAAACTGTTTCTAAGCATCATGGATATCTCCATATTTTGTCATATTTCCAATGGTATTTTGGAATTTCGTTTCTTTGGAAACCGTTAATTCGCTTGCTAAATCCATATATTTAATAAAAATCTCTTCTAAGGATACGCCTTTTTCCTTTGCGATTTCCTCCATAATTGGTCGAAGTTTTTCCAATTGAAAAGAAACGCGGGTCTTTTGTGGGTCAAAATCCTTTAAAACGCGGTCTGCGTACTCATTAATACGATCAAGAATGACTTTATCCTCTGAACTCATAATACAACTTCCTTTCTATAAGAATTTTCTTAGGAACTAGTATAATCCGCGCTAAATAACCTTATGTTTCGCTTGCCTATTTTCCTGATAGCACTACTCCACAAGCCTCAGCGTAGCCACCGCTACGCCTGCGTTTGTGAAGCAGCACTCTCAGAAAAATATTCTGCGCCAAACATTAAGGTATTTAGCGTGGATTATACTAGTACACCGTGTTTAGGATTAAGAAAACGGTATACTAGATAGTTCCTTTTTGATGATATTTACTGTTTTATTTTACCACCATCCTTATAACTTGTCAAAAGTGTGTAAAAATAGTTATAGTTTACCAAGGTCAAATGATAACAAAAATATTATCTTTTTTGACAAAGTTCTTTTCATTATCAATACAATCTGTTAAAATGAAATGCAGTGAAATCCAAAAATATACTGAAACGAGGAGGACTTACATATGGCAACAATCAAGCCATTTCGGGCGTACAGACCAAAGAAAGGACTGGAGGCGCAGATAGCAGCGCTTCCATATGATGTATATAATAGAGAGGAAGCATGTACTGTAGTAAAAGGAAAGCCTTTGTCTTTTCTGAATATTGACAGAGCAGAAACGCAGTTTGATGCTTCTGTGGGGACATATGATGATGTTGTGTATCAAAAAGCGCATGATTTGCTATGGGAAATGATTGGGCGAGGGGATTTTGTTCAAGAAGAAAAACCAGTCTATTATCTTTATGAGCTTACTATGAATGGTCGTGTGCAAACAGGAATTGTGGCATGTGCCAGCGTGGAGGATTATCAAAACCAGATAATTAAAAAACATGAAAATACACGTGCAGATAAGGAACTGGATCGTATTCGTCATGTCGAAACCTGTAAGGCGCAGACAGGGCCGATTTTTTTGGCATATCGAGCAAATAATATTTTGCGCGAAATTATTCTACGAACCAAAAATGGGGAAGCACTCTACGATTTTACCACGGAGGATGGAATACGGCATTGTGTATGGGTGATAGATAATGACAGTGACATTGCAGCGATTCAAAATACATTTGCACAAATTGGGCAGATTTATATTGCTGACGGTCATCACCGTTGTGCTTCGGCAGTAAAAGTAGGATTACGCAGACGTGAGCAGAATCCAGCATATACAGGAGCGGAAGAATTTAATTATTTTTTGTCTGTTCTCTTTGCGGATGAGGAACTTATGATAATGGATTACAATCGTGTTGTGAAAGATTTAAACAATTTATCGAAAGCAGCATTTTTAGAAGGTATTGAGAAAGTATTTGATATTGTTGAAAAAGGGGAAAAGTGTAGAAAACCAGCTAAGAAGGGACAAGTTGCAATGTTCTTTGACAGCATATGGTATTTACTAGATGTAAAAGAAGCTTATCAGAGTGATGATCCAGTGGAAGGATTGGATGTGGCTGTTTTGCAGAAGTATATTCTTTCGCCGCTCTTGGGAATTGAAGATCCAAAAACAGATAAACGCATTGATTTTGTAGGTGGAATCCGCGGAATGGAAGAATTAGAACGAAGAGTCAATACGGATGCCAAAGTGGCATTTGCAATGTATCCTACATCTATTGATGAATTATTCCATGTTGCTGACGCAAATATGCTGATGCCGCCAAAATCAACATGGTTTGAGCCAAAACTTAGAAGCGGGCTGTTTATCCATTCTATCTAACCATTTGGTGATTTTGGGTTGTTTTTGTCCGCTTATGCAATAGGGGTTGTGCAGAAATTGGAAAATCTTAGCGTTCGCTAGTATATATTAATAGGAGAGTGAAAGCACCATGTTATTAACAGAATTAGAAGATTTTACAAAAGAATTAAATGAGTTGGAAAAGTTTCTGAATACTTTGCCTGAAAAGGCACTCCGTTTGGGCATTCGCGTGTTATTTGCAGCAATTTTACTTTTTATAGGGTCAAAAGTGATAACGATATTGCGAAAAATCGTGAAAAGATCGTTGGAGCACGCTAAGGCGGAGGTCGGAATTATCCAATTTCTTGATAGTTTAATAAAAGGTGCTTTATATAGTATTTTAGTGCTTATTATTGCAGAAAATTTTGGATTTGATGCTGCAGGTGTGGTGGCACTTTTGGGATCGGCGGGTGTAACGATAGGACTTGCAATGCAGGGAAGTCTAAGCAACCTTGCGGGAGGCGTGCTAATTTTGCTGCTGAAACCATTTCGCGTTGGGGATTTTATTATGGAATCTTCGCAGGGAAATGAGGGTACTGTTTTAGAAATTGGTATTTTTTATACAAAGCTGACGACGATTGATGGAAAAATTATTGTATTACCAAATGGGAATCTTGCGAACAATTCCATTACAAACGCAACGGAATCTGCTATCCGCAGAGTTGACCTTACTGTAGGGATTTCTTATCGAGCGGAAATTGCAACGGCAAAAGCTGTCTTACAAAGTGTTATGGATAATGATTTCGATGTTCTAAAAAATGAGGAAGCATTTGTGTTTGTTAGTGAATTAGGGGACAGCCAAGTAGTTCTTGGAATGCGGTGTTACTGCGAAAATCCGAAATATTGGGAATTGCGTTGGCGCTTATTGGAGCATACAAAATTGGCACTGGATGAAGCTGGTATAGAAATACCTTATCCGCAGGTGTCGGTGCATATGGAATAGTATTGTTATATTGTTTTTTGCAGATTTTGAATAAAAATGTCAAATTTATCACTTTTTTACGCCGTCGTTCATATAATATCTTATAAAATTTTGAAAGGCGGCGGTTCTTATGAGAGCCAGCAGTCATCAGAGTAATGGAAACTCCAATCCATCATTTCTTCGCTTGGATCACATTTATTTTTCTTATTATAGTGCACTGGGTGAAGTGAATGTTCTTGAGGATATCCATTTCCATGTTGAAAATGGTGATTTTGTTGCTTTAGTCGGGCCAAGCGGTTGCGGTAAATCCACAATTTTATCCCTGATTTCAGGTTTGTTGAAACCTGTGAGCGGCTATATCACATTTTATTCAGACAGTTTCGCGCCTCCGCGCATCGGATATATGCTTCAGCATGATCATCTGTTGGAGTGGCGCGATGTATACCACAACATTATGCTAGGATTAGAAATACAAAAAAGAAAAACGCCTGAAAATCTTGCATTGATTGACAGTCTGCTTGAAAAGTACAATCTTTCTAATGTAAAAGAACAGAAGCCATCGGCACTTTCTGGTGGAATGAGGCAAAGAATAGCCTTAATTCGTACATTGGCAATTCGCCCAGATTTATTGCTGCTTGATGAGCCGTTTAGTGCGCTGGATTATCAGACAAGGCTTAATGTTTCCAAAGATGTTCGCAATATTATTAAATCAGAACAAAAGACTGCAATATTGGTAACACATGATATTTCTGAAGCCGTTGCAATGGCAGATACTGTGATCGTGCTTTCTAAGTCACCATGTACCGTAAAAGATTGTATTCCAATCGAATTTGAAAAAAATGGAATACATCGTGACGAAGTACGTAATTCAAAACTTTTTCAGGACTATTTTGACAAGATATGGAGGCAGATGCAGGATGAAAACACCGAGAGTTGAATTAAAAGCGTCCGCAAAGCTTAGCGGTCAGGAAAATTTTATGAGAAGACAGAAATTGCAGAAACTATATATTTTCTGGTGCAGAATCTTGTTGTTTGTAGGATTTATTGCACTGTGGCAGATAGCGGCAGATTTGGGATGGATTGATAAATTTTACTTTAGTTCACCTGCTGCCATAGCAGCGTTATTTTGGCATGATATCAAGGATATGTCGTTGCTTAGTCATATTGGCATAACATTGTTGGAATCGGGTGTTAGCTTTTTGCTGATTCTTGTTTTCTCGGTACTGTTTGCAACCTTTTTTTGGTTTTATCCTTCTTTTGGAAAAATGATGGAGCCGTTTCTCATTGTGCTGAATAGTCTGCCGAAATCGGCACTTGCACCATTAATTATTGTTTGGCTTGGCACAGCTTCCCGCACCATTATTTTGTGTGGTATGTCAGTTGGTATCTTTGGTTGTATCCTTAATCTATATCAAGCATTTGCACAGACAGATCCAGAACGCTTAAAATTAATTGAAACACTTGGCGGTACAAAGCTGCAGGCATTTACCAAAGTTGTATTTCCCGGTAATGTACCAACCTTTATTTCGTTGTCGAAGGTCAATATTGGATTGGCGCTTGTAGGGGTAATTATCGGAGAATTTCTCGCCGGTCGGAGAGGATTGGGATATTTGATTATTTATGGCAGTCAGGTATTTAGCTGACACATATTTTGATAAAAGTGAGTATCCAAGAATAATAGAAATAAAGCCACAAAAAAGCGAGTATCCCAAAATGATAACTAATAGAAATTGAAAGATATTTGTAACAGTTCAGGTAGGTCTGCGCATTTACTGCGCTGACCGTAATAAAATGTAGTGGTTGGAGGTATCCAGCCCATCGCGAAGCGATTTCTAATGGCTGGATACGTAACAGTTCAATGGGTTATCTGAACTGTTACAGATATTTTCGACAACCTATGCCTAAAAAGAATACGATAAAAAAAATACACTTGACAAACAAGTTTAACAGTGATATCTTAATGTAAACGTACTTGGAATATTTATAGTAAACGAAAGTATTTGCCGTTTACTATATCTGATGCACACGACCGCATAAGGAATATAGCTGCTTTGCAGTATGTGGTCGGCGCAAGTAAACGCAAATAAAATTTATGTTTACTATACAATTATAAAGTACGTTTATAATATAACAAAAATATTTTAGGAGAACTGCAAAAATGCAAAATTTACTACATTCAATGAATTATATGTATATGTATTATGGACGTACTTGTCTGTAATTGTTGAACCGATTCGGTGCACAGCAATGACGAGTAGGTCTTTTATGTCTGTGCATATATCGGAGAATGTAGTTTTTTAAGTTTTAAAATTGCTTGGAATAACCGCAGGGAAAGAAGATGCATCAGACATTACATAGTATATGTTTGGTGCAATTTTTATGCACAGTAAATTATTTGATTTTTGGCGGTTAGAAAGGAGCTATTATGCAGTTATCAAATGGAACAGAGGTTACAGTTAGACGATATCGCGCCGAGGACGCGGAGGAGATTGTCAATTTAATTATTCGGAATTTTAAGGAGGTAAACGTAAAGGACTATGGCGAAGAAGCAGTGAAGGCGCTTGTTGCTACCCATACTGTTGAATGGTTTCAAGGTGTTGCAAGCTATGCAAACGTTTATGTTTTTTGTATTGGGCAATTAATAGCTGGCGTTGGGTCAATTTCTAGTTTTTGGGGAAGCCCAACAGAAAGTATTTTGCTTACCATTTTTGTTCTGCCGGAATTGCATGGCAAAGGAATTGGCCGATTTATAATCGAAACGCTGGAAAGAGATGAATTGTTTCTCCGCGCAGAACGCATTGAAATACCAGCGTCAATTACAGCAGTAGAGTTCTATCGGAAACTGGGATATGATTTTAAAGATGGTATTAAAGCATTAGACGAGGAAAATCATTACAGACTGGAAAAATTTAGAAAGAAAGAGAACTAAGATTTTTCAATTAGTGATTGTTGTGAAACAGAATAATAGTTTTAACATTATAAATATTGTTATGTGTGTAATAGCACACAGGAAGGAGAATATATGGAATTAGCAACGTATTTTAGAAGTATTGTAGAACAGGATTTATGTGCCGTCGTTATCTGTAATTTACAGCATGAAATTATTTATATGAATCCAGCTGCAGTTTCAAGGTATGCAAAGTGGGGCGGTGATAAATTAATTGGCAAAAGTCTGTTAAACTGCCATAACACACAGTCGCAGGAACGGATAAGGGAAGTAGTTGGGTGGTTTCAGGAAAGTACAGAGCATAACCGCATTTATACGTTTTATAATGAAAAAGAAAATAAAGATGTGTATATGGTGGCATTGCGTAACTTGTTCGGAGAACTTATTGGATATTACGAAAAACATGAATACCGAAATCGGGAACAAGAAAGAATGTATCACTTTTGATAGTGCAAGAATTTGATAAAACTTTCACAATTTGTTTGTGCCTTAGAAAGGAATGACAAAAAATATGAAATTAACGTTGAATATATCAGATTTGTCCTCACAATATACGGTGCGAAAAATGACTGCCAAGGACGTGGATTGCATTTATGAATTATACATGGAGAATCCAATGTATTTTCGATATTGTCCGCCTTTGGCTACAAAAGAAAGTGTTTTGAAAGATATGAGCGCTTTACCATTGCACAAAACAGAGGAAGATAAATATTATATTGGCTTTTTCAAAGGAACAAAATTAGTTGCTGTTATGGATTTGATTTTTCATTATCCAGATAAGCAGACCGTATTTATTGGATTGTTTATGGTGTCGGGTACAGAACAGGGGAAAGGGGTAGGTTCTGAGATTATTAATGAATGTTGTGATTATTTTCTAAGTCAGCAGTATTGTTTTATTCGTTTAGGATATGCAAAAGGCAATCCACAGAGTGAAGCTTTTTGGAAGAAAAATGGATTTGAAAAAGTTGGTTTAGAGATTGATAATGAAAATTATACTGTAGTTGTAATGCAGAAGCAGTTACAGGGATAATTGAAAAGCAGTGAAACGAAAGGAGCAGTCGAGAAGTGATGCAGAATGCCTAATAAAATGCTGCTATTAACATTCAGAATGAGGGATTAAAGCAGATAGCATAAAAATATTTCAGTACGGTAGGAACTATCGGAATTAACGCCTGTGGAGATAGTAGGCAAATCAAACAAGTTTGATTTTGAGGTCGATGAAGCAGGAAGCCCATTGTCTAAAGCCAATGGGTAGTTCACGTGCTAGACGATGGGGAAGCGATTGAGGAGGGATTGTGCTTGTTTGATGCTTTTATCCGTGGCGACAAAGTACGTAGAAGCAATGGCGGAACTAGTCTTGGATTGGCGATTTCCAAGGCAATAATGGAGCGGCATTATGGAAGTATTACTTATGTAAGAGTGGGGGAAGAAAATTGTTTCCGGCTAATAGGAGGTAGATAAAATATTGTATGGAAAAACGTAAAATGCAAATATTGGGTAATATTATTTTTGGTATTTTGTGTGTTGGATTATACTATTTAAATCCATATATAGCATGGTATACAATGGAAGGTGATAAGACAGATATTTTAATGGGGGAAATATTCGGGGTTATCCCATTAGGACTGTTTATAATTTCTATTATATATGGTATTATATATAAAAAATTATTGCAGCCGTTATGCATAGCTTATTTACTCGGTTGTCCATCTATATTTTTCCCTTTTATAGGCGGTAATACAATTTGGGAAATAATATTAACTTTGATATATTTGGGGGTATTCATTTTTTTAACAGTTGGCTCTGGAACTCTTTTGGGTATATTTATCCGGTGTAAAGGTCAGTAGACAAGCAGCATAAATAAATGGTGATAGTCAACATCTGTGTCGGTTTACATATTTCTAGTAATTACAAACAGCGAAATACCAGTCTTAGTATGCTGCACCAGCACGATTATTGACTATCACCAAAAGCAATAAATTAATTTTCAGGTAATTTGTCAGTTTTTTATATGTTCTCTTAATGCGACAGACCCAATTAAAATACTTTGTTTATAGGAACTGCACAGAAATATAAAAATTTATTATGCAGAGTTTAATGTAAAGTCGTCGATTGTGCCCCAGCCTTTTGCGCCGCATTGAATACGGACGCCTACTTTCAGTGTGCCATCTGTAACAGAAATGCCAGAAATTGTGGGTTCTTGCCAGTTTGCGTATCCTTGTGCTGTAAAGGAAGCTGTTTTCTCCTCTCCGTTTACGACTGCGTAAAGTTCCATTTTGGCATCGCTGGAAATATCACCGCCTTGGAAGAAGGCTTTTAAGTCATAAGTTCCATTCTCTAAATCGGTAATTTCCTGTTCAATAGAAAAATTCATATCCGATTCTGACCAAAAGTGAAATGAATAATCACCAGTGTGTGCATCTGCATTTTTTTCCTGAAAATCTGTGGGATTTTTATCTCCTTCATAAGCAACTGTCCACATAGAGGTATCACTATCCTCAAAACTTGCATTTTTTACATAATTTAACTTGTCTACAGTGATATTGCAAGTAACAGCCGTTCCGTCGTCTAAGGTGCCGTTTAGCGTATATTTTCCGGCAGTAGAAGTATCAATTGCTTTTACATCATTTTCATTCCATGTGACAGGGGCTGTTTTTGTGACACTTCTGTCATTATAGACGACATTTAATGCATCGGGAAGCGTTACTTCGCTGCCAACATTTAATTCAATATTTGTGACAGGTACAAAGTCGATTGCCAGTTCTGCGTTGGCGCCGTATTTCAGCCATTTAAAAGTATTTAAAGATTCTAATGGCTTGCCTTGTGCATCAAACAATGCCTGATTGTCCCATGAGCAGCCGCCATAATATTTTCCAGCGTCTTCTGGATCATATGCAGCAGAATAGCTGCTTGCCCAGCCAGAGCCAAATTCTTCCCAGATGGGACTGTTATCGCTGTTAACATCACCTACGGTAATCCAAGCGCCTTCCCAATAAAAAACACCAAGTGCACCAGCTTCATTTGCCGTAGCACATACATCACGGAGAGCTGTTGCCTGACTTTGTACAGTTGCAGCATAAGCATCGATTAAATCATCTGCACCGACACTGTTTCCAGAACCGTCAGTATCTTCTGCTGTATAACAGTATGCGGTTTCTGCAATCAGCGTTTCTTTTCCATATTTATCTTGAATATTTGCCATAACTTTTTTTAGGTTGTCAAAGGTTCCATGCCAATATGGATAATAGGAAAGTGCAAAAATATCATAATCTACTTGAAAGCTGGAAAGTTTATACATAATTGAATCCAGCTTCTCGAAATCAAATGCATCCGTGTAATGGAGCGCAACTTTGATATCTTTCCCATATTGAGCAGATAATTCACGAATTGCCTTGCTTCCAGCATTCATAAGCTGCGCAATATTGGGAAGCAGTGTTTCGCCAGCCATACCATTATTCGTTTCGTTTCCAACTTGAACCATACAAACATTCACACCAGCATCCAACATTTGTGTAAGACTATCTTTTGTGAAATCATAAAGAGCAGCAGATTTTTCTTCCATTGTCATGCCTTCCCACGCCTTGGGAACCATCTGTTTTTTGGGGTCTGCCCAGAAGTCCGAATAGTGAAAATCAATACATACTTTCATACCTTGTTCTGTAGCACGTTTTCCCAGTGCGATTGCTGTGGCAACGTCATTATTCCCGCCGCCGTAACCATTGCCGTCTTTGTCAAAAGGATCGTTCCATACACGAATACGTGCATAGTTTATACCAGCTTCTGCCATTGTCTGAAAAACATCCTGTTCTTCGCCGGCTGCATTATAGTATTTTACACCGCTTTTTTCCTCGGCAAGAATAGAAGATACATCCATACCTCTAATAAAATTGTCGGATAATTCAGGGATTGCTTCGATATAAATTCCTGCATCTTCCACTGCTGTTGGAAGTGGATATAGCGGCGCTTCGCTAGATTCGTTTTCGGCTGGCGTACTATCTTCGTCAACAGCCTGTGATGCAGCAGCTTCCTCAGATGGAGCTGTATCAGATGCATTATCAATGCTGCCTGCTTGTGTATTTTCTAGTGTTACGGTTTCGGAAACAGGGTTGGAATTATTAGGATTTGCGCCGCAGCCAGTGATGCTTGTGCCTGCAAGTGCAGCGCTAAGCAAAATCCCCAAAGAACGGCGCAGAAGAGGGTTTTGAATTTCTCGTTGTTTCATAAAAATCACACATTCCTTTCATTTTGATTAGGAACTGTCAAGAAATAACTTTTAAATAGTGTGCAGGATTTTTCTTCGAGAGTGCTGCTCAAAAATCAGGCGCATAGCGGGCTATGTAACTGATTTTTGAGTAGTGCTATCGGAGAAAAAGACAAGCAATATTAAAAGTTATTTTTGGACAGTTCCTTAGAAACATACTAAATCGTTTCTTAAAAACAAATAAGAATGAAAAATTTTATTTTCAAACTATCTGTAATTTTTGTATTTAGTAATTCAAGTATAACATATATAATGAGAGAAATGCAGTATTTTTGGGGAGAAAAGGGTGCAAAATCAATCAAATTTTTTGTACCATAAATTGTAAATAAATTATAAATAAAGAACAGTTCCTTAATATAAGGCTATGATTGTGATTTTATATGAAAAAAGCTATAAGAGAATATTTCCTATACAATTGGTTCAGAAAGGGGTTGTCGGGAAATAATCCCATTTTCCCGACAACCCTTAGAAAATTAAAAAACCACGGAATCACTATATGCAACTCAAGTTTAACTTATTCCCTTGCATCTGGCAAGCGTTTCCGAAACAGGAAGTTTCCCAATTTCTTGAAATTAAATGGAATCAACGGATATAGGTAGCTTTGACCAGATACCATTTTATTGGTGACAATTGCAGTAAAGAATAATACAATACCAAGAATATAGCCCCAAAATTGAAAAATGGATGTTAATATTAAGTTGATAATACGAAAGAATTTTAATGCATAGCCTAGCTCATAGCCTGGGTGAGTATAGTTGGCAATAGCAACAAATGCCATATACAACATAACTTCGGCGTTAAACCAGCCGCTTTTTACAGAAAATTCTCCTAGTATCAAGCCTGCCATAACGCTTAGTGGAGTGGAGAGCATACTCGGTGTATTGACTGCGGCAAGTCTTAGACCATCAATTGCCAGTTCTAAGATTAGAAACTGCCAAACCAGTGGAACATTGACATCTTCTTTTACCATAATAAAATCAAAGTTGGACGGTATCCAGTCGGGGTTTTGCATAAGCAGCAAAAAGGTAGGGGTAATAAAGTAGGTTAGTATTAAAATAATAAATCGTGAAAGTCTTAAATAAGTACCTGTAACGGGTGGAAAATAAAAATCGTCTGCTTCCTGTATCATATCGAATATACTAATCGGTAAAATCATTGCAGAAGGTGAGTTATCGACCAATATAATAATATTTCCTTCTAGTATTTGTGCAGAAGCGGTGTCAGGGCGTTCCGTATATTTAAACTTTGGAAATGGATTAAACCATTTTGAAGTATATAAGCATTCGGCAAGGCTTTCTTGATTGAGAGTCAATGCATCAACTTTAATATCTTTAATGCGGTCGCGAATTTTTTTTAGAAAATTTTTATCAACACGGCTGTCCATATAACACAATGCAATATCTGTTTTGGAAGCTTTTCCAGCACTAAGAATTTCCATACGCAAATCTGTACTACGAATACGGCGGCGTATAAGCGCTGTATTAAATATTAGTGTTTCGACAAAGCCATCTTTCGAACCACGCAGTACTTTGTCTTTACTAGGTTCAGAAACACTTCTTGCTGGATACTGTCTTGCGTCAATGAGGACACACTCATCAAATCCATCAATAAAAATCGCAAATACGCCAGAAAGAATATTTTTAATGATACCATTGAAATCTGTTGATAAGTTTATATCCACACTAGGAAGAATTTTATTTAATTCTGACGCTTTTTGTGGCATATCTGCTGCCTGAATCCCCATTAAATACTGGAAAATTTTCTGCATAAAATCTTCATCACAAAATCCGTTTATAAAATAAAAAACTGCTCTTTTTTCGCCAATTAAAATCTCTCTGCTTACGATATCAAAACTAGCGTCCGCCTGCAGTTCACGATCCATAAATTGCTTATTTTCTTCAAAATTCTGATACATATGCAACCCATGCCTTTCTAAAATTTTTCATTAATATGCTGTACAGCCAAAAGATTTGTCGTACTATATATCATCTGCTCCGGCATAGTATATGGAAGAAATGAAAAATTATGTGAACTTAGCAAGGGTTGCTTAAAAAAATCATTTATTGTTGTGCAAGCCGCACAATTTTTTCCATGTCTGCAATTAATTCTTTTGAGTAGTCTTCAGCTTCCTGATATATCATAGTAGCTTTGGAATAGTCTTGTTCATTGATTGCTTTGATTACTGCTGCACCATAACGGTGAAACTTTCGGTGTTTATCGCCAAGGTCATTCCATATTGGAACTACTTCTGGAATGGTAGGGGTCATAGCATAGTAAAAATGTCCAAAACCACATTTGGAGGAATCAAGCTGCAATGGTGTAATATTATGTGTTTTTATCATATTTTTTAAATTGTTAAGCCATGTATGATGTGATGAGATTGCCGTATTCATATATTTTATAAATTCACGGTTTTCCATATGATAAAATGCATCTTTTGTCATATTTCCCATCTTTTTTACGGATTCATCTAATGTTTTTTCAATATCTACCACTGGCTGGACAGCATCCTTTAAGTTCTGCCCAACTTGCCGCATAAAATCAGCACTTTCTTTTAATTGATTCTCCATTTCTGTTGAAGCACTGCTAATTTCTTCACTGACAGCAGCAATAGAACTAATGGATTCGTTCACTTTGGAAACATGTTTCTGACTTGCATTATTTAATTCCCATATATTTTTGATTTTATCATTCATATCGTCTAAGGTGCTGATGGTATCGGCGGCACTCCGAACGCTTTTTTGAGACGCTTTTTTCATATTGTCTACAAAATCACCCATATCTTTTGTCATCTTCTGTGTCTGTTCTGCTAAAGTACGAATTTCGTTCGCGACAACGGCAAATCCTTTTCCGGCTTCTCCGGCCCTGGCAGCTTCAGCAGCGGCATTAAGCGCAAGAAGATTTGTCTGCAAAGAGATAGAATCAATCCCTGCAATTACATCGCTTAGGCGTTTAATTACTTCAAATAAATTATCCATATCTTTCTGCATTTCGCGAGATTGGTTAATTGCTCCGCCAGAAAGTTCTTTAATCGTTGTCAGTTCATTCTGACCAGCTTGAATTTTCTGGTAAACTTCGTCAGTTTCTGAAGAAACTTGGAGGATCGTATTTGTCAATTCTTCATGCTGATTATTAGATTTCCCATTTAAAGAACTTTCATATGCATTTCCGAAAATGGTTTCTGTTGCCTTGATAATATTTTCAGAAATATCCATAATTCTTTCCGTTTGATACTGCATGGTTAAATCAAGAGAACTAATCTGCATTACTGCCTTAATGTTTTTTTCAAAGATATCCGCAAAAGCCTTTCTGCCGTTATTAAGACGCTGGTAAATATTGTACAGCTCCGGCTCTTTTGAATAATCAGCTTCCCTTAACTCTGAAACAGCTTTCATAAGTACCTTTTTTTTGCTTCCGATTGCCATATAAATTAACCTCTTTCTTTCATGAAATAATTATAATGTGCTGCCTTATAGGTATTTGCGATACCAGTTTTTAAATTTGGCGTTATTTTCATTGTACCTTTTTGTGTGCTTTTTTTCAATATATAATTAATAATTTCATTTTAGTCAGCATAAAATCGCAGAAATGCTAAAAAACATGAAATTTACAAAATAATTAAATTGCTATACCAAGAAAATAATGATAGAATAATATCAGTATTGCATATTTGTCAGAAATTTCCGATAGTAAAAAAGGAAAATTTTATATAATTTGGGAGGGTTAGAAATGGATGATAAATTATCATTTTATAATACGCTGACTAGGAGGATAGAGCAATTTATACCCAATGAGGACGGAAAAGTATCCATGTATACTTGTGGACCAACAGTATATCATTATGCGCATATCGGGAATCTGCGGTGTTATATTATGGAAGATTTACTAGAAAAAACGCTGCGCTATATAGGTTATGATGTTAAACGGGTTATGAATATCACCGATGTAGGACACTTATCCAGCGATGCAGACACTGGTGAAGATAAAATGCTCAAAGGCGCAAAAAGAGAGCATAAAACAGTAATGGAGATTGCGAAATATTATACAGATGCGTTTTTCAACGACTGTGCAAAGTTAAATATTAAAATACCAGAAATTGTCGAGCCTGCTACAAACTGTATACCAGAATTTATACATATGATTGAAGAATTGTTAAATAAAGGCTATGCTTATGAAAGTGGCGGTAATATCTATTTTGATACTGCTAAGTTAAGTAAGTATCATGTTTTTTCCAGCCAAAATGAAAAGGAAATGCTGGTCGGTGCGCGTGATGATGTGGAAGAGGATGTCAATAAAAAAAGCAAAAGCGATTTTGTGCTTTGGTTTACAAAATCAAAATTTGATGCGCAGGAATTAAAGTGGGACAGTCCGTGGGGCTTGGGATATCCCGGCTGGCATATCGAATGTTCTTGCATCAGTATTAAGCATTTAGGTGAGAATATTGATATTCATTGCGGCGGCGTGGACAATATTTTCCCACATCATACCAATGAAATTGCACAGAGTGAAGCTTATCTGGGACATCCGTGGTGTTATTATTGGTTTCATGTGCATCACTTAAACGATAAATCTGGTAAAATCAGCAAATCCAAAGGCGATTTTCTAACGGTGCAGCTTTTGGAATCAAAGGGTTATGATCCATTGGTTTATCGACTGTTTTGTTTACAATCTCATTATCGCAAACCGCTGGAATTTTCTTATGATGTGCTGGATAATATGAGTGCGGCATATGACAAGCTGGTGAAAAAAATCGGCACGCTGGATAAATCTGGTGAGGTTCAGCAGGATAAATTTGAAAAATACAAAAGGCGGTTTGAAATTGCTGTCTGTGATGACTTAAACTCTGCAATGGCGATTACAGTTCTTTACAATATGCTGAAAGCAGATATTTCTGATGCCACAAAGTATGCGCTTGCAGAAGATTTTGATAAAGTATTATCGCTGAACCTAACAACGGCTCATGCGGCAAAAGAAGCAGAAAACGGCATAGAAGCAGAATTAGAGCAATATATTTTGGCAAAAATAGACGAACGCAGCGCAGCAAAGAAAGCAAAAGATTTTGCAAAAGCGGACGCAATTCGTGTAGAATTATTGGAAAAGGGTATTGTATTGGAAGATACCCGCGAGGGTGTTAAATGGAAGAAAGCATAAATCAGCAGGAAACGAGTCTGCTTTCGGAACTGCATAGAGTATTTGGAGAAAGGACAGTGGATCTGCGCACATACTCACCGTTAACCTTAGCGTATATTGGAGATGCCGTTTTTGAGATTATTATTCGGACTTTAATCGTAGAAAAAGGACAACAGGCGGCAAATATGCTGCATAAGTGTACTACAAAGATTGTCTGTGCACAGACACAGGCGAAAATGGCAGATACATTACAAAGCATAATGACAGAACAGGAACAAGATATCTACCGGCGCGGTAAGAATACAAAACTGCATTCCTCCGCAAAAAATGCAAGCCTTTCTGACTATCGGAAAGCAACAGGATTTGAAGCATTGTGTGGCTATCTGTTTTTAAAGGGAGAAACAGCTAGAATAATGGAACTTGTAAAACTAGCATTGGACAATTTATAATTGTTTTACAGCGGGTGATGGTGTATACAGATGCACAAAGGGAAATTGCCGGGGTTGTTGCATGAAAGAAAATAGATACAAGATATTGCAATACTATATTGTGTTTTGCACTATATCTTATATCGTCAAAGCTTATTGTGACAGTCCCAGTATCACAGAATAGGGAAAGGAATACAAAATGCGGTACAATGAATTTACCATTGAGGGAAGAAATGCCGTGATAGAGGCGTTTCGTTCCGGCAAGCCGATTGACAGGCTTTTTATACTAGATGGTGCGCAGGAAGGTGCAATACAAACGATAAAGAAAGAAGCAAAAAAACATGATACTACAATCAAATTTGTAACAAAAGAACGTCTGGATCAGATAAGCGAAACTGGGAAACATCAAGGAGTAATTGCGTATGCGGCGGCTTATGAATATGTACAGGTTGCGGATATTTTAGAACGGGCACGTCAGAAAAATGAACCACCATTTTTGTTCCTTCTTGATAATATTGAAGACCCGCATAATTTAGGTGCAATTATAAGAACGGCGAATCTTGCAGGAGCACATGGTGTGATTATCCCTAAAAACCGCGCCGTAGGGCTTACGGCAACCGTAGCGAAAGCCTCAGCAGGTGCGATAAACTATACCCCGGTGGCAAAAGTGACAAATCTTTCTAAGACCATAGAAGAACTAAAAAAAGAGGGGATATGGTTTGTCTGCGCTGATATGGATGGTACGAGTATGTATCACTTAAATTTAAGAGGTGCTATTGGATTGGTTCTTGGCAGTGAGGGCGAAGGCGTCAGCAGGCTGGTAAAGGAAAAATGTGATTTTACAGCGATGATTCCCATGAAAGGGGATATTGATTCTCTCAATGCATCAGTGGCGGCAGGTATACTGGCATTTGAGATTGTGCGGCAGAATCACTTTTGTTAAAATGAAATGGAGAAACTATGTCAGGAAGGTATGGCAATACGACAGACGAGGAATTAATCGACCGTATTCGTCAAGGAGAATCGCAGATAACGGATTATATTATGGAAAAATATAAAAATCTGGTGCGGAAGAAAGCGAAATCTATGTATATTTTGGGTGCGGACAATGACGATTTAATCCAAGAAGGCATGATTGGTCTTTTTAAGGCAGTGCGGGACTATGACGCAGGCAGAGATGCAAGTTTTTATACGTTTGCAGATTTATGTGTATCCAGACAAATGTATAACGCAGTACAGGCGTCGCGCAGAGAGAAACATGCTCCATTAAATTCTTATATATCACTCTATGAAGATATGGCAGAAACAGAAGAAGATGGTGCTATGGAACTTGTGAATGTAATCGCTTCCAATATAGAAACAAATCCTGAACAAATTTTTATTGACAAAGAAAATGTGGCACAAATTGAGGCGATTATAGAAAAGGAACTAAGCAGCTTTGAAAAGCAGGTTCTTGACTTGTATATTACTGGAATGGCATACTCGCAGATCGCAAAAGTTCTGGGACGGGATGAAAAATCAACAGATAATGCATTGCAGCGGTTAAAGACAAAATTGCGGCGTGCTGTAAATAATCAAAATAAAATTAAATAGCAAAATAAGAAATAATTTAATAGCAAAATAAGGAAGGAGTAATATTTTATAATGAGAAGAAAGGATATATTTCAAAGGAATTTATTTCAAAAGACATTAAAACAAATTTCACATACAGGGCTTGCAGCGGTTGCGGCAGTAACAATGGCATGGGGAAGTTCTCCAGTTTTAACACAGGCAGCAGAACTTCCGGCAGCGCTTCCCCAACAGCCAGTGGCGGAAATACCAGCGGCAGGAACCCCAGCGGCAGGAGGGGCAGCAGCCGATATACCAGCATCGGTCGGCGTACCGACAGCAGAAACACCCATAGCAGGCGTACCAGCAGTTGGAACACCGACGGCAGAAACGCCAGTAGCAGGGTTGCCGACAGTGGAGCCGCTTCCGGGATATGTGCGCAGCGTTTATACAAATGAATGGATTCCGGCAGAACAGGCAGCGGTGCGTCCGATTGCAATTATGATGCCGACGGATAAGGTGGCACAGCCTTCTTATGGTATCAGCAACGCGAAAGTGTTATATGAAATTATGGAGGAAGGCGATATTTCACGTCAAATGGCAATTATCGACAATTGGACAGGTTTATCAAAAATCGGTAATGTTCGGAGCTGCAGGGCTTATTATATACCAGAGGCAACAGAATGGGATTCTATTTTAGTGCATTTCGGTGGTGTATTCTATATGAAAGATAGGATTACAGCGGCGGATATTACAAATATCTCTGGAACTTCACAGTATGGCACAGGCGGCGGTGCACCAGGCTCCAATGCATTCTTCCGTACCTCAGACCGCAAAGCGCCGCATAATGCCTATGCAAGCGCAACAGGTATTATGACCGCGTGTACACAGCTTGGTTATCCGGTAAATCTTAGAGAGGGATTTTATAATCCGAAACATTTTACATTTGCAGTTGGCGTAAATACATTAGATCAGTATGGTGCAGCGGCAGCTACAGCCAATAATATTAATTTATCAAATGTATTTCCCTATACAAAAAGTGCATTTACATATAATCCGACAGATGGAATGTATTATAAGTCCATTCACGGAAAAGCCCAGAAAGACGGTACAAATGGAGAACAATTAAAATTTGCCAATGTAATTGTACAAAATACAAAGTGGGCAAAAGTTGATGCCAAGGGATATCTGGCATTTCAGAATTATGATACAACAGAGGATGGATATTTCTTTACAAAAGGTAAATGCATCCATGTGACATGGCAGAAAATAGGGGATTATACGCCGACTGTATATTATGATGACTTAGGAAATGAAATTCAGCTAAATGAGGGTAAAACATATATTGCAATTGCACAAAAGGGAAGAGCGGTTGCGTTTAATTAAAGAACTTGATATATGTTTTTATAATATATGCTGCTAAATAGTTAAATTTTCTGATTAACCTGACTACATAACGCCAACCATATACGTTTAACCAATGCAGTACGATAAATCTTGGCGTTATTCTCCTGCAAGATTGGAGAAATAGACAAGCAAGATGTGTCACTTATTTTTTCTACAGTTACTTAGTGCAAAATAGTTGCCGTTTACAAGGCTAAACTGTAAAACAAGATGGGAGAGGATTTGAAAGATGACGTGTAAAGATGTAAAAATTGATATTGGAAATGCTGTACAGGCGAGGTTATCGCTGTATATACAGGACAACGATCTTGAAATGTATGGCGAGCGTAAACGGCCGCTTGTTTTGGTATGTCCAGGCGGTGCATATGAATTTGTTTGCTGCCGCGAAGGGGAACCAATTGCGTTACAGTTTCTAACAGCAGGATGCCATGCAGCAGTACTTTGGTATGATATTTCTGTACAAGGTGTAGCACATCCACAGGAATTATTGGAACTTGCACAGGCAACAGCATATATTCGGGAACACGCAGAAGAATATATGATTGATAAAGATAAAATTATTGTAGCTGGATTTTCCGCAGGTGGTCATTTGGCGGCAAGTCTTGGCTGTTTCTGGCATACGGACTGGCTTGCGCAGGCAACGGGCATGAAAAAGGAGGCATACCAGCCAAATGGTCTAGTACTTGCGTATCCAGTGATTACATCTGGAGAATTTGCGCATAGAGGCTCTTTTGTTAACTTAATGGGCGCGAACGCTTCGCAAGAACTAGAAGAACAGCTTAGTCTTGAAAAGCAAGTTACGGAAAATATGCCGCCGGTGTTTATGTGGCATACTTTTGAGGATGATGCAGTGCCGTTGGAAAATTCTCTGATGTTTGCGGTTGCACTGCGGAAAGCAGGTGTAAATTTTGAATATCATGTATTTCCGCATGGCGGACACGGTTACGCACTTGCAACAAAAGAAACTGCCGGAAAAGATATGATAGAAATTGAACCACAGTGCGAACAATGGATGCCGCTTTGCAAAAATTGGCTAAAATATAATTACAATGTATAATTATTTTTGTTGCTGACAATCTTCCTTTGCATGCCCATGTGAAATCACGTAGGGAAGAGTCATATTTCCTCTGTATGGAGCTGCGCATAAAACAAAGAAGCCTGAAAAATAACTCAGGCTTCCTGTTTGTGTAAAAGGGGAATTCTTCCGGAATTGCTAATTAGCAAGTTTAGCTTCAGTGCTAAACCTATTTTTATACTACATGGAAAAAAAGTATTCGTCTATAACTATATTGCAAAATAATAAAACAATATTGCTTAAAAATTAAGTTTTAAGGAAACTGTGAAGAAATATTTTTATTCTATGTTATTTATAAGTTATTTTGCTCAGTGCCTAAACGTTGGTATAGAGGTTCTATAATGGTTTTGCGTCCGATATATCCGAAAATCCGAACGAAAATAATTCCGGTTAAAGAGCCGCAGCTATCAATTAATACATCTTTTAGGGAACCAGCGCGCCCCTCTACAAAAAGCTGGTGAAATTCATCAAGAGCTGCAAATCCCGTGCATAGAATGCTGGCAGTTATAACAAGCCAAATGCCGCGGATGCCATAGACATACAGTGGTATGGAAATAGAGATGGCAAGCAGAAAATACTCGGTAAAATGTGCACATTTGCGGATATAGTAATGAATTTTGCGAATACAGCGGCTGATTTGCTGGTCAGATAGCTGTAAGTCAAGAACATGATCCGCCGAAGCAATTATTTTATGGGATACCTTATAGCTAAGCTTTGAACTGGCAGTACCATTCTGGGCAGAAAACGAAAAGATTATATACATCATAATTAGTGCTGGTATAAAAGAAAGCGGTTTTAGTATAAAGCGCATAAAATTTATCTCCCTTGGAATATTTTTTAATCTTTTTGAAAATATATTTTTTATTATAATATCCCAAAATACGAGCGACAAGTTAAATT
>ERZ778496.555-NODE-555-length-35292-cov-7.615149_pt1 | contig 35292 bp, 20 predicted proteins | sample MGYA00433099_ERZ778496 | MGnify/ENA primary metagenome ERZ778496 (study PRJEB29527, sample SAMN07138962) | mouse gut metagenome | material: feces | host: mouse | place: China:Nanjing | collected 2016-01-25 ...
TTTTCGCACACCCATAAAAGAGAGGATGTTTTACAATGAAAGTAAGAAAAAATCAGTGGAAAAGAATCGAGGGAACGCCGGCACAGTTTAAACCGCTGCCGACATCAAATCTGACGCAGGGAAATCCACATCAAGGCTGTTGATAAATTCCTATATAAACCGTTCCCTCCTTAAAATTTCCCGCCGCCACCGCCATGATTCATGCCGGAAGACGAAGTATGCGTTGTAGAACCGCCACCTTGGGAACTGCTTTCTTTTTGCCGTTTGATACGATCGATATGCGTATATAAAAACAATTCTTTTGCATCTGTAACTTGCATACTGCCGCTTCTCACATAATCGGCTGCTGTCGGATGGAATCGTACAGATTTTAGGCTTCCTTTCATTGCAGTTGTCGTAATGACTGCAAAAAAGCCCCCAACAACCATCGCAATACACACATTTGCTCCGAATGAAAAAGGTTCTTTGGGAAAACTGCCTTTATCGTATGGCTCTCCTGTTTTTGCCTGTGTAATAAACTTATCGCAAAGCTGCGCAAACGTTGTAAATGCATCTGCATAATCACCATCGCCCAAAGCTGGCAGAAATTGTTCTCCAATATATGTAATTCCCGCGTCCGTAAACGCTGTAATCCCATATCCGGTAGTGGAGATCCACCAATCTCTGTCCTCCATGCTGACCAGCAGAAGCACACCATCTTTTTGTGCGCCAAAACCATAATCATTGTAATCGTAAAAATCATCTGCATATTCCATAGGTGTTTTTCCGTTCAGCGTATTGGCAGTGACAACAACAATGTCTAGCTGCTGTCTTTCGCTCATCTCATCCAAAAGTGCCAAAAGTGCTTTTTCTTCGGATTCCTGCAAAAGGTCTGCCATATCCGCAAGCCTTAACCCATTTCCAGAATCAATATTTGATTCCTCTTGTGCGTAAGCCGCTGCAGAAACTGTAAAACATAAGAAAATGATTAGGAAAAATGCTGCAATTCGTTTCTTCATCTCACACCTCCCTATAACATCCACAGCAAATAGCTGATGCCAAACACAACCGCACTTGCGGCCGCCCACAAGCCAAACAGCCATTTCCTGTAAGTGCCTTTATCCAGCGGCAGATCACCAACCATTTTTCCAGTCTGCCCATTCATAGCAAAAGTGTATTGTTTTCCTTCCCATGTTGTATTTAAAAGCCATACTGGATACAATGCATACTTTGCTTTTCCATTTTGCAGCTGGACACTCATTGCTTCTGGGATTACAGAAGCATATCCCTGCACGGTTTGACGAAAATTTTGTTCTGCACTTTTCTTAATGCGCTCGTTTGCGCGCTCCATACTTTGCGCAGCATCCACATCATACTTATCCGCAAGATATCCAGCAAGATAAGCTGTCTGAAAATCCACCGCTTCAGAAAAATCAAACGGTTCAATCGATTCCATAAGGTCATCAGCCATCTTGGAAGAACCATCGACAGGAACACGCTCAAAACCGATACTGCCACCTCTTGTCACCGCATAATAACTCGTTTTGGTATAATAATAATCACTATCACTCCAAGTCTGTATCCGCGTGGTTTTAAAACGCGCGTTTACTGCCGCATCTGCATTAAAAAGCCAAAATGGTACATACACGCCTTTAACTTCATCAATATGGTTCTGATCCTGAAATACTTTGGGTAGAAACCGCTTTCCACCATAATGTCGATGCAGCGCTTCCTTTGCTGCCTTTTTATCCAACTTAAAAGGAATCACGTAATCCGGCTTTAGCGCACCCGAAAACTGCCCCATCACAACCACCGGATTGCCGCAGAACGGGCACGATGTCGCCGCGGTATTTTCATCGGCTATCATTTCACCGCCGCACGATTCGCAAACATATGTTTTTAATCCATTGGCTTCCCCGTCCTGCCACTGAGCATTGTCCGAAAGTTCCCAATCCATTTGATCTTCTTGTTGATTTTTCAACTCATTATCATAGCTTGCCAGTGCTTCCATTTCAAACTCAGAATCACAATACGGGCATTTCATCTTTTGTGCTGTGCTGTCAAAGGCAATCGCGCCGCCGCAGCATGGGCATTTATACTCTTGTAATCCAGCCAAAGTAATTATACTCCCTCCTTCAATAATCTCAAATATAAAGGTTACAATTCGACCTTATCGAACTATAGCGAGTCACACCATGCAACCCCTTTTATCTTCTGTCTTTCTCATCAAATATGTCACCGCATTCCGGACAGAACTTCGGCGGATGCGCAGGATCTTCCGGCTCCCAGCCGCATTTATCACAACGATATAATGGTGCTCCCTCTGGCTTTTTTGCACCGCAGTTTTGACAAAATTTACCTTTATTAAGAGTGCCACAGGAACAAGTCCAGCCGTTATTCTCCGGTCTAGGAGAACCGCATTCCGTACAGAATTTACCCGTTCCAACTGCACCGCAGGAGCATTTCCAACTGTCAGCGGGACTTGAAGCCGGCGCCTGCTGTGGTGCTACAGGTGCTGCCTGTGCCTGCTGCTGTCCCATCGCAAATAAATTCTGTGCATTTGTGCCACCTGCGTTCATTGCCATTCCCATGCCCATAAACCCCGTCATCGCACCTGCCGCATTGGAAGCTGCCGATTTCATGGCATCTGCCTGCGCATTGACCAATGTAGCGGCTGCCATATTTGGATTCTGCAAAACAGCCGCCTTTTGGAGCTGCTTAATCATCTCTGCATCTTCCGGCGGCAGCGTAACAGACCCCAGTGCAATGCTGACCACCTTTAAGCCGCGCAGCTTGCCCCATTTTGTAGAAAGCGCAATATTCATCGCATCTTCCAAATCCTTATTATGCGAAACAATCTGATTGGGACGAATCTGCAAATCGGACAGCTTACCGAATGCAGGCTGCAATGCACTGATAAACTCTGTCTTTAACTGGCTTTCGATTTCCTCCCTTGTAAACTCCCGTTCCACATTTCCGCAGACCTTAGAATAAAACACAAGCGGGTCTGAAATCATATAGGAATACACACCAGAACAACGGATAGAAACATCCACATCCAACCCAATTTTGGAATCCACCACACGAAACGGAACGGGATTGGGCGTACCAAACTTATTATCCATAATCTCCTTGATATTAAAATAATACACACGCTGATCCTTACCCGTATCGCCGCCATATGTAAACCGTTTTCCGATTGCAGCAAACGTATCTTTAATTCCCTTACCTAATCCACCATAAAAAATACTAGGCTCTGTTGAGGTATCATATGTAAATTCGCCCGGTTCGGCGCAGACCTCGACAACTTTCCCCTGTTCTACAATCATCATACATTGACCATCTGCTACCGCAATTCCAGAACCATTGGAAATAATATTGTCATTTCCTTTCGTATTGGAAGAACGTCCGCTTACACGCTTCTGTCCCTTTACCACCAATACCTCCTTATCCATTGCGTCACAGTAAAAAAATTCCCTCCACTGGTCGGCAAGTGTTCCTCCTAGTGCTCCAATTCCTGCTTTTATCAGTCCCATAATTTACGAAACTCCTTTCTTATTTTTCCTGATCCGGATATACCAGAACCAAAATTTTGCCATTTTGCGCAAAAATTTTATTTTTCAGTGTCTATATACTGATGATTAAAGCATCAAAAGGGTTAATTAAGAAAAATGACCACAATATATAGAATTTGTATATCTGTCCAAATTACAATATATTGTACCATTCTTTTGAAAAATACCCTTTTGACGGGCTAATCATACTGATACTCATAAGCATATTCATAAGTTTATTCACAAACGATAAATATTACCATATCATTCAGACAAAATATGCTCGTAAGTCAATGTGATTGCAAACTTTCGTGTTTGCCCATATCAATTGCTGTAATTATAGTATACAGAAATTCACTATTTTTTCAATATAAACGCGGTGAAATACGACAAAATTAGCAATCGTTTGGTCTTTGGCTTCCTGTTTACTATTTTTTCCCCATTACGGTGCGCAGCTCTGCTGCCATCTCCTGCAGCATCTGCTGCCAATCCAATACGCGCGCGCAATTTTCCATATGTAATGCACTAACTGCCACTGGCAGAAAATAAATCTGATTTACAATTTCCATCTCCTTAGGAAATTCCAAATAAAGTGTAAATTGGGGCTGTTCTTTCATAGCATTTCGGATAAATGTCTTCTGAAACTGTGCATAACCCTGTGAAAAATTCGGAAAGTTCGGCAACTTAATGCAATCCACTTCCTCTTGGCTTAATCTGGTTAATGCGTAACCATAAAGACCATGCGCATGACGGCAAAACGCTTTATCCCACGATATTGTTAATTGGCGGTTCCAGCCTCTGCATACCGACTCCAAAGCATCACCGAGAATATCCAGTTTTCTGCGGCTGATACCTGCCAGAAACGTAATTACGCCCTTTTCCCACTGGCTGAAATTCCCTGTAAGAAACTTATCCGCCGCCGCAAGAGCTTCTGTTTTTATTGCATTGTCGCAATATATTTCAGATATTATTAAATTAATTGCCACGCGGAAACATGGATAATGTCCTTTTGCCACGCCGATCTCTTCGGGCAGCATCCGTGGCACAGACACTAAATCGCCACAGGCATACGCCTGAAGTATCTGCCAAAACCTTCCTGCATGATCGTAACCTAGCATATGATTGACAGAAGGCAAACTTTCCTCCCGCATTTTCTGATAGATCAGATTGTTTAAATTTTCCCAAAGTTCTTGCTCTATCAAATCCTGTTCCCAGCGCGGCACTATCTCATAAGTATCCAGCCATCCCCACTGAATTACAGCATTCTCTAAGCCCGCAAATTGGTTTTTCGATGATTTCTGCCTGCTTCTTGGAATTAATCTTTCCTGAAAAATTTTTAATGCTTCTGCTTTCATTCGTTTTTGTTCTGCTTCATGCTGTTTCATGATTTCCCTCCTAAGATGTCTGACCTAGTCCTTAGCAATAAAAACGTTTTTTCCCTGAAATGCAAAACCGTAGTGGTAAATATGCGCATTGTCAATTCCTTTTGCAATTAATTGTGCATTGTAATGTTTCTCCTTTATCTGCCGCAACGCATTCGCTGCTGTATCGGCAAGTACCTGTTCATCATCATAAGGATTTAACACTTTAAATTCAAAAATATATGCATTATCGCGATTATTTTTAGGAATCAGCATCACGTCATAGCGTCCAAATCCGCTTTCATGATTGGATAAAATTTCATAGCGATCGGCAAGCTCTACTATTAACCCCAACACAAAACCATGATAAAACCGTTCCGGCTCTGCTCCGGTAGGACGATTTCCTGTATCAAAATAACTGAATGTCGTTAAAGCGACATTATTCATATACTGATTCATTTCCTTAACATGATTCTCAAGCAGAGCCCTGATAAAGCTATTGTAAGAGTTCTCCGCTTCATCAAACCATTGGCGGATTAATTTTACAAACATAATTTCTACTTCAAGGTTTGTCAACTGCAATGTATAAATGGTATCATTCCTCCCTGCCTGCACATTGGGATAAATTACATCTACGACTCTTAGATAACCACTTGACAGCATAAGACTCCATATTGCATCTTTCTTTTTCTCAAGCCGATTAAAAACAATCTCCTCCTCTATTTCCGTAACCAGCGGCTTTCCTTGCAGCAGATCTTCAAATTTCTGCTTCACCTCCTGATTCGCCTGCTGAAGCAGCAAGGAAATCAAAATATTCGAACTTGTATTTGCCCAATATGGCGCATACTGTCTTTCATCTAAATAATTAATAATTGACCACGGATTATAAATATCCTTAACCGCTCCAAATGTAAATCCATCATACCATTTTTTCACACTATCCGCCTGATCTGCAAGCCCAAATTCCTCCAACGCTTCCGAAACCTCTTTCTGCGTAAATCCAAACGCTGTCGCATAATGAGAGGAAGTCATTGTTATTACTTTGGGATTATTTAAGTCCGAAAAAATCGACTCTTTACTGACTCTTGTAATTCCCGTCATAATTGCACGTCCCAAACTGGGATTTGTCTTAAACGCGGCATTAAACATCTTGCGGATAAATGATACAATCTGATCCCAAAAGCCGTGCGCATACGCTTCCTGCATTGGAGTGTCATATTCATCTAATAAAATAATTGGTTTTTTTCCAGTATGCGCATAGAGCAATTCCGAAAGAAGGTTCAACGCATCATAAACACGCATTGTTTCTCGTCCTTCAAATAAGTCTTCATCTGTCGCCTGAAACAGCCTGCGCTGGCGTTTCGTAAGATGTTCGCTCTCCTCCAAATAACTGTGCTGCTGATACACTTTTGATAAAATCTGACAAATGCCATAAACGCACTGCTCATAATTTGCTTCCTTCACTTTTGCAAAAGACAAGCAAATTACAGGGTATGTTCCCTGCAGCCTGCGGTACTGCGCATCCTGCCAGATAGACAACCCTTGAAACAAGTCGTCGCGTTTCGCATAGCGTTCTGAGAAAAAGCATTCCAACATACTAATATTTAAGGTTTTACCAAAACGGCGCGGGCGCGTAATTAATGTAACCAAGTCCCCGCTGCTCCACCATTCCCGAATAAAATCCGTTTTATCAATATAAAAATAGTGTCCTTCCCGTAAGTCTGCAAATTCCTGCACGCCAATTGCAATCGTTCTCGGCATTATTTTCCCCCTTTTTTGTTCTGATTTAATGTTGTAAAACGGCTGATATTTTTCAATGCGTTATTTTATTTTTTCTTATTATAATATACTTGCCAAGGATTTTGCAACAAAAACAAAGCGCCTATGAGAACGATCTATATCTACAACACTCCCACAGACGCCGCCTTATTTATATATTATGATATTTAAAACCCCTACTATGACTTTTTTGAATGACAATAACTACATACACTGATATCCAATTACAAACCAAGTTCATTTGCTATTTTTCTTAATCTTCCGCATACAAAGGTCTACTCATAAAAATGCAGCCTTCATCGTAGCGTGGCTTATTATTTCTATGGATAAACGCTTTGGCGCTTTAGATACATTTCTAATCCCAGCCCCGTTTCTTCTGCAACATGAAATCTTTGAATCAGTTTAAGATTTTCTTTATCCGCTAAAAGCGGTTCGCAATAAAAAATCTCATTACTTATTCGTCTAGTGTCCATTTGACCTGCCTGCCAGAATTCGTGCCTTACATTCATCTGCAGCTTTGCGGATATTGTTGTCAGACTTTACCGTTTGCTGCCGGAGTGTTTTCAGAATCTGTTCTCCAATCCTGCCATGTAGGTTCGCCATATTAGGTTTTGAATATGTTTTCATATTTTTTAGTCTGCCTTTCATTTTCTGGCATCTCCTTCCCCAATTTTTGACAATCATTTATGCATTTTATTATATGTTTTTTTTAATTGATATTCAATAGTCAAAATTAAATTTTTAAAAAATTCGATGTATAGGCATACATAAGAATACGCTGTAACAGCCCAGATTGCCAGACTGTTACAGCGCTCTTATCAACGACGAATTCATGATTCGTTTTCGTTATTTTAATCTTCAAGTAAATAAATCGTTACATTGATGCTTTCTCCCATAGCTTCTTGTGCACCATGGTCATTTGCATAGTACGAATACAGCTTAATATACTTTGTTTCTCCTGCTGATATGTTTTTACTTGTTAATGCATAAGGCGTTGTACCACTGTATACATTTGCTTTTCGTATCCCATCCTGCTCACTTGGTGCTGGATCTGATTTACTATCATAGTATTCCATCCAGAAATCAGCGTCATCTCTGGAAGGGTTTGTACTTCCTATAATGCGGTAGTTTCCTGTTGTATCTGCTGTAAATTCCAGCCAGTGCTGTTCGCCGTATGTTGCAAAATTAACCGTTTCGCTATAGACCTGTTTTAATGTCTGCTTACGGACAGTAAGTGTATAGTTTATTATGCTGTCCTCATCGTCATGCCAGTTTGACACGCGGATATACATACTGGTTCCTGCTGTTAGCATCATAGATACATTACTGCCGTATGCTCTGCCTTCCCGTCTTTCCTCTTCATATTCCGGATTGCGGGTAAGATACATTTCCTCGTCCTCACCGCTGTCAGAAGTTAGGTTAAAAGTATAAAACCCATCTTCCTCAACTTGATACGCATACCACTTACCTCTGCTTGCATTAAGGCTGAATGTTTCATTTACCTCCCCTCTTAAAACTTGCGGTGCAAACGGTTTTATTGTAATTTGTACGTTTGCATTTTCATTGTATGCCTTCACATAGAATAAAAATTCATCTCCAGACGGCATATATGTGATTGCGCTGATATCATAATAATCATAGTACCAGTTCTCCTCTTCAGAATCATAATAATGTGATACATGACATTTCTCTACATACGCATCTTCATCCTCTGCATTGGTATCGAACGCATTGATTGTGTATCTTCCGCTCTCGTTCGGTGTAATGCTAAACCACTGAAATTCATAGTTATTCATTGGCACTTGACGTGTAATTTCGCCATTTTCATTGAGCGTTAAGGTCTGCTTCCTTACAGGTTCTGCAATTACTGTAATTGTTACATCTTCGCCAGTATTATTGTAGTCCCTGATTCGCAATGACCTAGAAGAATCTTTATCACCTGCAATCGCTGCATAGAATCCATTGTAACTGGATCGCATTCCTAAATCGCTGCAGTTTCCTGTTCCTCCATAATATTGTACGTCCAGCCTCGTTCCTATCGTTTCATCCAGTGTTTTAATTGCATAAATCCCATTATCTGGCAATGTAAATCCAACAAATGCGCTTCCACCTGATGGAATCGTTATGGTTTCTGCTTTATTCAACGCTAATACCGTTTCACGGCTCTCTACTGACAATGTAAAACTTGCGTCGTCCGTTTCAGACGGATTCGTAAATCCAAACAATACACTGCTGCCTTCCTCCATATAACGATCATCCATTCGGTCAATTACCTCTGAAAGCGTGCCATTATAAATTGGAGCGTTATTGCTTCCTGTATAAAATACCGTTTGAATCTCCGGAAGTTCAGCGCCTTCTTTCAGCGGCTTTGCTGCAAATGCATAGTAATTGCGTTTCTCTGCGGTAAATTGATACCATATTGTTTCGCCCTTCTTCACTGTTACCGTAGCCGTTTTGCCTGTTTCTAGTTTTTCGGATTCAAACGGCGCCATGCTGATCTTTACAGCAGCAGATGCCTCATCACCGGTATAAGAAACCGCAAATGTTATCACTTCATCTTTTCTAAGCGCATAACCAGCAGTGGGATTGGTAGTAACCAAGTTAGAACCATTATACTGCTTTACTGCTATTTTATCGTTGTCAGATTTCAGCGTGTATCTTCCGTTCTCTGGTGCTTTAAAAGTAAGCCACTTTAGTTCATTCCTGACAATATTTGCGGAAACACTGCTCTCTTGCGTAAGTTCTTCTGGCACAACACGCTCTGCGGCTGCCTTAAATGTTATCTTTGCATCACCATAATTTGTCACTGTAAAGTATATGGTGCTGCGTTCGTTTGTATTTTTTAATACAAAATACAATCCATCTGCGCCCTTATTGTACAGTGGTGAAAGTGATTCTTCACGGTTGTTTCCGTATTGGTCTTGATACGTTCTGCTGCAATTGGATACTGCAATATTTGCTTTTGCCAAATCAGCGGAACGGAATGTAAATAATCCTTCATTTAGTGCATAGAAACGAAAATGCTTCTGCTGTCCCGGCTCAATGGTTACTTCCTTTGCCGCCTGTGATTCCAGCGCAATTTCCGCATTGACAGACATATCCACTGTAAAGCTGGTGTCAGCGTATGCCTCCAACGCAAATAAAATCTCGTCACCTTGCTCTAATCTTTGCTGGAGCGTTTGTGTTTTGCTGTCCTCTGAATAAATAATGCCTGTATACTTACCATTAATACTGTATGCAGTGCCATTTAGATATAGATAAGCGTCATCTTTGGCTTTTACCGTAATGGTATAATATCCCGTTTCCTTTGCTGTATAAGTATAATACTTCGACTCTTTGGCATTCATGGAAACATCCGCGGGTGTTTTCAGTCCTTCTGGTATTACTTCGGAAACTTTAAGTCTTACACTGCTTTCTGCTGTTACGCCCTCTAAATTATAGTAGTATGCATATACTTGTGCAAAATATGTTTGACCTTGTTTTAAATAAACACCTTTACCATTACCAATATGTGAATAACTAAAATCCTTATTTGGGTTCACTTGTTGTTCGTACAAGTTCATATAAGCATATATCGGTGCTTTCTCATCCCATTCCGTTACGAAATTGTAAATTCCTGCTTTCGGTACAGTAAAAGAGCAAAGCGTACTCTCTGGATGCATATTATCAGAAGTTAATTTTACAGAAATATCTTTCGGATTCACCAAAGTCACTACATTTGCCGCTGCTTCTACTGACCATGCTGCAATATTAACATTAACGGTTGCCTTTTCATCTGTGGTTGACACCTTTAGATAATATGTCTTTCCAAGTTCACTCCAAGAATATAAACTCGATGCTGTACTCTCACCTATAGTATATAACCGATTTCCATCAATAGCATCATAAATTTCCAGCCTTGCAGCTGTGTCTTTCTCTACTACCTTCTTTGATACTGCATACCAATCTGCTACATTCACGGTAAACGAATACCATTTCTCATTCTGTTCCTTTGTTAATTCTGCTTTTATCTGCCCTGTTGTTTTTTCGACCGTAGGTGTTGACACGCTAAGCTGCGCATTCACCGCCGTATCTCCAACCTGCACTGCCTTAAAGTAATAGGTATCCCCCTTCTTCATTGTCAGGCGGATTGTGCTGCCGATTTCAAAACTATTATAAGAACTGCTTAAACCACCGAGGTCATCTCTATAGAGAATACGTGCTTCCCCGCTGTCGTCCTTTACCTTTTTCGCTGCAAAGGTATATACAGCATCCTGCGGCGCCGTAAATAAATACCAATTTGCTTCATTGTTCTTTGCCAGTGTAATTGCTGCGGGCGCTTGTGTCGTCAGTGCTGTCGGTGTGACCTTAGAAACACTGATTTTAGCTGCTGTTGTAACTGCTGTGTTATCCGCGGAAGTAATGCTGTCTGCTGTAACCCTTAACATTACTTTTTCACCTGCGTTCATTCTTACTTCATTATAGAAATCGTAACTGCTTGTGGCATTTGCACTGTTGCCGAAATCGGAACCATAACTGTCAAATTCCGTCTGATAACGCTTTGCAGTTATTGTATGTGTACCTTTTTCTTTATTCTGCGTTACCTGTGACTGGAAGATATACAGTCCTGTTTCCTTTGCAGTAAAGGTATACCATGCTTCGCTGTTATTGGTAAAAGAAGCCTCTGTTTCCCCTAACGCCAATGCCTTGAGTGACGTCTTGGTAATGCTGACTGCAAGTGCAATCGCATTCTTGGTTTCTGTTGTGCTCTCGTCTACTGCCACTCTCAAATAAATTGTATCGCCGACTTGAACTGAACCATTGTCACGGCTGCCGTTATCCATTACTATAAGCGTATGGTTCTCTGTAAGTGACACAGGTGTCGCTAAATCTTCCTTATAAACCTTTACCTCTTGAATAGTATTTTGCTTTGCTGCGTCTTTTGCAATTGCCTTAATATTGTATCTGCCGGATTCTGTTACCTTATAGGACAGCCATACCGGATTCTGTTCCGTTACGGTTAAAGGCTTTTCTTCGCCAAGTGTCAAGACTTCTGTCTGCGGAAGGGAAACGCTGACTTTTACGGCTGCTTTCTCCTTCTCTGTTGTCAATTTTAGAAGAATTGTTTCTCCTTCTTTTACAGTGACATCCAAATATTTACCTGTAAAAATCTTAGATCCGTCAGAAACAGGCTTACCATCTGCGTCTAGTTTGGATTCTTCTGTAATATCAAAATGAGCCGCTGCAGAATCATCTAAAATACTTGCATAATATGCAAGCTTAAATTCTTCTGCGGATTGTGCTGTAAAGGTGTATTTTGCCGTTGCTGGGGCTGTAAAGGAAAGCCATACTTCATTTTCCTTTGTTACCTCTGCTGAAACTTCTTTGACATCCTTATTTAACTTTCCGCTGCTTAAAATTTCTCTGTCTGTTACGGATACGGTTAATAATTGGTTGGAACCGGATACCTTTAAGTAGATGGTTTCTCCTGCTTCCATGCCTTTTCCGTATTTTGTACCGTTTTCACTGCCAATCGATGTTAAGGGAACATGCTTTCCTTCTTCTGTTTCTGCACTGACTGCACGATATCTGCCCTCTGCGTCTTCTGCACTAAAGGTATAGTAGTTCTTCGACGGTGCGGTAAAGCAGATATATTCCGTTTTATATGCTGCATCTGCCTGAAAGTCTACCTTAACCGGTGTGCCCTTTTGCAGTGTTGCAAATGTTGTCCCTTCTGCTGTAACAGTAACACCATTTCCGCTAATCTTTAAGTAAACTGTCTGACCGGCTTTCAGCAGTTTGTCTGATATTTGACTACTTCCGTTTCCCTTCTGTGCTGCGTTCTTCTCTGTCTGTGTATAAAGACGAATGCTTCCGCCCTCTACATAGAATGTATATCTTCCAAATGCAGGTGCTGTAAATTTAGCCCATGTACGAAGATTGTCATTCATTTCCTGCTGCTGAACGGATACAGGATTCGTCAGTGTCAGCACTTCTACGCCTGCCGTATAGGTTGGATCCCAGATAAACGGCGCTGCTGTTGGGTCATATTCCCCGGCATAATCCGGCGCTGCCTCACCGACTGCCTTAATATATACTGTCCAGCGTGCAATTACCTTTTTCGTAATTTTTGATGTTACTTCAATATTGGTCGTACCGTTCTTTACTGCCTTTAACGTTGCTGTGTAGCTGCCTGCGTTTGCCTTTACAGTAGCAACTTTTGTATTAGTACTTTTCCAGCTAAGGGTATCGGTCACTCTTGAACGTGCCGCACGATCCGCACCAGTTGCCGTTAATGTATAGGTATTACCTGACATTAAGTAGCCGCAGTTACCAAGCGTATAGCTTCCGTTTTCTTCTGATATATCACGTCTATTGCTTACGCTGACTCTCATACTCTCATGATCGTCCCATTCACTGCTGATATCGTCCTTTAACAGGTTAAACAGGCGATATGCCGGAATATTGGTCGTTTTTATCTTCTTAACTGCTGCTTTCTTTGCTGCTGTGCCCTCTGATACTGCTGTAACAGATACACTGTAGGAAGATTTCATAACAAGTCCGCCGATTAAATATTTATAGGTCTGCGTTCCTGTAAAATAGTACAATGTATCATGCTCATAATTTTGCAGTCTATCATACCATTCCGCTTCATCTGATTCAATTTCCACACATTCCTTATTGGACACAAAACGGTTTCCGTTATTGATTAATGTACCTCTTGCGTCACGCACTTCAATATTAAATCCGTCACCAAATTGCAGATTGCCTGTGTGTTTAAAACTTATCAGTACATTATTGTCGTCAATATATTCCTGTTTTAAGTTCTTAACCGGATCAATTGCCTTTACCTGCAATTTAATTGTTGCAGGACTGCTGATTCCCTCTGCGCTTACAGAAATACCTGCATTAGAAGCATTGCCAAGAGGTGTTACATACAGATGCTGATACCCTCTGGAATCCGTATTTTCCTCCACGCGGTAGCCTTTGCTGCTTAAATCTTCCATATCGATCGTAAGCTGCGGCACTGCAATCTTGTGCAACTTCACATCATGATACAAGCCCAGTTCATAATCCGGAAGCTTTGTTCTTCCTGTCTTATATTGCAGTAAGGTGTAAAGGTCAACCGTTTCACCGATTTGCAATTTTGCTTTCTTACCTGTTATGCTGTCTGGTGTTGCTGTAATATCCAATTCTGCATAATCAATGTGGTCGTTTTCATCCACTGCAAATACATAGACAGTTCCAGCACCTTTTAGTTTTAGATTTCCCTTTTTATCAATGGATGCAATTTTCGTCGGCGCAAATTTTGGCTTGCCTTTTGCGTCCCACTCAAACCCATTATTACTGCTTACATAATAAGAAATCTTAGGATTCATATAGTTGGAATCCGTTACAGGCAAAGGCATTTTTACTTCATCGCCATACTCTGCGCTGTTATTCTGCGGTTTCTCTCGGAAAATCCCGTTTACAGATACCGTTGCTTTCTTTTCTGTTAATGCTACAGAATAGTAAGAATGTCTTACATATCCGTTTTGGTATTGTTTAATATATTCAACGGGCGTATTCTCCGTTTCAAAGTATACTTCCAAATCGCGTGCCTGCGCTTTTGTTGTGGTAAAGCCTTTCACAGTACCTGCATGGGAAGCTGCTACCTGCGTACCATCCGCAAGCCTTCTGATTCCACTAACATTACGCACATAAACGGTATAGTCTGTGCCTGTTTTCAGTCTGCCATAGTTTTCTGTATTTAGCGTATATGTATTGGTTTTACTCCAATCTTCTTCCGAAATATAAATCGGAGCCATTGCGAAAATACCTTCCCAACGCCCTTTCTTGATCTCGGAAATTTTTGTTTCAAACTCGTCTTCTTTTGCGTTCTTATTTCCCTCGATTACGTAGATTTCTCTGCGGTAGCCGCTTGGAACTTTTGTGTATTCTATGCTTACATTGTCATCATATGGCGTCACTTTCTTAATTGCTGGTTTTGCTACATCGCTTACGGTAATCTTAATGGCAGCAGTTTTACCGGCAAGCCCTAATTCACTGAAATCCTTTTTCTCGCCGTTTACCATTCTTGCCGCATATACCGTTATGGTTGCTGTACCAGCCGATAACGCAGTAATAAATCCTGTATCGGTAACGCTAATCACATCACTGCCATTTTCCACCTTATAGCCTAAGCAGATTACGTCGCTTAACTGTGCCTTTGTAATTTTCACATCAAGCTGCTGTGTTTCGCCGACTACCATTTTCGTGTTTGCGCCGTTAAACTTTAATGCTTTTGGCGCAACGGCTTTCTCTAAGTCCTCATCCAGAAGTGCTTCTGAAAGGTCTACTGTAAACTGCTCTGTAAATCCGTCCTCCCAGCGGATTTGGAACGTTCTTGCTGTTGTACTGGAAGCCTTTACTGCGGAAGCATCAAATACAACGTCAATATAACCTTTGTACGAATCTGTACTTAAAATATATCCGCCAACTTCACTGTCCATAATCGCATTCTTATAAGTAAATTTACCAAAGTAATCGTTATAAGAATCTTTATCCTCTTGAAACTCCTTAGGCGCTCGAATACGGAACGCAAAGAAATTGCCGCTCTTTGCCAGTGTTTCATCGCCGTCTGACACTTTCCAACGTCTTTCCTTTGTAAATGGAATACTCTCCCTTGGAATAATGGTGTGCTTCAACTCCGTTTCGGTAGAATTGTCGATATCACGAAGCGCCACTTCCAAATTATTATCCGAATATGGAACAACTTCCGCCTTATCCCGCAGCGTTACTGTATATTCTGTCTTCGTATAAGTAACCTTGTAATTGCGGTTATACGGATAAACAAGTGTATTTTTGTACTGCACTTGATATGTGACGCCGCCTCGCAAAAATCCTTGGTATGGTGTGGTTTCGCCTTTCTTGTATACATTCGCGCTAAAAAATGCTGTCGATTGATCTTCATCTAAATGTTTGCTATCATCCCATAAAACAGGATATCCTGACCAAACTCCAGTACGATTGCTTCCATCCTGATTGGTACCTTTGTCATATACTTGATTTTCTACCAGAGTGAAAATATGTTCCTCGCCCTCGGGCAGCTTCTTATCTGGCAATTCCTCAAGATTTACTACGATTTCTGCTCCATTATACAATGCGGAGACAGAGCTTCCTGCTTTTACATTCTCATTTAACTTCGGTGCAATGGTAACAGAAAGCGGCGTAATCTCAATCTCAGCAATCTCTGTGCTTGGAATACTGCGGTATTTTGTATTGCCTGCAAAACTTACTTTCAGCGTATATTTTCCGGCATTAACGGCCTGTGTTAAATTCCGCTTCGCATTATTATTGGAATACTCTGGTGCGCTGCCAGAATCATAGAAGATATATTCAAGCGCAATCTCCTTTAATTCTTCCGCCGTCAATACTCTGCCCGTCTGCTTATCTTTAATGGTAACAAGCCCTTTTTGTTTTGCGGCTTCGATATCAAACGGTTTGCCATCATACGGTTTCTTTGCATCACCAAGCGCCGCTTTGTCAACTGCAAGTTCCAGTTCAATATCCCCCATAACCTCGACTGTTATTGGCTTTATTTCATTATGCTTTACGGGTGTTTCCAGTGGCTTGCCATCATTTCCATAAATATCATCTTTAATATAGGCATAGCCATGTTTTGATATATCGGATACTGAAAGCGTAATCCGATAATTGTCTTTATAATCAGATAAAAATGTGCTGTATATATCTGCTACATAGTCACTATTTGAATCAATATACGCAATCTCTTTGTAGCTGTCCGGAATTATCTTTCCAGCATCGTCATTGTCTGCACGTTCTACAGACCAGCGGATCTTATAGTCGCTGTTCTCCTTCCAGTCTGTCAGTTCGTTCTGCGCACGCTGCTCCTCTGTCCATAGTGCAAATTCCGCATGAAACTTCGCTTCATCATTATCCGGAATCTTGTACAGACGATAAGCGTTATCTGACGCTTTGATTTCCTTTAAATAATCACTGATTTTTGTTGTTGTCCATGCCTTAAAATCCATTGCAGGCATTGCCTTGACAAGCTGCTCCTCAATGCGGATAAATACCTCTGCCTCGGCTGGACGATTTTTGTGCTTTGGGTCTTTGTAGCTGATTTTCAGCATATAATCGCCCAGCTCTGTTGGAGAACAAATATTTTCATCCGGCTTTGATACCTTGTCAAAGTCTGCTTCTGTCCATTCTGTAGGGATTTTAATTTCATCTCCCTTTGTGTCATAAACCGGATTGCCTTCTTCGTCCTCCTCGATATCCCAATTGGACAAACGATACCATGTATAAGTCAATGTATCCGCATCATATTTTGCATCAGAGATCTCTTTACCGTCTGCATCCAAAACAACTGCCTTTTTGTAATCTTTTCTGTCTGCAAAAATCGGACTGCCGCTGTAAATTCTAGTATACGCATTTTCGTATGAGTTCCCTTTGTCACCGACAATCTCTTTTACATTGATGGTTGTTGCCACCGCTTCGGTCACTTTAACTTCTGCCGTATGCTGTGCCAAAACAGTTTCTTTTACATCAATATTGTAGTTTGGATTGGCGCCCTGTGTACTGGTATCATTAATATCTGCTTCATCTACCGGTTTTATACTATTTTTATCAGAACGGAAGGAATATACACCTTTCTTTCCAGTAAAGACAATGCGGTATGTCTTTTTCGCATCTAAAACCGCGCCCTGATTGTCGATATAAGTAACCTTGCCATCTTTATCGGTCTGGGCATACTGCAGCTTAAATAACGGTTCAAAATACTGTGTTGTATCAGGGCTGTAATAAGAAATACCCCACATTATTTCTTTGTTGGAATCCGTATTCAAGTCTGTCGGCTCCTTGCCATCCTTATCTAACAGCGTATATTTTAACGCAGAAAGCACTTCGGATTCCTCTGTTCCCTCAGGGAAGGTTTCTTTACCCGTGTCAAATTTCGGCTGCATCGTCAGCATTACTGGTTCAATTATCACTTTCACAAGGTTTTTGCCTTCACTTTGGGATGGCTGATAAACGCCCTCTTTTCCGGCATACTTTAACCCTATATAGTAAGTTCCGGCATCTTTAGGGCCTACGTCCGGCGACTGCTCGTCGTATACCTGCTGAATATACTGCGCTTCTCCATTGTCGTCTGTTCCGTCGTAAATCAGCCAGACAGGTTCGAGATTTTCGAGTTTATCCTCAATCGGCGTTTTCTCCAAATCTTCCTCGCTGCCTGCTTCCACTACTTTTGCCGTAATATGCGGCGCAACCAATTCCTTAAAGCTAATTGCTTTGTCCGCATAAACAGTGGAAATCTCTTTCCCTTCTGCAAGTGCGTTATTGGTAACAAGAACTGTTGTTTTCGTGCAGTCAGAAACCACAATATCCACAATATTAAAATCCATTTTTAATACATAATTGTTTTTCTTCTCTGCTTTTAACGCTGCCTGGAATGTCATGCAGTAATCCGTTCCATTTAAAAATAGAACGTCTTCGCCCTCTAATGGTTTTGACTCTGGGTCGTCAAATTTCTTGTCGGCTACCTTTACCGTAATTACCGGCGTTTCTACAAAAATATCCTTGTATTCCTTATCGTCCTTGCCTGCAAGCGCAAATTCAGCAATTAAATCTTCTTTGAACGCCTTTAGGGTTGTGCCCGGCGCAACTTCCTTCTTGCCGTTTACATTCAGTTTTAAGTCTACCTTTAACTCCTTGGGCTGAATCACCAGCGTAATCGGCTCTGCCTGTGCTGCCTGACACAATCCTTCTTCTTTTTCAAGGAAAAAAATAAGCTGATAGCTGCCTGCATTTACTGGCGCCTTGTCAATATCTTCATAACCGCTGCCATCTGCCTTTTGTCTGCGCCATTTATAATCCAGTTTATCGCGCAGAGCGTTGATCGGATCACCATCTACTTTAATGGTGATGCCTTGAGAACTATTGGGCGATGTTTTTAAATTTTGAATCACGGGTGCAAAGATATTGTCAATGCCCTCTTGTGCCTCCTCTAGATAGGTTGTTTCGATGCTATTGTTTTCCTCGTTATACTTAAAACGCTCACGATCGGGATTACTAATATTATTCACAACATCTCTTAACAGGTTTTCGTCAATAACAAGCTCTGTCAACAGCTTATTTTCACCAGCGTTATTTTCACTGACTTCTCCGTCTGTCGCTGTTTCCGTTTCCGAAATATTATCGGGCTGGACGCTTTCGGACTGTAAATTGTCTGTCTGAGCAGTGTCTGGATTCTCGGATTCCTGTTGATTATCTGTTTGCTCCATATCTGTTTGGGTATTATCCGGATTTTCGGATTCCTGTTTATCATCTGTTTGTGTATTATCCAGTTCTTCTTTATCCTGTCTATTGTCTGTTTGGGTAGTGTCTGGATTCTCTTGATCCGCGTTTTCTTTATCTTGTCTATTGTCTGTTTGGGTATTATCCGGATTCTCGGCTTCCTGTTTATCACCGCCATAATTCCCGTCTTCGGGTTGGAGCTTTTCTGGTGAAGAATTGTCTGCTATGGGTTCTTCTGACTGGGCGTTATCCTGACTGCTGCCTTCCACCTGAGAACGATTCTGACTCCCACTGTCTGATGGGGTTTTGTCTTGATCTGCTGCTTCTTCCTGATCTGTGCCCTGCTGCCCGTTTTGAGAGCTTTCTTCCCCCTTGACGGCTTCTGTTGTTTCAGTCGTTTCCGCTGCCAATGCGGTTGCCGGCATGGATTGGAATATCATTGCCGCACTCAACAAAATTGGCAGTGCCTGTTTCAACAGTTTTCGTTTCAACATTTTTCATAACCTCCTTTTTGCTGTATTACATTTCATCTCTACTGAACTGTAACTTTGCTCATGCAATCTTCAACAAAAGTGAATGATTGCCTGCTGGTTTTTGGAATCCATCCCCGTTTGGGGAACTGTTCCATTTTTGTAATGCCGCAGCCTGACTGTTTTTTATAAAGAGTACTTTGAGAGCCATTATTCGTGCACTAATAACAGCTTATTGAGCATAATTGTTGATTTTTGTGCGCTGATGTGCAATATTTCAGCGCATTCATTGTTGTTCTTATATTTTAGCCAAGCTGCGACAAAACAGGCATTTTTTGCTGCCAAAACAAAATCCTTTGCAATTACAGCGTTTGATGCGGAACGCCGCTTTCGACAAGCAATGCCTACACTCCATTATAACGATATATTTCCATGTGACAATGGATTTGGAATAAAGTAATGTTTTTTTGGCATTTTTGTGCTTTATTTTTGGTTATTTTGTGCTTTTTGTATGCTTTTTAGATTTTTTAACTATATAGAATATTAATAATATACTGTTTTGATTATTTACGGCAAATCTATTTGCCATTCAGTATATTAAAATAGACATAAAAAAAGGGCTTTCGGAAACAATACAACTTTCTTAATATATCATTGCGGCTTATTAATATCACAATTATATATTACAAGAAAATTGTAGTTTCCGACAGCCCTTTATTTTACTTAATTCTTTTGATAAATTTTTGACCTTATTCGTTATCGTTGCTGCGAAGGTATACTATTTTATATATTACTGTATCTCCAAAATTTCATTATATTCACGAGTGGCAAGTCTTACTATATCGTTCGAGCATCATAATCTATGTACACTATTCATTCTGGAAACGCTTCCTTGTTATCCCTAATCAGCCATCTTTTAAATGCAGCAAACGGTGAACTATCGCTTAATCGCTGCTGTATAAGATACTTTAAATCCTCTTTTTCTTCATCTTCAGCCTCCTTATATTCACGGACATATTCCTTAAACTCAGAAAGTTCTTTTCTTAGTGTCCTTCTTAATATTGTAGCTTCCATTTTCTTTTGAGGTCTGCTTTTTCATTTCTTTTCCGTTCCATCTTTATCATAATTGTTTACCTTCCAAATCATAAAATAGTTCCGTTATCTCCTGGGACAGTCCCTTGGGAATATTCCGAAATTCGCTTCTAAGTCTGGCTCTCTCCGCACGTTCTATCTCTGTTATATCCGGTTTTTCTTTCAGATATTGATATCTTTCAACTTTTTGTTTTAATTGTTCTGAATATTCATCCACACCAAAATATCCCTCTGCCAGATCCTCCGAAGAATATGCGTATAAATCTTCTAGTTCTATACAGTTCTCCAAATCATACACCTTGGCATTTGAGATGGAATTTAAAATATATGGAGAATGGGGCGTTATAATAAATTGAAGCCTTGGGAAAAATTTCGTTAAAAATGGCATAATTTTCTTTTGCAGGGCAATATGAAGATGCGTTTCGATCTCATCAATCAATACAATTCCCTCTACATTATATTCGCTGATTTCATCATCTGTAATATAATGTTCCATTTTATACCCCCTGCGTGCTTTGTACACGTACCAATTAATAGTTTGAAAATTTTTCTTTCTAATTTTTCTTCTTATTGGGCTTTCCTATCATCCACTACACATCAGTCTTCAAAATTATATCAAATTGTACCACTATTTTAGCCAATTAGCAATTTGAAAATGGATGTACTTTTTTAATAAACAATTTAGTCTTGGTCAGCCATAGTGCATATTTAAACCAAACCAAAGAAATCAATCCGAAATCAGAATCATATACTATTTCTAAACATTCCCTTTCATATTTAATTCTTAAATCCTTCTAATTTTTTTCTATATTTACTAGCAAAACAGGTTAACTTATTCCATTTCTATCCCTCCCGAAACGGTTTCCAGCCCAACTGTAAACTTTGGATTGCTGCCGATCGATGTTGAAAATTCCTTTTTCTTTTCAGAATGTGGCTGAAAATAGCTGCTGCTAATTTTTCCGGTGGTGGTTTTCGCTTTTAGGTAATAACTGACCTCCTCAGGAAAAACAGCTTCTATTCTCCCACTGCTTGATTGTATATATAAATCTCCTATCAACCCTTCTGGATAACATTCAATCCTACCCGAAACGGTATTAATATTCCCTGCAATATTTGTATCAGAAATATCAATCCCGCCTGAAATCGTCTTGATATTTCCTGCAATACTGGAATCACAAATAACAATTGCTCCGCTTATCGACGACAAAGAAAACACCCCTGTATAATTTTCTATCGTAATTGCTCCGCTAATGGTTTCCACCTGAATATTGTTAAGGACAGCATTCGGCAGATAAAGTTCAATATAGGATTTATAATTTACTGTTGGTCTGTCACCAGAGCGAATTGTAAGTGTATTATTTTTCGTTTCTGCTCTAGCATAATAATTGGATTGATCTTCTGTCAAGTATTCTTTCAAAATAACCTTGTCTGTTGCGCTTGGGAAAATATAAATATGATCTGTTTGATAAGATACTTCAACCGCCGAAAATGCTGAACAATCCCATTCTTTTGTATTAATAGCAGGTACTTCCTCATTGCCGTAAAGTTCTCCCATTAGCTTCGCCACTTCTTCCTCTGTCATATAGGAAACGCCTGAAATTTTGCCCTCTTTATCATGAATTATCTGAATATTTACTGTTCCTTGGGGATTCATATCAAGCCGATAGAAAGAACTATCCTGTCGATGATCCAGAAAAATATTTACTAACGCGCCTTGATAATAAATTGACTTTCCATGCTTCTCAATACCATATGCTCCATACATTTGCAAAAAATCCTTGTCATCCCAGCCCCCGTTATTACCCCAGTCTTGCGCCTCCAAGTCCTTCGCCCAGCCAAAATCTAAATTATTCTGCAAATCCTTATAATCATAGTTATAATTATAGTCATAGTTATAATTATAGTCATAGTTGTAATTATAGTCATAGTTATAATTATAGTTATCGTCTTCCTGATACCAGCCGGATTCCAACTCTTGATCATAGATATAAGTACCCGTTTCGCTGTTCATCTGGGCTGGCATCTGATACTTAACAAATTCCATAAAATTATTTCTTATGGAATTATTTCTCTCAGAATTTCTTCTCACAAAATCGGTTTTTGCAGTGTTAAATTGAGCAGCGGCAGACACTGGATAAACACTCACAAAAGCTGCTCCTAAAATAATGCTAATTGTCGTAATCCCTGTTAAAACGCGAATTGTTTTTGTTTTCCTTTTAAAATTCATAATTGCACCTAACCTTTCTTTTAATTGTTCTGCTCCCTCGGTCAATGTTATAGACCCTAAAGAAGCTTTATAAAGATTATTCGACCTTAAAAATAAGAGCAGCGTATCTCCATACTCACGCGGTACGCTTTCGTTAAATAGCAGAATCACTGCCTCATCACATGACAGTTCACATGCTTTATTTACCTCTTTTTCCAGCAAATAAACAAAAGGATTAAACCAATGAATGCAAACTACAATCTGTATCAGCCATTTATAAAACATATCGCGCTGTTGGTAATGGCTTAATTCATGCATAAAAATATAGGTTAACGCTTTTTCCTCCAATTCACAATCAGGCAGCACAATACTTGGACGGAAAAAACCAATCAGCATTGGCGATGCAATCAATGCATTATGGTATAATTCCACCCTTCTCTTAATATTTTGTTTTTCTTGACATTCTGATAAAAGATTTAAGATTTTAATATCGGATACCTCTGTATTGCCTGCTTTAATATATTGAATAAATCCTTGATAAATCGTTATCTTGCGCACCAAGAGCACCAAAGCCAATGCTGACCACCCCAAAAACAGATAGGCATATATATTATACGGTTTCTGTACTACAGTATTTATTGTTATATTTTCATCTTCATCTGTTGGAAGCTGCGGCTGATTTGATTCCTTGTTATTCATATTGATTACAGCAGGTATCTTTGGGCTTTCCAGACCTTCTGGACTTTCCAGACTTTCCTCCATTCTAGTCGAAACTGTTGTGCAAACCCTTTCAAACAGACTTCTGATATTTATTGTGCCAGGTGTAAAAGGAATCAAAAACCGCAGCACAACAATTATCCAGATATAATACTGCCAGCGCTTGCTGAATTTATTTTTATATATCTGTTTCAACCCCAAAACAACAAGCATCAAAAGCGCACCAGAAATCGACAGTGACAATACGATTTTCATAAACTCACTCATTTTCTTCTCTCCAAAATGCTTCAATCTCTTTGAGTTCCTCTGCGGAAAGAATATCCTGCTGCAATAATGTTGACACTAAATTTTTTACATTTCCGCCATATACCTTATTCAGGAAACTATGCGTCTGCGTGGTCTGGTATTCTGCCTCCGTTACTGTCGCCACATATTCATTTCGTCTGCCAATTTTCTTAACTTTTAAGAACTTTTTTTCTACCAGCCTAGAAAGCAGCGTAAGCACTGTATTGTTTTTCCATTCTTTCTTATCTTTTTCTAATTCTTCCATAATATAAGAGTACAACGCTGCCCCTCCATTCTTCCAGATAATTTTCATTAATACCAATTCTGATTCCGAAATTTGCTGTGCCATATCCTTCTCCTTTTTATATTAACATAGTGTAGCTGTAACTATCATAACATAGTGTAGTTTAAAATGCAATCGTTTTTATAACGTTTTCTAATTCTATTTTTATCAAACCTTTTCTCTTTTCAAATATTTATATAGCGTATCTGCCGCAAGGCTTTTACCCCGTTTGTTATCTGACACAATTTGTATAGAGCGCACTGGAATTTGACAGTCAATTGGTATATGCACCAACTTCTTTTCCGCAAACAGCGGCATTGCAAGTTTTTTGGCGGCAAACCCAATGCCAAAGTTATTTTCTATTAACGGCAGCATAAGGTCAGAAGTCGCAACTTCCATATCCAGTTCATAATCTACGCCATTTTCTATAAAAAAGTCTTTGTATAAACGGTAAGTTGCACTCCCCCTGCCCAGACCAATCAAAGGATAATTCTTAATATTTTTTAATTCCAGCGTGTTTTTGCACAAATCTATATATTGCGTTCCGCCTACAAGAATTTCGTTATAATCCATTATCTTGCTGCATGACGCCGTCTGCGGCAATTCAAAAGGACTTGTTATAACTGCAAAATCTAATTTCCCATTAAACAGATATCTTATCGTTTCTGGTGTTGAATGATTGTGAATTTTTATCTTGATTTCAGGATATTCTAATCGGAAACGATGAAGTGCATCTAACAAAAATAAATGCAGTGCTGTTTCCGTTGCTCCTATTTCAACCTTCCCACAGCTTAGAGAACTCTGTCTGCCGATTTCCTCCTGCGCATTTAACAAATGTCTGCACGCTATCTCTACATGAGAATAAAGCAGTTCGCCTTTTTCTGTTAAGCTAAGTCCTCTTGCTTCCCGAACAAATAATTGATTTCCTAGCTGCGATTCCAGCAGCTTTATTACACGTGTCACATTTGGCTGATTACGCCCAAGCGCCGCAGCAGCTTTTGTGATATTTTCATACTTTGCCACATAATAAAAAATCTTGTAGTATTCGAAATTTATATCCATATATTTTTTGTATACCTCCAATACAACATATATATTTTTCACATTCTTTGAAATGAATTATAATACTTCCACAGAACTATGTAAAGGTATACTGACGACCGTTAAGATTTTCCAATTTCTGCACAGCCCCTACTGCATAAGCGGACAATACGTGCTGTGCAGAAAGGAAAATCTAATCGTTCGTAAGGAACTGTTCAAAAATAACTTTTAATACTGCTTGTCTTTTTCTCCGATAGCACCACTCAAAAATCAATTACATAGCCCGCTATGCGCTTGATTTTTGAGTGGCACTCTCGAAGAAAAATCCTACGCGTTATTTAAAAGTTATTTATTAACAGTTCCTAAGTATATGTAATATTTGCAGCTCTATAAACAATGGGAAACTGTAATAAAAGAAAATACAGAAAGGATCTGATTCTATGAACAAAGATTTAACAGTCGGGAAACCCGAAACAGTATTATGGAAGTTCTGCCTTCCTCTATTTGGCAGTATTGTATTTCAGCAGCTTTATAATATTGCAGACAGTCTTGTTGCCGGCAAATTTATTAGTGAAAATGCGCTGGCTGCTGTAGGAAACAGTTATGAAATCACATTGATTTTTATTGCATTCGCATTTGGATGTAATATGGGATGTTCTATCGTTGTTTCTCAATTATTCGGCGCAAAAGAATATAATAAACTCAAAACTGCTGTTTCCACAGCGTGCATTTTCAGTGGTATTATCTGTACTGCGCTAATGCTTATAGGAATCTTAGGCTGTAATCCGCTGCTTCATCTTATCCGCACACCAAGTGAAGTGTTTTCAGATTCAAAATTGTATCTTGATATTTACATATGGGGACTTCCGTTTGTATTTTTTTACAATATCGCAACGGGAATTTTTTCTGCTTTGGGAGATTCCAAGACACCCTTTTATTTTCTTGCAGTATCCTCCACATCGAATATTGCTGTCGATATTTTATTTGTAAAAGCATTTCATATGGGAATCGCAGGCGTGGCGTGGGCCACTTTTCTATGTCAGGGCGTAAGCTGCATTCTGGCAGTTACCGCAATATGGATAAGATTGAAAAGGATTCCATATCAGGGAAAAATAGCATTATTTGATTGCAGACTCCTAAAGAAAATTGCTGTAATTGCTATACCAAGTATTTTACAGCAAAGCTTTATCTCCATAGGAAATATCCTGATTCAAAGTGTTATCAACGGATTTGGCGCTTCGGTTATGGCAGGATATTCTGCTGCAGTCAAATTAAACAATTTGGTTATTACCTCTTTCACAACAATCGGTAATGGCATTTCCAATTATACAGCACAAAATCTCGGCGCTCAACAATACAAACGGATAAAAGAAGGGTTTTTTGCAGGACTTAAAATGGTATGGTGTCTGTGTATTCCATTTTGCATTCTTTATCTTTTCTTTGGCAGATACTTGCTCCTTTTATTTATGGAAAAAGAATCGGGTGATGCATTAACAACAGGCAGACAATTTTTGTGGATACTATCCCCATTTTATTTTGTCGTATCTGCGAAATTAGTTGCAGATGGCATTCTGCGGGGTATCAGCGCAATGCGTCAGTTTATGGCTGCTACATTTACCGATTTAATTCTGCGTGTGCTATTTGCCTTCTTTTTATCCGATTTAACCAAAAGCGCAATGGGCATCTGGTGCGCGTGGCCGGTCGGCTGGACAATTGCTATGCTAATTTCGGTTTTCTTCTACCACAAAAAATGCAGCACTTAGTATAAATTTGATTCACTTTTCCTTTCTATATGTGATATACTAGTGACAAACATTGAATCTGTCTATGATGGATTTAGAGTATATATGACTTCGATATGTTCGGCAGAATGTATTTTGCAGAAGGGAGGCAGATTATGGCAGTAAAAGCAAAACTTCCAATGGGTATAGAAGACTTCAGCGAAATGCGAAAACAAGGTTTCTACTATATTGATAAAACTGGTCTTATCAAGGAACTTTTAGAACATTTTGGAAAAATAAATCTTTTTACGCGGCCAAGACGTTTTGGAAAAACCCTAAATATGAGTATGTTAAAATACTTTTTTGAAATTGGAACAGACAGCAGTATTTTTGAAGGTCTTGAAATTTCAAAAGAAAAAGAGCTTTGTGCACAATATATGGGGAAATATCCAGTAATTTCTATTACCCTAAAAGGTGCAACTGGCGAAAATTTTGTGGAAGCAAGGGAAATGCTTCGCCGTATTATTGGTAATGCGGCAATGCATTTCCAGTTTTTATTACAAAGCGAACAACTAACAGAAATCGAACGCAATCGTTACAAAGCACTGATTAATATTGATAATACCGGCATTTATACAATGTCTGATGAACTTTTAAAAGATAGCTTGCTAATCCTGTCACAGCTATTGCAAAAACATTATAACCAAAATATTGTTATCCTCATTGATGAATATGATGTGCCGCCGGATAAGGCATATCAGTCCGGATATTATGACGCAATGGTAGAGCTGATTCGTGCCCTCTTTGGTAATGCGTTTAAAACCAATAATTGTTTATATCTTGCGGTTCTAACAGGATGCCTAAGAATCTCAAAAGAAAGTATTTTTACCGGACTTAATAACTTTAGCGTATATACCATAAAAGATGTTCAATACAAAGAATATTTCGGCTTTACAGATAATGAAGTGCAAGCACTGCTTGCATACTATGACTTTATGGATAAATATACAATGATAAAAGAATGGTACAACGGCTATCACTTTGGCGATCTGGATATTTACTGCCCTTGGGACGTCGTAAGTTACTGCCATGCATTAAGGATGGATTCTTCCATACGTCCGCAGAATTATTGGGTCAATACCAGCAGCAACAATATTATTCGAAAATTTATCGATAAAGCAGACAGCACGACAAAGGGCGAAATTGAACAATTAATTAATGGTAAAAGCATAAAAAAGAAAATACATCAGGAATTAACTTACAGAGATTTAGATTCCAAAATCAGCAATTTATGGAGCGTCCTTTTTACAACTGGCTATCTAACGCAAAGCGCTAGACAGACGGAAGATTACACAGAACTTGTGATTCCAAATAAAGAAATACAGTGGATATTTGAAAAACAAATACAGGAATGGTTTGAAACAGAAACCCAAAAAGATAGAAAGGCACTGGAAGACTTTTACAGGGCGTTTGAAGAAAACAATACAGATGCCATTGAAAAAGGCTTTACATCTTACCTGCGCAAAACTATCAGCATCCGCGATACCAATACCAAAAAAGAAATGAAAGAAAATTTTTATCATGGAATCTTGCTGGGTTTATTTGCAGGCATAAATCACTGGAAAGTGAAATCCAATGCCGAAGCAGGAGATGGCTACAGTGATATCAGTATAGAAATTGACGATAAAGAAATCGGAATTATTATTGAACTAAAATATGCGGAAAACGCTGCTTTTGATGAAGCTTGTAAAAAAGCTCTCCAACAGATTCAAAACAGAAATTATGAAGACGCATTGCTTGATGAGGGTATGACAACCATCCGCAAATACGGCATTGCTTGTTATAAGAAACGATGCAAAGTTATTTCTGGATAATGATACAAAGAAGATTACAACAAAGCTGTAATTATATGCTCTGAATAATTATGTAACTATGATTACAACAAAGCTGCGGAAAAGAATACTCTGTGTGATTGGAACTTTGATTAGAAACCGACTGTCTTCCAACCGCACAGGGTAAATAATTTATACTGCTTAACAGTTAAAATTTCCGAGTAACCTGACTACATGACGCCAGCCATATCCGTTTAACCAGTGCAATATGGTAAATTCTGGCGTTATGTAGTATAGTAAATCAATCATATAACTTATAAAATCCTATTAATATAATTTTGTTTGCGATTTCTATATATTCATCAAAGCTTTTACTTCTGTCAGGAAACCTTTTCATCCAAACACTCTGAATATATTCTGCAAGTTCCGTTATATCATTCATTTTATATATCACTGTATTCACATCACAAAGCGCGTTATAGTATTCTTTATTCTTCCATGATTCATGAGGATTTTGGTTATTACACAACCATTCATTAAAGCAAACCGTCAAAGTTTCAAAGTCCCTATCCAAATCGTCAGTACTTACAAATCCCTCACGCCAATTCGTATCAACATTCACCCTATATTTATCAATACAAAAACACTCTTTTGGAAATCTTCTAAATCCCTCTAACTGATAATATCGTTCTACGGCTTCCATCGCTTGTTGTTCCGTGCTATATATACCTAATGTCTTAATTTCCTCATGTTCGTTATTCTTACCATAATCATACATATGATACAGTAAATACATTGTACTGTTAAAATATTGTTTCAATCCCCTATACTCCACTTCTTAGTCAATCAGCAAAAATTCAATTCTGTTGTTCTTCCTTTCATTAACACACTTTCTATCTGTAACCTGCATCTTTTACTCCGTTCAATTAATGTATGATAGAAAGCCCACATTCTATTCTTCAGAATTCCATATTTTCATTTCCAACCCAAGAACTTCCGCTCTTTTCCGAAAGCTGTTGTATTGGCGGTCTGTGATAAAATCCTCCCTTGTTATTGGTGCAGTAAAGTGAAAGTCAACTTCTTTCATTGCCTTTAGTGCAGCCTGTTTCATAGTGATATCGCCGAATTGATAAGGGGCATCCATATTGCGCATAAAATCAATATCAAAGGCATTATTGTGGTCAAACAGCGGGTGGCAGCCCAAAATCTCCATTGTATCCGTATCGTAGAAAAATCCCCAGTTCTGCCCATGCCGGTCACGATTACTAATTAAGAAGTCAACAATCCACATTTTATAAATGCTTTCCTTATCCAGTGCAAAAATCTCTGTGTCAGGATCCTTTCCATTTACATTGCAATAGGAAATAAATTCCATTCCTGTCAGTATTGCTTTACTTTCCGTTGTCATACAAGGGCACATACAAACATACTTTTCTTCATCCTGCCCTGCTTTATAGTGGACGTGTTCTACATTCATTTTATCCAGCAGATTAGAACACATCACTTCTATTTTAGATTCTGTATTGCCGTTTGCTCCCAATTTATACAGCCATAACTGGTTGTCTGCATGACGCCGCCATGCTTTTGCGTATGCTCCGTTTGTTGTTAGTTCCGGCGTTATCATAGAGCCTTGCAGCGTTAAGGACTTTCCATGCAATGCAACCTGCGCCACAATTTCATTGAGCGGATTCTGCTTTACATCCACTTTGCTCCATGTTATCTCTTTGTCATCATCAAATTTCAGCCAATAAGGGTCTAACACCGATACCGCCCTGCAAGTCATCGCAATTTTCACGCGCTGTTCGTCAGTTCCAACCTGTTCAAAATGAAATAAATTATAAATCCATTTTGCATTCGCACGACTTAGAAGCAAAACGCGGTTTGCCAGCCAGCTTACAATTGCCTCCTCATTTTTTCTTGCTGCAATAACAAACTGTGTCATATCAAACGCTGATTTCATATTTGCAGGGTTTATCAATGGCTGCAATTTCCCCTTTATAGGATAAGGAATGTACTTTTCATTGATTACTTCATAGATTAGAGCCGCAAAATCAACCCGCATTACTTCAATATCTTTCATCATAATTGTAAAAGCTTTTTGCTCATTCATAATACCTGCCTCACATATTTGAATCAAAATAGATTGGATTCAAATTCTTTTTGATTCAAATTCTTTTTCATTCAGATTCTTTTTTGACTCAAATACTTTTTAATTCAACCTCTCTTTAAATTAATCCATACGATTTCAACAGATACAGCCATATTGTGATAAACACAGCGCTGAAAAAAGTTGTTGAAACGACACAGCTTGAGGAGAGTATGCCTTCATGCCCCATATTTTTGCACATAATATAACAGCTTGCTGTCGTAGGCGCACCAAGCATTATTAGAATCGCTACCATCTTTTCATTGCGAAACCCCAGCGATGCGGCGGCTGGAAGAAATACTGCCGGCATAACAAAAAGCTTGATAAGAGAACTTGCTATTGTAGGTTTTATTTTTGCCAGTGCTTTGCGCCCCTCAAACCCAGCACCCAGTCCAATCAGTGCCAAGGGCGTCGCAAGCTGCGCAAGATTATGTAATGTTTTGCTTGCAATTACAGGAAGTTTTATGCGTGCTACTGAAATTATCAGCCCAAAGAATATACCAAGAATAATGGGATTTGTCGCAATTCCTTTTAGAGATTTCTTGAAATGTTCCTTATCCAGTCCGCCGCCCTGCGGTGCTGTAAATGACAATATCATAACAGCAGCGACATTGTACAGCGGCACGGTTGCCAGTATCATTAACGGCGCAATCGCACTGGTGCCGTAAATATTCTGCATAAACGCCACGCCAAGCACTGCTGCGCTTCCCCGATAAGACGCCTGTATAAATTCGCCTTGAATGGATTTATCTTTTATCAAAAATGCGCTGCCCACTGCAATCATCAAAATGCAAAACAGTGTGACACCAAAGCAAAATAACACAAATTTTGTATCCCACACAGCATAAAAATCCGCTTCCGCAATATCCACGACCAGCAGCACTGGAAGCGTTACCTTATAATTAAAGGAATTTAATGTTTTCACAAATTCCCCGTCCACCAGCTTTATCTGCCGAAATACATATCCTGCCACCATTACAAGAAATATTGGGATTGTGGCATTCATACTAAAAATTAAATTTTCCATTTCTGCTCCTGTCTATACTTAGGAATTGTAGGAAAATAAGTGCTCCGATTGCGCAGGATATTTCTTCAAGATTGTAGGAGAAAAAACGTAGGCGCAGCGGGCTACGGCGAGACTTTTTCTCCTGCAAGATTAGAGAAATAGACAAACAAGATGTGTCACTTATTTTTCTACAGTTCCTTAATACTTGCCAAACTATATCTACCTACAAAATATGGCGCATCTCCTCCAGCCGTTGATGAAGGCGCTGCATCCTTTCTAAGTCCTCTGGATTTACAAGTTCTCTGCCAGACAAAAAATACTGTACTGCTGGTGTATTATCCATTTTGCAAGGCGGCGCTTCTTCCAATGCCCCCCGCTCTCCAAGCACACGGGCAAGCTGGCGAATCGTTCCCGCGCTGCCATCTAATATTTTTACCTGATCTGGCAGTAATTTGCGGAAAGTATCTTTAAAATAATTAAAATGCGTACAACCCAGCACCAGTTCTCCATACTTGTCCAAGTCATACGAAGAAAGCAATTCTTCCAAATATTGGCGTACCATCTCCGATGCAAACTCCCCCCGTTCGGCAAATTCCACAAGTTTCGGCAGCGCCAGCATATCTACTAAATGCGATTCGTCTACACGCTTAACTAAATTTTTTAATTTTTTTTCCTGCACGGCAAGTGGTGTCGCTACCACCAGTACACGCCTTCCGCCGCTCTCCTGCACTGCTGGTTTTACTGCCGGCTCAATACCAATAATCGGTATACTGTATTTTCTGCGCATCTCCTCCGCCGCCACAGAAGTCGCTGTATTACAGGCAATTACAACTGCTTTGCAGTTATGTTGTATCATAAATTGCATAACCTCATCAACAAAGCCAAGCACTTGCTGACTACTTTTTGTCCCATATGGCACATGATCGACATCTGCATAAAATATGTATTTTTCCTGCGGAAGCGTTATCATTGCCTGATGCAGCAGCGTCACCCCGCCAATCCCTGAATCAAAAATCCCGATACTCATATTTTAATACCTTTTTACCTTTCTTATTGCTCATATAGTTTGTTTCCTCTATACGAAACTGCTCATCACTGAGAAGGAAAAAGACCTTCATTCCAGCTCAATGTACCTTCCGTGCACCGCTTTTGCGATATATTTTCTCTGTATCGGCCTATGCATTCGAGTAAAGACCTTACTCGCGCACCGGACACTTATCAGCTATGCTGACATTCTTCCGTCGAATGCCTGTGTACATAATCGAGTAGAAAAGATTCATCTCCCTACTCCGCGCTACCAATGCACCATGCAATGGCATATTTTCTCTGCATCGGTGTGTGCAACGGAGTAAGGAAGAGCCATCTTTCCCTACTCACTGTACCAGACACGTGCAAACTGCTAAGTTCCTTACGTGCCTGTGTGCATAAAAAGGAACCCGCAAATCCAAGATAATCTTAAACTTGCGGGTGTTATTGAGAGAGCGAATAGCGAGTATATACCCGCTGCGACATAAGCATATTTTATTCCATGAAAAAAGCGATAGACGGGGCTCGAACCCGCGGTCTCGACCTTGGCAAGGTCGCGCGTTACCAACTACGCCACTATCGCATATATCTGTATCAGACTTAATTATTATACATAATTTCTATTTAATTGTCAACTACTTTTTCTATTTTTTACTATTTATATGTAACAGTTCAGCCTTTGGCTTCCTGTTACAGGCATCAAGCCATGCAAAACCACTTCGTGGTGGCTTGATGCATCTCTGCCACTACGCTATTTCACGGACTTTGCAGTAAATGCAAAGTCCTAGGCTGAACTGTTACATTTATATCATCAGTTGTGTTGGGAAATGTTTTTTGGGGGTGGTAATTATGAACGTGGATTATATAACCAGCTTATGGAGGTCATAAAACGCCTTGATATTGTCGAAAAGGAGATCCCACAGGAAAATCCTATATCACAAAGTATGTCCACAAATTCCGATTGTGATTTGATGGTTTTTAAGGGAAATATTAACTGCTGTATTTTGTTATCATAGTACCCGCTAGCCTTTGAAAACATTAAGTTTATTGCTAGAGGGCTTTCCCTTAAAGTTTCTCTTGTGTGATAGATTAGTAGACCACTTTTAAAGCGGGACGCACGCCGTGTCTGTCAGCATCTACACCATGGCTGCCGCCGAAGGCATTGCCGTCGCGGCCGACGAAGGCCGCGCTGGAATTAGAGTCACCGGGCGAGCGCAGCCACCACCAACCGCACCCTACGGCATAACTCATATCATAGCCGTTTTTCAGAGAATTCTGTGCATCGGCTTCCGAATATTTTCCTACACCTCTTGCAGCTGCATATGCCGTTGGGTTTGCACACACGCGGTTATCCTGTCCATAACAGTAAATAGCATACTCATACCAATTCTTATGTCCAAAACTGTGAATAACATACTCATACCAATTCTTAAGTTCAATAGAATAGTCATCATGATATACATTCATATCTATATGAAAATATCTCTCAATTTCTTCGAGTGACAGCAGCCATACCTTATCCTCTGTATCATTACCGCCCTCCATATCCCAACCCCAGTATGAATTATCTTCATTTATGACATTCGTATTGACAATGGCCGCCTGTTCCTCCTCAGAGAATGCCGTGTTATAAAACTCACCATTCAGCCAGCTTCTAAGGGTGCAGTTCTCCCAAGTGATATTTTCATCTGCTTCATGGTATTGCTGGCAGTCTAACAGATGAACAGCCAGCAGCGTTGCCTCTCCGTCTGCCTTGTCCAGCACATACCACTCCACTGGCTCTGTACCGTTAACCGCATCATTATCCTGCTCATAGCTTCCAAAGTATACGATATCTCCAACAGCAGCATCTTCAATCGCCGCCATCTCATCCGCATACAGCACCCTGTCCACTGTGGCAGCTTCTTCTGTAAAGCCATCCGTTTCCGCCGCTCCTCTCTTTGTACTGCTGCCTTTGGGAAAAATAACCAACGCTGCAGCAATGCATACAGCCACTGCAACAATGGCTGCTATACCAATTAATTTCCTGTTTGTTGTTTTCATAACCTTTATTTTACAACGAGAGCCAGATACCTGCAAGTATCTGGCTCTATTTTTTGTACGTAGACCAAGAAGTTATTATCAAAAATAGGGCTGAAGCACTATATTAGCGCAACTGTCCCATGAAAAGAAAAGGAAAATTTACCCCAAAAGCCCTCCATCAAAATGATGCCGCATAACATTTCTGTAATCAGGGCTACTGTGTAAAACTTTTTAAAATTTTCCTTTTTGACTATATGAAGGCTGAACAGTTACCTTTATTTTAAGCGGGTGATGGGAATCGAACCCACGTATCTAGCTTGGAAGGCTAGTGTTCTACCATTGAACTACACCCGCATTTTATCTTTCCTTGCGAACGAATATTATTCTATCACAGATACGATTGTATGTCAATTACTATTTTTTAAGTTTATAATCTATCGGGAGTTCAACACTTCCTATTACCCAAAAACTTCTTAAAGCCTTATTTTAGGCT
>ERZ778496.573-NODE-573-length-34267-cov-6.674062_pt1 | contig 34267 bp, 16 predicted proteins | sample MGYA00433099_ERZ778496 | MGnify/ENA primary metagenome ERZ778496 (study PRJEB29527, sample SAMN07138962) | mouse gut metagenome | material: feces | host: mouse | place: China:Nanjing | collected 2016-01-25 ...
GTAAGAAGTTATATCTAAACACTGGCTAAACACAGGTTTTTTACCATGCGCCCTCCCGGCTCGCTGATATTCAAGGCCACAGCCCCCGGCGTAAAACCAGCCACTGTCACTGTCGACGTGCAGTAGACTTGTGTCCTCCTTTTGTATCTCCTTGTATCCTCTGGGGCTATTAGGGATAAAATATAAGAGGGCTGTCATCCGACAGTCCTCTTTTGATGCGATAATGATTGGTTTTATCTACTAAAAAACTATTTTTGCAACCGTATTCTTATTGGTATCGATTTCTTATATCTTGTAAGCCTGAGTAGGCTTGTTGATTTCTACAATGCAAAGTTACGACGAGTGTGTTACAAAGATGTTACAATTGTAACACAATGTAATGACACATATGTGACATCGCCGACTTTAACATGTTTAACATAACGCGCGGGTCGATTTAACACTTTTCATGTCCGACTGCCATTCACGAGACTACCGACGCGACAAAACAAAACGCGGGGCTGTCATCTCGACAGCCCCGCGTTTCTTAACCTTAAATCTAATACCATGAAAACACAGTGCAAATAATAGTAACTACATCATTAAAACTCCTGCAAGGGTAAAAAGTTCACGGCCATAATCGGTTTAACGTTTGTTAACGGTTTGGCCCAAAAAAAAATTGTAATTTTACAAAAAACTAAGAACGATATTATAATACAATATGAACGCACGCATTTTAGTGATTGATGATGAGGAGTCAATCTGTGAAATCGTAAAATATAATCTGCTCAAAGAGGGCTATGAGGTAGACGTTGCATATAGTGCCGAGGACGCACTTGAAATGGATCTGAAACCCTATGACCTTTTTATTGTCGACATCATGATGGAGAGGCTCAGCGGATTTGACTTTGCCAAGACGCTGCGCAACTCCGACGGGATGGAAAATGTACCCATTATATTCTGCTCCGCACTCAACGGAGAGGACGACACTGTGATGGGACTTAACATTGGTGCGGACGATTATATCACCAAGCCGTTCAAGATGAGTGAAATGGTGGCGCGTGTCAATGCCGTGTTGCGTCGTGCCGCCATGGCGCGCCGCGCCGCTCAGGCAGCCGTCGCCCCGGTAGTTTCGGCCGATCCGCTCGAGAGTCGTATCGAGTACCAGACCCTGGTAATCGATCCCAACGACAAGACTTGTCAGATCGACGGCGAACTGGTGCCTCTGACCAAGACAGAATTTGAGATAATATTTTTCTTCCTCACTCACCGCAACCGCATCTATTCGCGCGAGGAGATAATACGCCGCGTGTGGGATGACGACGTGGTGGTGACAACCCGCACTATCGACACCAACATCACGCGCCTGCGTAAGAAGCTGGGTGCCTACGGCAACAATATCGAGACCCGACTGGGATTCGGATATGGCTTTAAGGAGAAGGATTAACTATCACTGGCAACTGTTTCTGCCCATCGCGTTAAGCCTGTGCATCGTCTTTGGGCTCATTATCTGGTATCAATACAAGCGCGAGGCTGACTATAGGGCCGAGATGCTAACCTCGCAGCTCGGACTGATCAATAATCGTGTGCTAAGGGCTTATGAAGCCGACCAGACGCTACGTCCGATCAACTCGTTTATCGCTTCCTACTTTGCAGGTTCGCCGTTTGAGGACGTGCGCATTACTGTTTACAACAGGGAGGGCCTGCTGGAATATTCGCTCGGCATACCCCTTCCGTTTGACCGCGGGTCGATGTCGGTAATCAGCCGGATTGACGAAGGTGCCGATGGTCGCGAACTCGTGCGCGACAACATGGGCGACACCTACTTTCTAAGCCGTGCCGAGAGCGACGACGGCCGTATCATGGTGCTTTCGGCCCTGCCGTTTGATGCCGACGTGAGCGATGCCATTGATGTCGACTCGACCGTGTGGGTGGTCATAGGCGGATGCATGTTTCTGACACTGTTCATCACCTATTACTTCACACGCATGCTCACACGCAGCGTCACGCTGCTCAAGGACTTTGCCTACCGTGCCGCCACTGGCGGACATTTCACCGGCTATGACAAGTTTCCGCGCAATGAGCTCGGTGACATCTCCCGTCAGATAGTGGCTCTCTATAATGAGAGGGAGAGGGCCGTCGAGCAGATACGCAAGGAACGCAAGGTGGCCATACACGCCATCGAGGAGAAGGTGCGCGTCACCCGTCAGATGACCAATAACATCAATCATGAGATCAAGACCCCTGTCGGAATAGTGCGCGGTTATCTCGAGACGATACTTGCCGACCCCGACATGGATACAGCCACACGCACCCGTTTTCTCGAGCGTATGCTCAGCAACGTTGAGCGTCTCTCCGGTCTGCTCAACGATGTCTCGATCATGACCCGTCTGGAGAATGGCGGTGATAAGATTGCTGTCAACAAGGTGGATATGTATGACCTTGTCTATCAGATTGAATATGACATGCCGGCCAATAATCTTGCCGGAGAGATGGAGTTTTCGTTTGACATCCCGCTGGAATGCTATGTGGCCGGAAACTACGGACTCATCAACGGCATGATATGCGGCCTCATACGCAATGCGGCCATGTATTCGGGCGGCACTAAGATAGGCTTGCGGCTCATCTCGGAGAGCGAGCGTTTCTATATGTTTGCCTTCTACGACAATGGCAACGGTGTGGCCGAGGAGCATCTGCCTCACCTGTTTGAGCGGTTCTATCGAGTCGACACGGGCCGTTCGCGCAAGCAGGGCGGCACAGGTCTCGGTCTGCCCATCGTCAAGAGCACGGTAGTCACTCACGGCGGTACCATCTCTGTCCACAACCGCTCGACTGGTGGCCTCGAGTTTATCTTCTCTCTCCCCAAGTGGACAGGTGATTGAGTTTAAAATATAGAGTTTAAAGTATAGAGGGGGATGCTGGACTAATCGTGCATCCCCCTCACATCATCAGGCTGTTCCGGCGGGGTGGATAAGCGTCCACCCCCCATACCGACAGGCTGCCCCAACAGAGACGGTTATCTGTACGATTGACAGGATACTAATAAAAGATACAGACAATAAACGCTGCGGCCTTGGTCGCAGCGTTTATTGTCTGTATCGGTTTGGGTTATAAACTCTAAACTATAACCTTTATACTCTATAATGCTAAACTCTACTTGAGATCTTTAAGCAGGGTCTTGACGGCGGTTATGAGCTGGTCGTCGTGTCCTTTGACGATGAGAGCCGGGTCATTGGCCACTTTCACGTCAGGCTCGAGCTGAGTATTTTCGAGCAGATTGCCCTCGGCAGTGCGGAAACCTACCACGGGGATGCCGAAGTAGAGCGACGGATCCTGGAGAGTCACCCAGTTGACCGAACTCATGGTACCCGGAACAGGCATACCCACGATTTTGCCGAGCTTATTGTGCTTATACATCCAGGGAGTGCCGTGAGCGTTGGAGTAGTTGGCCTCGCCCGTAATCATAATCGAGGGACGCAGCCAGCGTTTTGAAGGCATCTCGCCACTCTTGACGCCGCGTATCTCCTGAGTGAGATATTTCTTGCCGCTGAAGAGTATCTCGATATCCTCGTGCAGACGGCCGCCACCGTTGAAGCGGGTGTCGATTACGATGCCATCGCGGTCGGCATAACGTCCGAGCACATCGGCATAGATGCTGCGGTATGACTCGTCGTTCATCGACTCGATATGCACATAGCCCAGACGTCCGCCCGAAATCGAGTCGACTATGTGGCGGTTGCGTTCCACCCAGCGTTTGTAGAGCATATCGCTCACGCTGCCGGCATTGGTGGGGAGCACTACTTCCTCCACTTTCTCGCCGTCGGGAGTAGTAAAGGCCACGAGAGTCTTGGTGCGCACACGGTTGTTGAGGATGGTCAGCGGGTCGGTGTCGGCCGAGAGCTTCTTGCCGTCGATGGCTGTGATGGTCGAGCCGGCCTTCATCTTGGAGTTTACACGGTCAAAGGGCCCCTTCTTGAGCACCTCGGCCACACACAGGCCGTCGCCGGTATAGGCCATGTCGTAGAGCAGACCGAGCGAAGCGGTGGGTTCGTTGGCTCCGCCGGCACGATAGCCGCTGCCGGTATGGCTCACGTTAAGCTCGCCGAGAAGCTCGCTGGCAAGTTCGGAGAAATCATAGTTGTTGTTGATGTGGGGGAGGAACTTGCGGTAGTTATTGCCGAGGCCCTTCCAGTCGGTGCCAAACATGTCCTCGACCAGAAAACGTTTCTCCTCCTGGTCAAGAATGTAGTCATACATATACTCGCGCTCTTTGGCCAGGTCGATTTCCTGAGAGCCTGAGAAGGAGATATTGGTCATGTTGCCGCTTGGAATCGACATCTTGCGGAGCTCTTTGCCTATAAGGAAGAGATTCTTGCCGGCGGCGTCGGCGACAATCGAGGTGGGGCTGCCTATTTTCTTAAACTGGGTGGTGTTGCCTTTGCGGAGGCTCTTCTTCCACATGTCATAGCTGTTTTCGACGCTGGCAATGAAGTAGAAGTTCTCGCCGTCGTTGTCAACATAGGCGTCGGCGATGTTGGACGAGAAGGGGGTCAGACGCACGATGCGGTCCTGGATGCCGTCGGCCTCGATGGTAATCTTCTTGTCATCCTTCTTTTCGCCGTTCTTTTCGCCATCCTTTTTGTCTGATTTCTTATCATCCTTTTTGGAGTCTTTTTTAGCGTCTTTTTTGCCCTTTTCGGGAGTTGCGGCAGGCTTTTTCTGCGACTTCTCCAGCTCTTTCAGCAGGGCGAAGTCCTCGTCCGATAGGCGATAGCGGTCATAGGCCTCCTGATTGGTGAAAGCCATGAGTATGTCGGCGGTCGAACCCCATGAGGCGTGGTTTTTCATGCCGTAACGGTCGCTCTCGAAAATTACGGCGTTGCCGTTCATGACCCAGCGGGGATTGAAGTTGGAGTAAGCGTCATCGGTGATGTTGATGAGCTCGCCTGTGGTGGCGTTGATGAGGGCTATGTCATAGTAGGGGTCGCGCTGGTGCACGTCGATTGTAGCTACGAGCCATTCGCTGTCGGGTGACCAGTCGAGCGATATGCCGCCGTTGCGGGCTGTATAGGTCTCGCCGTTGGTGAGCAGTTTTATCTTCTTGCTCTTGATGTCGGCCACGGCTATCTTGTTGCCGTCCTGTATGAACACCATACGCTTGCCGTCGGGCGAAATCTGCGGGTTCTGGCGCGACACATTGTCATTGGTCGGGAAGAAAGGCTCCTCGTTGATGAGGGTAGCATTGGCAAAGTTGGGATCTTCCTCGCGTGCTATGGTAGCCTTGTATATATTAAGGTGTCCGTCGCGGTCGGAGGTGTAATAGATTGTGCGGTTGTCAGTACCCCACGATGGAGTGCTCTCGGCCTGGGGAGTGTGTGTGATCTGGCGTGTGGTGGGATACTCTACCGAGGTCACGAAGAGGTCGCCGTGGCTGATAAACGCCATCTGCTTGCCGTCGGGCGAAGGCATGGCCTGGGAGGCTCCGCTCAGGCGGCGGCGTACGGTCTGGTCTACGTCATCGGTCACGATGTCGATTTTCACCTTGGTGGGTTTGCCCCCCTTGTCGCTCATGGTGTAGATCTCACCGTCGTAGCCGAAAGCCAGGGTGCCGTTGGCACCGCGCGAGAGGAATCTCACAGGGTGGGTCTTGAACTTGGTCACGGCTGTCACCTTGGAGGGGTCGGAGAGGGGGAAGGAATACACGTTGAAGCTGCCGCCGTCGCGCTCGCTCAGATAGTAGACGGTCTGACCGTCGCCTCCAAGCACCGGGTTACGTGCCTCGCCGGCATGCTTGGTGAGATTGGTGTGCTTGCCGGTCTTGGCGTCATACATCCACACGTCGCGTGTCACCGACGAGGTGTGGTGTTTGCGCCACTCGTTCTCGGTGCCTTTGTCGTCCTGATAGAGAAACGACTTGCCGTCGGGCATGAACTCCACGCAGTGAGCCGGAGTGCCGAGTATCTGGCGGGGACGTCCGCCCTCGGCGGGGATGCTGTAGAGCTGACCCATGCGCGATGACGGATACATGAGGCTTGCGGCGGGAGCCTGTATGAAGGCATGATATATCACCGATTTGCCGTCGGGGCTGAATGCCTGGGGCAACTCAGAGGCCGAGTTGAAAGTGATGCGCTTGGGCGCACCGCCTTCAGCGTTCATCACATATATGTCTTGTCCGCCCTCGCGGTCGCTTGCAAACGCTATGGTCTTGCCGTCGGGCGACCATACGGGCATCGACTCATAGGAAGAGGCGGTGGTGAGGCGTCGGGCGGTGCCGCCGGTCACAGGTACGGTGAAAATGTCACCCTTGTAGGTGAAGGCGATGGTGCTGCCGTCGGGCGATATTTTCACATCGCGCATCCACAACGGGGTCACTGCCCCTGCGGAGAGGGTCATACCTGCAAGGAGTAGGGCCGAAAAGAGTTTTTTCATGTTTTGAATGTTATAAAGTATTGTGTGATTTGGTTTATCTATATCATGATTTTTTCCATTGGAGGCGTTGCAGATAGTCCGAGAGCCACACGCCGAGGAGGATGAGGGCACATCCGGTGCCGCCGATTATCGTCACCCGCTCGTGAAGTATGAGCATCGAGAAGATAAGAGTGACCACCGGCTGGAAATACAGATAGTTGGAGGCCTTGACGGCTCCGAGCTTTATGACTGTGATGGCCCACACCAGGAACGCTCCAAGCGAGCATATCAGGCTAAGAAACAATAGATTATAGAGCACGTTGGCGTTAAACAGGATGCTTATCGGGGCAATCTCGGGCTCGACAGCGAGAAACGGCAGGGCGGTGAGTATGCCGTAGAAAAACACTTTGCGCGTGATGAACTGTGCGTCATAGTGAGCGTTGAGTGGCTTGAGAAGCAGCCCGTATATGGCCCAGCAGAAGGCCGACAGGAGGGCGAGGAAGTCGCCAAGCGGATTGATGCTCATGTTGAAGCTACTGTTGAATATCACAAGCCCGACACCTATAAATGCCACCACCGAGCCGATATAGGCCCCGCGTCCGGGGCGGTCGGTCTTGTAGACGGCACCCACAAGCAGCACCGTGAGCAGCGGAGGGATGGAGGTGATGAGCGACACGTTGCTCACGAGGGTGTATTGCAACGCGATGTTTTCCGAGATGAAGTAGACCGAACCGGCCACGATGCCACACAACACAAACAGCAGCTCGTCCTTGATACTGTTGGCCAGAATGCGTTTGTGACATATTGCCAGAAGCGCGACATATGCTATTGCCGAGCGGTAGATGTATATCTCGATAGGGTGCAGACCGCTGTCGAGCAATACACGCGTGCTTATGAACGACAACCCCCAGGCTGTTACTGCAAACAGTGCGAAGATGTGATAGACCCAAAGGTTATTCCTGGCGGAAACGCGTTTTGTTTCCATGGCTTAACGTGCTTTTAGTTTTGTAAGATTGATGATTGGTATTAAACTCTATGCAAATGTAATGATTATTTTCTTATTGTCAAAAATGACGGATAAGGGTGCCAGAAAAATTTTCTATCATATCGGGCAAAGGGTAAAATAATTATTGTAATTCAAAATATATCTATCGATTAGTTGGTTACGCACCGAAAAACTCTTATCTTTGTACTGAGTGTACTATTATATCATGAAAAACAAGTTTTTATCAAAATCTAATATCACTAATTCAAAATCATGACAAGGAAAATTTTTAGGATTGCCCTTGTGCTCGCATGCCTCGTCGGTGTCAAGACGGCTCATGCAGAGTTCAAGGACATCAGGATTGACTTGACCAATGCCGCGTATCTTACGGCGGAGGAGGGAGTCCAGAATGAAAAGCTGTCAATGGGGTTTGTTATCGCTGATGATGGCACTCCTTCAAGAGTGGCCGCCGATGACGCCGCCGCCAACATCGTGCTGAGCGGTAAATTTCATTCTGCAGAGCACGGCTGGGGCAATTTCTCCTCAACCGTAGCGGTCGAAGGTCCGGTGAAAATCTCTATGGGCACATGTGCCTGGGGCGGTGATGTCATTGTCAAGAATGGCAACGAGACTGTCGGCTCGTTCAATACCAACACCGGTGTCTGCTATCACAATGACAAGAATGCCAACATCGCATCGTTTATATACAAGGGCGGTGCCGCCACTCTCACAGTGTCGGGTGGAAGCTATACTCCCTACTTTGCTGTTGAGGCTGTCGACCCCTCCGAACTTGTCGAGGACGCTACCGTGACTTACAGTCTCGGTGAATATGCCGATGCAGGCATAGTGCCCGCTCCCGAGAAGGTCGAGATAGGTAAGACGATTATTACCCCCCCCAATTTTACTGTATATCAGGAAGGTAAGACTCTTGTGGGATGGTCGGACGGAAGCCGCGCCTATGAGATTGGAGAGGCTGTCACCGTATCCGGCGATATGACACTCACCCCCGTGTTTGTCAACAACACCGTCTCTCTCGCCGACCGCACCGAGCCTGTGACCATAAAGTGGGATTTCCAGCGTCAGAACGGTGCGCCCACAGTCGGTTTTCAGAATGTGACCGGCTTCTGGGTTGCCCAGGCCAAGATAGGCACCGAGACTATCGACGTTCAGCTCCCCTTCGACACCAACAACGGCGGCAAGATTGCCAATGCCAACTGGAATGACTGGTGTCAGATGAACGAGGGCACCACTTTCACTGTGCCTTCATGCAACGGAGCCGTAATCTCGCTCGAGTCATACAGTGCCACCGAGTCGACCGTCGACGGCCAGCCCATGACAGTCAACGGCGGCAATGCATCGTTTACATGTGCCGGCAAGGCCGAGAGCGTGCCTCTCGTCATAAGCAAGGCCGGTTCCTACTATCGTTACATCCAGGTAGTGCTTCCCGTGGTCAAGTCATCGGCCGGAGCCACTTTTGACAACACCGAGGCTTCGGTGGTCTGGGCATTCAACAGTGCCGACTATGAGAAGGAAGTGACCGCTACGCCCGACAACGGTTTTGCCATGAAGGCCTTCGATATGGGAGTATGTGCCTACAAGGGTCTTGGTTCTACAACAATGTGTCCCGACATCACATTTGTTCGTATTAACTCTACCAAGGGTGAGTCGGATGTTGTGACATGGAGTCTGAAACCGGCCAAGGGCCTTGAGTTTACTCCGACAAGTATAAGTTTCTACATCGCACGCAATGGAACCGACGGAGCCGAGAATGCAGTCAGTGTTACGGGTGCTGTGCCCGGTGGTCAATCGGTGACATTCAGCACTATTACACCCCATCGAAACAATAAGACTCAGAGTGATGACAAGTTTGGATCCTCAGCGTCGTATACAACCAAATATGAATATACTCTTACTGCCGCACAGCAGGAGGCACTGACATCGGGCGAAGGATTCAATCTTGTGCTCAATAACGGATATGGCACGACTAAGGACTGCATGTACTCCGACGTGCGCATCAACGGTATACTCAACGGCACGACACAGGAGGTGACAATGTATCCTTTCTCGGCTTCGGCTAATATTGCCGCTGCCGGCAATGTGACCGTTTATCCCAAAGCTGACGAATACGAGGCCGGAACAGCCGTGAAACTCACTGCCGAGAAAAACTTCGGCTATGCGTTTGTCAACTGGACCGATGCCGCCGGCAAGGTCGTGTCGGCCGAGCCGAGTTTCAGCTACACTGTCGATGCAGCCGCCGAACTGACTGCCAACTTCAAGGCTATCAACACCTACGAGCTGGCCTACACCGTGTCGGGCGGAGCCAATGACTATCAGGTGCAGCTCTCTCCCGCTCCCGTAGCGGTCGACGGCCGCAACATGTATGAGGAGGGCACAACCGTAACCCTCACTGCAGTAAGCAACCCCATTGTCAAGTTTACCAACTGGGCCGACGGTCAGAGCGCGAGCGAAATCACCGTGACCATGGACAGCGACCACACCGACATCGTGGCCAACTATGACGCTGTCGACTATATAGTGGGATGGGACTTCATGCAGTCGGGCAACAACGGCCGTGCAGCCGACTTTGCCGCTGCCGAGAATGACGCCGTGGCTCTCGTGTTGCGCAACGCGGACGGAGACATCCAGGGATGGCTCGACAAGAGCGAGTTTGGCGCAGGAGGCTTTGAGGGCCGTCCAGCCGCCGTCAACTGGCGCACGACAGGTCTTGGCGACTATTACTGGCAGACTATGGTCAACGCCGAGGCGTTTACCGACCTTCAGATAATCACCGCCATGACTTTCAACTACAATGCCTACACCAAGCAGAATGTGGAATACTCGCTTGACGGCGAGAACTGGAAGTCGCTCGGCACAATCACCATCGAGGGTGCCAAGAAGTGGACCGACGCCACATTCTCCTTCCCCGCCGAAGCCAACAATCAGAAGGCTCTCTACATCCGCTGGATTGCCGACAAGACCTCGGAGGTCGGCGGCACAAAATCCGACAATGACGGTATAGCTCTCGGTGCGAGCTACATCGTGGGCACCGCCAAACTCATTGACGACGGCACAGCTCCCGTACTCGTGTCGCAGGTTCCCTCCGAAGGCTCCGAGACAGCTTCGATCAACGGCAAGATTGTACTTACCTTTGACGAGAAGGTCAAGGTGAAGGAGGGTGTCACCGCATCGCTCGGTGACCTTAGCCTCACCCCCACGGTGACCGGCAAGACAGTGATGTTTGAGTACAAAAACCTCACCTATGCCACAGCCTACAAGTTCTCGCTTGCAGCCGGCAGTGTGATGGACCTCACCGACAACGCCATGGATAAGGCTATCACCATCAGCTTCACCACCAAGACCCGTCCCGTTGTGGCCAAGGGCGGCTATGACGCCGAGGTGTCGAATGTCGACGAGCTTCTTGCAGCCATCGAGGCAGCCGGCAAGCGCGACGACAAGACCAAGCGTTTCCGCATCTTCCTCCACGACGGCAACTACAAGCTCCCTGCAAGCACCACAGCCACCAAGACCGGCAGTGACGGCAAGTCATATCCCGACCCCACCACTTACATCACCACCCCCAATCTCTCGTTTATCGGCGAGAGCCGTGACGGTGTCGTGATAACCAATACCGTGCCCGGCGTTGAGGGTGACAACGGCTTTGGCGCGGCCAACGTGCTCGAGGGCATCGGCAAGGGCGATGTCATACAGCTCTCCAAGACCGCTACCGGCACCTACATGCAGCATCTCACCATCAAGAGTGCCATGGGTGACTCTCGCGGCCGTGACATCGAGCTTAACGACCAGTCCGACAAGACCATCTGCAAGGATGTATGTCTCTGGGGCTATCAGGATACCTATGTGTCCAACAACGAAAACTCCCGCTTCTACTTCGAGGGCGGCGTGCTGCGCGGCCGCACCGACTTCCTCTGCGGCAAGGGTGACGTCTATTACAACGGCGTTATCCTCCAGATGTGTGCCGACGGCGGTTATATCGCAGTGCCCTCCAAGCCCAAGCAGTATGGCTACATCTTCAAGGATTGCGAGATTGTAGGCGAGAAGTCGGGCATCGACGGCAAGTATACCCTCGGACGTCCCTGGGGCAGCGGCACACCTATAGCACTCTTCATCGACACCAAGATGACCGTCAAGCCTTCGGCTGCCGGATGGAACGAGATGTCGGGCGGCTGGCCCGCACGCTTCGCCGAGTATAACTCGACCACAGCCTCAGGCACAGTCATCGACCTCAAGGACCGCAAGAAGATTTTTGCCGATACCCACGCCAACAACCCCGTGCTCACCAAGGAAGAGGCCGATTTCCACTCCTACTCACGTGTGATGGGCGGCGACGATGACTGGGATCCCGCTTCGATTGCCGAACAGGCTCCCGCACCCTCCAATGTCACCATCGACGGCAACACTCTCTCTTGGGATGACAATGACTACGTGCTCTGCTGGGCCGTATGCAAGAACGGCAAGGTGATTGGTTTCACCACCGAGCCTTCCTACACCGTTGAGCCTGAGGTCGGAGCCCGCACCGCTGCTGTCTATTCAGTGCGTGCCTCCAACGAGATGGGCGGTCTCGGCGAGGCTGTCGAGGCAAGCTCTCAGACTGCTATCGACAACATCTACAGCGATGCAGAGGTAGTGTCAACCGTATATTACAACCTCCAGGGCATGCGTGTGGCTCCCAACACCCCCGGCGTGCTCGTCAAGGTCGACACTCTCGCTTCGGGCGAGACCGTCACCACAAAGGTCATCGTGAAGTAACGCGACAGCGATACTGATAATTTGAAAAGTCAGCCTGCATCGGGTTCATCCCCGCTGCAGGCTGACCTTTTTTCTTCCCGGGTCGAAAAAAAGTCGGCAGGGATGCGTCGGTCGACACATCCCTGCCGGTGTTTTTTCTACTGATGTTGTTTACTGTCCGGGAGCCCAGTCAGAGGTAAAATCCTGTGCGGGAGCGGCTGATGTTTCGTTAGTTGCTATGGTAGACTCATAGCTGAAGAAATCATAAATTAAACTTTCCATGTAGGTTCTGTCTTGAAAAAGTAAAAAATAAGGCTTGAAAAAAATAGTTTTTTAGGCTTGGTAGAGGGCCTGGTGTCAGGCGGGAACATGGCACTAAAAATGTGAATACGGTATTATTAAAACAACCGTGGGTAAGAATGGTTCAACAAAAAGAATATAAATTTTGCGTTAAAATATGTAAAAAGTTAATACAAAGGTTTCGGTAATGTCAGGTAAAGCGGATGAGGGGGAGGAGAGGAGAGAGGCTGAGGCTACAGCGTCACTTCTCCGCAGAGATTGACGCCAAAGCGGGTAGCGACGGCCGAGGGGGTAAGCCCGAGGCCGAAGAGATACATCAGTTTGGTTATAGCGGCCTCCGAAGTCATGTCGTGGCCCGAGATGACGCCACAGTTAGCCAGTCGGTCGCCCGATACGTAGCGGCGCGCGTGCACACCGCCGTTGACACATTGTGTGACATTGACTATCACCACTCCGCTCGCCACGCAGTTTTTGATTTCCTCGAGAAACCATGCCGATGTCGGAGCGTTGCCTGCGCCATAGGTACGCAACACTATACCCTTTATGCCCGGGGTGTTGAGCACATGGTGCAGGGTGTGGCGTGTCATGCCGGGATGGAGGTCGACCGTCATCACGTTGGGGTCCATGGTGGTGGTGACGTGAAGCGGGCGACGCTCGTTGGGGCGTCGGAGAGCTTTCTCCTCAAAGTGTATGCCGAGTCCTATCCGTGCCAGTTCGGGATAATTGTTGCTCTTGAATGCGTTGAAGTTGTCGGCACTCATTTTGGTGGAGCGGTTGCCGCGCCACAGATAGTTTTCAAAGAGTATGGCCACTTCCTGCACCATCGGGTCGCCGTTAAAGTTGGTGGCGGCGGCTATCTGGAGCGCGGTGATGAGGTTTTCCTCACCGTCGGTGCGCACCTCTCCGATGGGAAGCTGCGAACCGGTGATGATGACGGGCTTGTCGAGATGAGCCAGCATGAACGACAGGGCCGAAGCCGTGTAGGCCATGGTGTCGGTGCCGTGGAGCACTACAAACCCGTCATAGCTGTCATAGTTTTCCTCAATGGCCAGGGCTATCTCGCGCCAGCCTTCGGGCCCCATGTCGCACGAGTCGATGGGGGTAAACTGGATGTTGTCGATATGATAGTCGAGCATCTTGACTTTTGGCACATTGTCCATAAGATGGGTGAAGTCAAACGGCTCGAGAGCCTTGGTCTCAGGGTTCTCGATCATGCCGATGGTGCCGCCGGTATAGATGATAAGGATGCGAGGAGCCATCTCGGAAATTAATTAGTAATTAGTAATTAACAATTAGTAATTAACAATTGAGCAATTACTAATTGCTAATTGCTAATTACTAATTATATAGAGGGTTTTATCCGATTTTCGCGCCGGGAGCGGTGGGAGCCGAGGGCGATATGAGCACCAGCGAGCCGTCCTTGTCGACAGCCGAGAGTATCATGCCCTGTGACTCTATGCCCTTGAGCTTGCGGGGCGGAAGGTTGGCGATGAAGCACACCTGACGGCCCACGAGGTCTTCGGGGTTGTAATACTTGGCTATGCCCGACACGATGGTGCGTTTCTCCATGCCGTCGTCGATGAGGAAGCGGAGCAACTTGTCGGCCTTGGGTACCTTGGTGCATTCGAGCACTGTGCCCACGCGGAGGTCGCTGCGGCAGAAAGTGTCAAAGTCCACATCCTCGGCCTGGGGCTCGGGACGCCATGCTGCGGCCTCGTTGGCCTTTTTGGTGTCAAGCAGTTTCTGCACCTGAGCCTGGATAGTAGCGTCCTCGACTTTCTCGAAGAGCAGTTCGGGCTGACCGATTTCCTTACCGTCGGCGACGAGGTCGGAGCCCCCGAGCTTATCCCAGCTCATGCTGTCGAGACCGAGCATCTTGGCGAGCTTGGCCGAAGTGAAGGGGATAAACGGCTCGAAGGCGATGGCTATGTTGCCACAGATCTGGAGCGCGATGTTGAGGATGGTGGCGGTGCGGGCCATGTCGGTCTTGGCCACTCGCCACGGCTCGGTCTCCTGGAGGTAACGGTTGCCCACACGGGCTATCTCCATGGCCTGCTTGAGAGCTTCGCGGAAGTGGAAGGTCTCGATGGCTTCGGTCTCGGCAGCTATGGCGGCCTTGATGTCGGCCAAGGCCTGACGGTCGGTGTCGGTGAGCTCGCCGGCCACGGGTGTCACGCCACCGAAATATTTATGGGTGAGCACGACGGCGCGGTTGACGAAGTTGCCGAGGATGGCCACCAGTTCGTTGTTGTTGCGCGCCTGGAAGTCGGCCCAGGTGAAATCGTTGTCCTTGGTCTCGGGAGCGTTGGCTGTGAGCACATAGCGCAGCACATCCTGCTTGCCGGGCATATCCTTGAGATATTCGTGAAGCCATACGGCCCAGTTGCGCGAGGTCGATATTTTGTCGCCCTCGAGGTTGAGAAACTCGTTGGCGGGCACATTGTCGGGCAACTGGAAGTTGTCGCCATAGGCCATGAGCATGGCGGGGAACACGATGCAGTGAAACACGATGTTGTCCTTGCCGATGAAGTTGATGATGCGTGTCTCGGGGTCTTTCCACCATGTCTCCCATGAGTCGGGCAGCAGCTCCTTGGTGTTTGAGATGTAGCCGATGGGGGCGTCAAACCATACGTAGAGCACTTTGCCTTCGGCTCCTTCCACGGGCACGGGCACACCCCAGTTGAGGTCGCGGCTCACGGCGCGTGGCTGCAGACCTCCGTCGAGCCATGATTTGCACTGGCCATATACGTTTGTCTTCCACTCCTTGTGGCCGTCGATGATCCATGAGCGGAGCTTTTCTTCCCATTTGTCGAGGGGCAGATACCAGTGGGTGGTCTCGCGCATCTTGACAGGCTCGCCTGTCAGTGACGAGCAGGGATTGATGAGGTCGGTGACGTTGAGCGACGAGCCGCATGCCTCGCACTGGTCGCCATAGGCGTGCTCGTTGCCGCATTTGGGGCAGGTGCCCACCACGTAACGGTCGGCCAGAAACTCGCCGCCTTTCTCGTCATAGGGCTGGAGGGCGGTCTGTACGGTAAACTCGCCTTTGTCATAGAGGCGGCGGAAAAATTCGGATGCTGTCTGATGGTGAAGCTCCGAGGTGGTGCGGGAATAGATGTCAAACGACACTCCGAGCTCGCCGAGCGAATCCTTGATGATGGCGTGGTAGCGGTCGACAATCTCCTGGGGTGTCACTCCCTCCTTGCGGGCTCGCAGGGTGATGGGCACTCCGTGCTCGTCGCTGCCGCCCACCATCACTACGTCCTCGCCGCGGAGGCGGAGAAAACGTGCGTAAATGTCGGCCGGAACATACACGCCGGCAAGGTGGCCGATGTGCACGGGACCGTTGGCATAGGGGAGAGCGGTGGTGATAAGTGTGCGCTTGAATTTCTTTTCCATTACTTTATGTTTATTAATGTCGCAAAATTAGCAAAAAGTTTCAGGAGATACAAAAGTTTCATAAGGACAAAAGAAACAAAAGTCTCAAATTAAAACTAATAATCTGAAACATATGCATAAAAACTGAAATTTTCACACCCATGCGACATTATCGCACCCCTCAGCCATTACGGAGCAAAAATCCGACAGCCCGGCATCCGTTCGCTCAGACGAGCGTAAGGCGCGAGAGTGTGGTGAGACGTGAGGCGGCTTCGCGCAGGTCGTCGGGCGTGAGCGAGCGTATGTGCTCCAGGTGTACGGCCGAGGGGATGACACTCCCTCTCAGCAGTGTGGAGCGGGCCATGTTGAGGGCGCGTTGCTCGGAGTTGGTCGACGCGAGTGTGAGTTGCCCTATATATTGGCGGCGCACGTCATCGAGCTGTCTTTGGCTCATGGTGTCGGAGGCTTGTCGGCCGATGATGTCGGAGACCAGCCGGCGGCATCGCTCCACATCTGTGGTGTCGCAGCCGTAATATATGGTGAAGAGGCCGGTGTCGGTCATGAGGGCTGTCGACGCCTCGACCGTATAGACCAGGCCGCGCCGTTCGCGCAAGGCCACGTTGAGCAGCGAGTTCATGCCCGGACCACCGAGCATATTGGAGAGCAGGGCCGTAGCATAACGGTCGGGTGAAAACATGTCGTGAATACGTGTACCGAGGATTGTATGGGCCTGATGGGTGCCGATTTCGCGCACGGTGTCAAACCGTCCCGCAGGAGCCAATGTCTCTCCGGAGCCAGTCTCCGATGCGGCCGGCATGTCGGCGATGCGGTGGTGAAAACACCGTTCGGCCAGACGTATCACCCTGTCGGGCTTCTCGGGGCCGGAGTAGAAAAACACCATGTTGTCGGGACGGTAGTAATCACGCAGATAACGGCGACACACGTCGGAGGTGAGCCGGTCGATGCTCTCGCGGCTGCCAAGGATAGGATGGGCCAGAGGGGTACCCTCAAAGATAAGTTCGTCGAAGTCATCAAATATCCCCTCGGCCGGAATGTCGAGATATGAGTCTATCTCATCGGCCACCACTTGTCGCTCGCGGTCGATTTCGGCGGTGGGAAACTGTGAGTTCTCCACCAGGTCGGCCATCAGATCGATGGCCCGCTCCACATATCCGGCGGGATAGGTGGTGTAGACCACAGTCTCCTCCTTGGTTGTATAGGCGTTGAGCTCTCCGCCTACTCGCTCCATGCGGTTGAGTATGTGCCAGGCGCGACGGCGCAGTGTGCCTTTGAATATGGTGTGTTCCACAAAATGCGCCAGCCCGTAATGACATGGCGATTCGTCGCGGCTGCCGGCCTTGACGGCCACACCGCAATGTTCGGCCACGCTCCCCGGACGGTGGTGCATCACCACTTTCAGTCCGCCCGACAGTGTGGCGTAATGATATTGCTGCTCGTTGATGTCCATGAGGCCACAAAATTAAGACATTTCGCGCTCATGGACAATATAGAGTTTAAAGTTTGGAGTTTAAAGTTTACTCCGTTCAACCTTTTATTTCCTGTGGCCGGGGCGTTTGGGTCGCTTGGATTTCTTGTGTCGGTTGAGGTTGTCGTTGTTGGTCGAAAGGGGGATTGTAAGCGTGGTGTTGTCGCCGTCCGCCGCGCCGGTAGTGGTCAGGACGATTTTGTGCTCGCCATCCTTCACGGGGATGCCTGTGAGGGTGCCTTCGTTGTTCTTGGCGTCATAGGTCCAGCAGAATCCTTCGGGCAGTTCCGTCGCTGAGATGCCTGTGGCTCGTAGCACGGTCAGTGTTATCGGTTCGATGGCTTTGCCGCTTTTTATAGGCTGTGACAGTGCGCCGCTGCGTACTACTATGACCGGTCGCGTCTCATAGCTGTCCTCGGGCGAATAACTGAGGTGGGGCGGCTGGTTGTAAGCGGTGTTCTGCCACGCTATGGCCATGCGGTACTGGTGGTCTTCCATCAGGCAGGGAATCTTGTAGCCGGTGGGGATAGTGGTGGTGAATATGAGCAAGTCGCTCTGTGTCTCGTGGTCGTGGAGTATCACCTCCTCGCGCCAGTCACCCATGATGTCGGCCTGGAGATTGGGTGTTTTCTTGGTCCAGTTGCATGAGGCGGCGTTGCTCCATTGTCTGAAGTCGACGAGAGTTCTGATATGGCTGAAATTATCATTCGGCTTGGTCACCTGTGTGCCGTCGAGCAACTCGTCAAGCAGATCGCCGTCCCAATAGATGCGGAAGTTGATTGACGGATAACTTCTTGCGATGACTTTGCCGGAGTTGTAGATTTCGCGGCCGGCTGCCGACCAGTATTCATAGCCCGGATAGGCGGACAGGACATTTGCAGCCAGACCACGGCCTATATCACGGCCGCTCTGTGGCAGAGAGTAGATGATTTCGCCTGTGCCGGCGTCGCGCATCTCGGTGTCGAATGGATAATGGGGCTTGGTATCCTCGTGGGTCATGAACACCTGGAGCCCCTCGCGGTCGGGGAGCATCTTGGCCAGGTGGAGAGCATCGCCGTGACCCTCTGACTTGTCAGTGTTGGGGTTGGTGCGGTAGAGCAGTTTGCCGTCATTGTCAAGCGCGCCTGCGCCATAGATTATTTCGTCCTTGCCGTCACCGTCCACATCACCGATGGTGAGCGAATGCGCGCCCTCGCCCCAGATGCCCTGTCCGGGTATATTTGATTCGTGGAGCCACACTTCCTGCAGCTTGCCGTCTCTGAAGTCCACGGCCCACACAAATGCGGCGCGGTAATATCCGCGACACATGATTGCCGAGGGGTGAAGTCCGTCGAGATAAGCCACGCCGGCCAGGTAACGCTCCGAACGGTTGCCGTAATTGTCGCCCCAGATGTCGGTGCTTACGTCATCATAGGCCGGACGGTAGGGGATAGTGCTCAGAGCCTCGCCGGTCTTGCCGCTGAAGCATGTAAGATATTCCGAGCCGCCGAGCGGACGTCCCAGGCTCTTGGTCGGTACGCCGGTCTGATGGCGGTAGTCGTCTGTCGGCTTGTCATTGCCGAGCAACACCTGATTGCCCTTGCCGTCTTTGGTGCCCGGTGCGGTCTTGCATATCATCTCGGCGCAGCCGTCGCCGTCAAAATCATATACCATGAACTGTGTATAGTGGTTGCCCGAGCGTATGTTGTGGCCCAGGTCGATGCGCCACAGTTTTGTGCCGTCAAGTCGGTAACAGTCTATGATGGTCGGACCGGTGAAGCCGCTCCTTGAATTGTCCTGAGCGTTTGACGGCATCCATTTGACAAACAGTTCATACACACCGTCGCCGTCCACATCGCCCACCGACACATCATCGGGTGTATATGTGTAATTGCTGGCATGTGAGCCGTCCTGCGCGCTCACCGTCCCTCCTTCCGGACGGTCGAGGTGGACTTTCATGTAGGGGGTGGCCCAGGCTTCGCATGAGCCGGAGTCGGTGACGGTGGAGCCTTTGACCGCCTTTACTTCATACTTAGCTCCGGCATTTCCGGCCGGGTCGGTGAGATTGGTTACTTTGGTGATTGGGGTGTCGTTGATTTTGACGCCGTCGCGATATACGTCAAAAGTCGTGTCCTTGCCGTCGCGCGCAAGCGAACGCCACGAAACAAATACTCCCTCGTCGGTCTTGACGGCTACGACACCTCGGTCGAGGTATTCAGCCTGAGGCGTGGCTGCCCGGCCTGTGAGTATGGCTGCGGCCATAGCCATGCTTAAAATTATTTTGTTCATTCAGTCTTTCTATGATAATATTCAAGGCGGATATTTCGGAATATCACTCCGCAAAGTTACGTATAATATCATAATCGGGCAAGGATAGTGTAGAGTTTGGAGTTTAGCGTAATGTTATTGTATATAGTATCGCGGTTGGATAACAAGAGGCTGTGTAGTAATTGAACTGCCTCATGGTCTTAATAGCCTCGTGGCTTTCCTCGATGTATGGGATTATGTTTGGTATGCGGCCCCCACATGGGAGTCCGGACACCGCGCCCCCCCATGCGGGGGTGCACATATCGTCAAGTGGCGGTTGAGGGTGGCAGACGGAATGAGATGTTAAAAATTTTGCAGTGACAATCTAAAACACTATATTTGCAGTGCTGAAACCCTCGCCGAAGTGACCTCCGTATTGGCTTTAAGCAGGCTGCCGGAGGTCGGTTGGGGTGTGGGGAGTAGCACATACATTTGGAAGGCGTTTATCAACGCTAAGATCCTGCCGTTATGAATCTCGCAAATTCATCTGCACAATACAGGATTTCAGCAACGATAGATGTCCATGGATATGTCTATATCGACATGTCTGCATCGGCCATGTCCCCGCTTGCGGGGCATGCGTTGGTGCACAGACTGGTATATCCATATCGGCGTGGGCTCTGCGTTGCTTATCCTTATTTGCAGGCATGCGAGAGCCTATAACGGGGGATAAGCGACGATAACAGACTCCCACGTCTTTCATTTTTATAGACCTGAAGCCATCACAACACAGTGCGTTCGGCGGGGAGTGTGGGCGCATGTAAAAACCACACATTTTCACACATGAAAAGAATCAGTCAGTTACTGATGTGTACCGTCGCCGCCTGTATCCCGTTGGGCGCGGCAGCCGACACATCGCCAAACGGCGTGTACTATACGGTCGCGCAGGATGGCCTCTATTTTGACCAGCGTAACGAATATGTAGGCAAGGCACCCTATCTGATGCTGGTCGATGCCGACTATGTCGAGCACCTTGTCATCCCCGACGAGGTGGACGGTGTGCCTGTCAAGGAGATGTCAACGTTCAAAGACCGTGTCGACCTTGAGGCCGTGACACTCGGTGTCAATATGCGCAGTATTGATTTCCGTAACTGCAAGTATATCGAGTCATTCGATTTCAACGGAGTCAAAAATGTCAGAGGATGCCTGCAGGATCTCCCGGCCCTCGGTGAGCTCACTGTGCCCGAGGGTACGGCTGTCGACATGTCTTATCTCGGCGTGACCAAAGTCGTGGTCGAGGGACAGTGTGATTTCTATTTTTCAATAGATAATTGCGAGTCACTTGTCGACATCACCCTCCCACAGGGGATAAACTATATCCCTAAATTCTATGGTTGTACCGCACTGCAGACAGTCGAGATACCCGAAAGTGTCACGGTGATACCTGAGGATGCTTTCAATGGCTGTACATCGCTCGAGAATATTACCGTCCCCCCGATGCTGAAGATTATAGGAGGCAATGCATTTTCAGGTACGAGAATCAGTGCCTTCGACTGCCCCGAGAGCGTTCAGTTGATATGTGGTGGTGCCTTCAGCGGGACACGCCTCACCGAATTTTCGTTTCCTCAGTCGCTCGTGACACGTTTTGTAGCTGATAATGCGACTTATCCCACATACGAACAGAGATTTAATGGACAAAGTACAGCCAATGCCAATTCCATATTCGCCGATTGCTACAATCTTGCCAGACTCAGCTATCCGACCGAGGAGATGCTTCTCGCCCTCCCCCCGGCTTTCAATGAGTATAGAGGACTCGGCAAGCATCTGAGTGTTTATGACAAACGCGTGGAACTGTATATCGGCGACTCTCCTCTGACCGAGCTGACAATACCCCCAAGCTTTAAAGGAGCGAATGATGCTCTCCAACGCACCACGAATCTGCAGAGGCTGAAAATTGCAGATAGCACAGGTTCAACAGAATTCGGATGGGATTTCTCGTATATTCCTACATTGGAGAGTGTAGAGATTGGAGCGGGCGCTCCGAAATTCTGGGGCACTTTCGAGGGATGTGAGAATTTGAAGGAGGTGACCGTCTCGAAAAAAACAGGACATCTGAGGTTGGCGGCTATATGTTCAAGGGTTGTAAGTCTCTTGAATATATCGAGTTCCCGAATGTCACTGCCGTGGAAACGGAGGCCTTCTCAGGTTGTAGTTCTCTAAAGGGTGTTTCACTGCCAAAGCTCGAGACTTTGGCAGGCAATAGTGAATTTAAAGATTGCACCTCTCTCGAGGAGATTGATTTTCCGCGTGCGAATGTGACAAATGGATATGAGCTATTCCGTGGATGTAGCTCGCTGAGGCGTGTCAATATGCCGCAGTTGTCATCGGTAGGAAGCAAGATGTTCCTTGACTGCATCTCTCTCGAGGAGGTTAATATTTCGGGTGCAACCACTATTGGCAGTGAGGCCTTCAAAGGTTGTCTGTCGCTGCGTGAATTTGACCTCACAAATGTCACTAAGGTCGAAAATAATGCATTTTCATATTCAGGTCTTTACTCTCTTGATGTGCCCGAAGGATGTAATTTTGGTGCCACTCTGATGGATTGCCCTGATTTGAAATGTCTGGTCATAGGGAAATTAAGCTCTGGTAACGCTACTTTCCAGAATCTTCCCAATCTCGAAAAGCTTGAGATAGTATCGGTTGCCGAGGACCGTAGAGACTATGACTTTTGTATGATAGCCAGGGTTATGGTCGGTTTTGGCGAAAGGAAGGGCGTGATAAAGATTGATTGCGGTCTGCCTCACCTCATGATTCAAAATGCTCCCTGGCTGAAACGCTTGGAAATTAACGATGTGATTAAAAATATACTTATACATAGTGATGCCGTTCCCGCCGAGGTTGCTGTCTCCAGTGTGGAGGATTATCTGCAATGCACGTTCCATAACAACAACACTCCAGGTCATTATGCCAAGAATACCGCGATAGATTTCTATGTCGGCGACGAGCTTGTACGCAATCTCGAGATTCCGGCAGGGAGTGACATCAAGCCGTATGTGTTCGCCGGGATGGCTTTCGATAAGGTCACATTCCTCGATGGAGAGGGAAAGACCTCGGTAGGGGAGTATGCGTTTGCCAATGACACGAGGTTACGCGATCTTGAATTTGCCGGTGGCATCAGTTCGTTGGGCGAGATGTCATTTTCGGGGACAGGTGTGGAGAGCGTCACATTGCCCGAGGTCCTCAGCTCAATAGGCCCGAGGCTTTTCAGAGGATGCTCCAGACTGCGTAAGGTGGTCTTCCCGCACAATCTCGGATACCTGCCCTATCAGACCGTAGACTATTGTCCCAAACTCGAGCAGTTGATAATACCCGAGGGCGTGACCGGTGCGGGCTATTATGTGTACTCCGACTCGGAGGGGGCGCAGTTGAGCCTCATCAGCCTCCCCTCGACCTTCAAGTCGTTCTATTCAGGGGCCTATCCCACATTCCTCAACCTGCCTAACGATGTCGAGATACTCTGCTGGGCATCGACCCCTCCGGGGGGCAATCTTGACAATTTCACCGGTAACACCGTGCATGTGCCCGTGGGATGCAAGGATGCCTATCTCAACTCCAAGATATGGGCAGGTGCCAACATCATCGACGACCTTGTTATAGACGTGGATGTCAGGGCTGACGACAGCAGCATTGAGATTGAGGTTCCCGTCAATCCCGGCATCAGTGCCGCCGCACAGGTGACGAGCTATGAGGTCGAGTGCTCGATTGTCCGCGAAGGGGTCGACGACGAGCCTGTGGGTACATATATCTTCGACGGCGACGGCAACCTCGCCCAGCAGAAGGCCATGGCCTCTGCTGCAGGCATGGTGACACTCCGCATCGTCGGACTCAGCCCCGATACCCGCTACCGCTATGCTGTCAAGGGATTCACTGCCGACAGAGACCTTGTGTATGCCGACGGCAGCATCGTCACGACCCCGGACATCTCTACGGCAATCGGTGAGGTCGAGGCCGACACCCTCGACCCCGACGACTGCTATGACCTGATGGGCCGCAAAGTAGACATCCGCCACGCACACGGCATCATCGTCGTGAGCAAGGGTAGGAAGTTCTATCTGAGATAATGCCTCCCCTCTGAATCCCGGAGGCTGTTTCAAAATGAAGTGCCCCCAAAAAGTTGGACAGGATAATGTTTTACCTGTCTAACTTTTTGGGGGCACTTCACATTTAGTTTTCAATGGATATTATGATGCTGTCTTAGTGTGCTACTGTCTTAGTGTACTAATAAGGTAGTACACCATGGTTGTGTGTCAAAAAAATAGAAGCACGTGAAAATGTAGTCGCAAAGTTAAGTATAAAAATACACACTGCCAAGCAATAATAGAGACAACGGGCTGACATGACGGAGTATCGACACTGTGGCGTTCACAGGTGGGAGGGTCATGTCAGCCCGGCGTTGGGGTCAGGTGGGTGGGATGTCAGTTGCCGAGGAAGCGGGGGGCGAGGATGTAGGTGCCGATGGAGATGCCGAAGTTCCAGCCTACACCGCCTGTGGTGTAGTTGCCATAGGCACTCACACTTCCGAGCGGGAGCTTGAAACGAAGCTGCAGTTCTCCGAAAAATTCCGGGTCGCTCAGCCATCGGCCGTAGTGTGCTCCCGGGCCATCGGTGTCGGGCTGTATCTGACGCAGGGGCAGGAAGCCGTCAAACGCGCCTCTGACCTGAAACGAGTCGGAGAGTTTCCACACCGGCTCGACCGACACGGTGGCAAACGAGTTGGCTCTGAGCGCGCGGGTAAAGAGGTTGTAGCTCGCCGGGGTGGGGTGCAGGGCTTCGGCTGCGACGATGCTTGCCTCGTAGGTAGGGAGCAGCTTGCGGGTCGACAGCAGTGCGCGGGCTCCGGTGCCTATGGCCAGACGTCGTCCGAGCTGCCAGTAGTGGTGCGCGCCCATGTCGAGCTGCACCCAGTTGACGTTGCAGCCGGCACCCGGTTTGAGCGGATTGTCGGAGGTGTAGCGATATTTGCCCGTCACCCCCATGGCTATGGCATGGATACGTGAGCCGGCCGAGGGGAGGGCTGTGTCGTCGAGAGTGTTGTGCTCCCATTTCAGAGCCGCCTGCCACAAGTTGAACACACCCTTGTCGCGTCCGGCAAGAGTGGTCACGTCTCCGAGGTCGCTGTGATAGCGGTCGGTGAGATGGCCCCAGCCGAGCTGTATGTCCAGCCGTGAGCGCAGTGTCGGGCCTATGGTCAGGAAGCCTTGAGCGAAAAATTCCGACCGTCTGATGAAGTCGGGCTCTTTGATTTCATAAAACAGTTTTTCGGTCTCGTGATATTTAAGCTGCGAGCCTACCACCCTGAGTGTCAGTGATGAGGGTCGGCGGGTGTTGTAATAGACCTTAAACTCGCCCTGTCCGGCCAGATAGCTTTGTCCGAGCCATCCGTTGATGTTGGCGTTGAGCGACTTGAAGCTCAGAGTGTTGTAGCCGGTGTGGAAGAAGAGCATACTGTTGGTCGACGATGAGACGTAGCCCCCTATGCCTACGGTATAGTTCTCCTTGACCACAGCCTTGTAGTTGAGGGTGAAGGTCGAGTCGGCGGGATTGTAGACGGGTGTGGGCACGAAATTCTGGAGTTTGTCGGAACTGATGGCGCGGTAATATGCGTCGCGCGCTTGGTCAAACGTCAGAGTCTTCTCCCCCTTGGGAGGAGTGAAGAGCGATTTCAGATAAGCGTTTTCGGCCTCGGTGCCACCGGTGACGTTGACCTGCGAGATTTTCATCTTGGGAGTGGCCTTCTTGAAGGCATCGCGCCGGAGCCGCACCTCGTCGCGCGGAGCCACACTCTTGATTTTCATACGTATGGAGTCAATCATCTCCAGCCCGCGGCGATAGCCTATGTCATATATCTGCTGATATTTTCCGAAGTCGAGCAGGCCGAACTCGTCAAGGTCGATGCGTATGTTCACGCCCCTGTCATCGGGAAAGGGGTAGGGGTTGGGCTGCATGATCATCTCCTCGAGCTGCGACATGGGGTTGCGCGATGATGGGGGCGCGTCCTTCGAGCCGACATTCACGCCGATGAGTTTAGGCGGGTCAAACTCGTCGACCATCACATCGACAGGATAATTGTCATAGATGCCGCCGTCATACATGGGCACCCCGTCAAGTTCGATAGGCTCGAATACCATGGGGAACGACATCGACATCCTCACGGCGTCGGCCAGCGACCCCTTGCCGAGCACCACCTTGTGTTTGGCATAGACATCGGAGGTCACGCATCTGAACGGCACGAACAGACGGTCGAAATCACCGCCGCACTGTGCCGTGTAGCGGCTGTATATGTCGAGAAAGGCCATGTTCATCGGTATCGGGTTGATGAGGCTCATCGGCAGCACCGATTTGATGCTAGTCGAGTCCTTGCCGAGATTGATGCGCACGAGCGAAGGGGTCTGTTCCTGCGAGAGAAAGTAGTAGAGGTAATCGGGATCAATCTGGCCGGTGGACCATTCGGCAAATCCGGGCGACGCTATGAGAGCGAGCATCTCGGCCGGAGTGAAGCCCGAGGCATAGAGGCCGCCGACAATAGCACCCATCGACGTGCCGGTGATGTAGTCGATGGGTATGTCATTGTCTTCCAGAGCCTGTATCACACCTATGTGCGCGATGCCCTTGGCCCCGCCGCCGCTGAGCACGAGGCCCACTTTGCCGCCGGATGACGAAGCGTAAACGTGAAAAAACGCTGCGATAAACAGCAACAGTAAACCAATCCTTCTCATAAACAATAGTTGAAATGTGAATCTATACAATTTAACAATCCAAGATGGACAATAGATTAGAAAAAAGGTGTAATTTTGCAAAATAAACATATTGAATATAAATGAAACGACCACTCATACTTACAGCGGCCTGCGCACTCGCGTGTGCCGGTACAGTGGCTCAGATAAACAGTCCTGATGCCCGGGGCTATCTCGAGCGAGCCATTCTTATGTGTGACGACCGCAACTTCGAGGGATGTCTTGACCAGATGTCACATCTGCGCGAACTTGCCGCGACGGCAGAGCAGCGCGAGCTCGCCTTGTATTACACGGGTCGTGCCCTGCTCGGGCTCGGCGATGCCTCCGCGCCCGATGTGTTGCGCGACTTTCTGCGCGAATATCCCGTGTCGACCCGCCGCACCGATGTGATGATGATGGTGGGTGACTGGTATTTCAACCGCGGACAGTATGCCGAAGCTCTCACTGAGTATGGTCAGGTCGACCCTCTCGCCCTTACTTCCTATCGGCAGGACGAGCTCAATTACCGTCAGGCCTATTCCTATCTGATGCTTGGCGAGCCCGAGGCTGCGGCTTCGCTTTTCCGCACCCTCCAGAGCAAGCCCGAGTGGAAAAACGCCGCCCGATATTATCTCGGTTACATAGCTTATACCAAAAACGATTATCCGCTGGCTCTCCAGTATTTCCGCGGACTCGACACCACTGTCGAGCCGGCCTGTGCGGCTCCCTACTATGAAGCGCAGATATATTTCGCTCAGGGTGAGTATGACAAGAGTCTCGCTCTGGCCCGTCAGTTGCTTGCCTCGGGCCGTGTGGCGCAGTTCACCCCCGAGTGCAACCGTATAGCCGGCGAGTCGCTCTATAATCTGGGACGGGCCTCCGAGGCTGTGCCCTATCTGTGGAAATATTGCGCCGAGGCCGCCAATCCGGCTCCGTCGGCTTTCTATATACTCGGAGTGAGCGAGTATGAGAAGGGCGATTATGACGCATCGGTCAAGCTCTTCCAGCAGGCCATCGGTTCACACTCGGCCATGGAGCAGAGCGCGTGGCTCTATCTCGGCCAGTCCTATCTGAAACGCGGCGACAAGTCACAGGCTCTGATGGCGTTTGAAAACGCCTATAAGGTCGACTATGACCGCGAGGTGCGCGAGACGGCATTCTATAATTATGCAGTGGCCCGCATGGACGGCGGCCGTGTGCCTTTCGGCAACTCGGTGTCGCTCCTCGAAAGTTTTCTCAGCGAGTATCCCGACTCGCCCTATAGTGCCGATGTGCAGCGTTACATCGTCACCGGCTATATGAGCGACAATGACTATACCGGCGCGCTTGCCGCTATCAACAAGGTCAAAAATCCATCGGCCGAAATGCTCAAGGCCAAGCAGAGAGTGCTCTTCGTGCTCGGCACGCGCGAGTATTCGTCGGGCCGTGTGGCCGACGCCATAACCCACCTGACCGAAGCGCGCTCGCTCTCGCGATATGACGCCTCGATAGCCCGCCAGTGTGACATGTGGCTCGGTGACTGCTACTACACCCGCGGCAACTATGACGCTGCCGCCCGCTCATATCTCGACTATCTCTACGCCACGCCCGAGACTGAGACCTCCGACGTGGCCCTTGCCCGCTATGACCTCGGCTACACCCGCTTTGCCCAGGAGCGTTACAAGGAGGCGATGGCCGACTTCTCCGACGTCATCACGCTGCTCGACCGCGGCACCTCACTCCCCGCCTCGATGCTTCCCGACGCCTACAGCCGCATGGCCGACTGCTCCTATTATATAGGACAATACGAGGCGGCTGCGTCGGAATACAAGAAGGCCTATGACCTCAATCCGGCTTCGGGCGACTACGCGCTCTATCAGTATGCCATAATGAAAGGTCTGCTCAAAGACCATCAGTCCAAGATAGCCACCATCGACAATCTCGTGTCACGTTTCCCCTCGTCGGGTCTGCTCCCCCAGGCTCTGCTCGAGAAAGCCGAGAGCCAGTCGGCACTCGGTGACACCAAGGCGGCCATCAGGACTTACAACGAACTCGTAGGCAAGTATGCCGGCACGGCCCCCGGCCGCAACGGTTATCTCCAGCTTGCCATCACGTATATCAACACCGGCGACCGCTCCAAGGGCATCGACACCTACAAGCAGGTCATCACGACCTTCCCCTCAAGCGAAGAGGCGCGCATAGCCGCCGACGACCTCAAGCAGCTCTATGCCGCCGATGGCCGTCTGCCCGAGTTTGTGGCATTTCTCGCCTCGGTGCCCAATGCACCCAAGTATGAAGCGTCAGAACTCGAGGAGAGTGCTTATCAGGCCGCCGAGAACGCCTATATCAACTCAGGCTCCACCACAGGTCTGCTCGGTTATATCAGGGATTATCCCGACGGAGCCTCGCGAGCCTCGGCTCTCTACTATCTGGCCGACGCCGCGTGGAACGAAGGCAAGGCCTCCGAGGCTCAGAACTATGCCACACAGGTGCTGCTCAGTCATCCCGACTCGGAAGTGGCCGAGGATGCCCTGCTCATCAAGGCCCAGGCCGAGAGCGAGCTGGGCAAGACGGAGATTGCCTACAGCTCATTCCTCGAACTCGAGAGCCATGCCTCGGGCTCCAATATGCTGCGCGACGCCCGTCTCGGCATGATGCGCACGGCCATGGACCTCTCCAAATATGACGAGGCGGTGGCCGCCGCCGACAAACTGCTGGCCTCGACAGCCGCCAACTCGCCCGCCGACATGGCCGAGGTGCGTTTCACCCGCGCCATGGCCAACGACCGTCTCGGTCATCACGACGAGGCTTACAAGGACTGGACGTCGCTTGCCTCCAACACATCCGAACTCTACGGAGCCAAGAGTGCCTATTATATGGGCCAGTCGCTCTTTGACCGCGGCCAGACAGCCAAGGCCAAGACTGTGACCGACGCGCTCATCTCGTCCGACACTCCCCACAGCTACTGGCTGGCGCGCGGATTTGTGCTCTACAGCGACATACTGCGCAAGGAGGGCAACGAGTTTGAGGCCAACGAGTATCTCAAGTCGCTCCGCTCCAACTATCCCGGCTCAGAGGCCGACATTTTCCAGATGATAGATGCGAGACTCTGATGAGAGAGATGAAAGTTTAAAGTTTATAGTTTAGACCAATGAAAAAAACAGCAATCTTATCCTCGCTTTTCGCTCTCTTTTTCTCCGGGAGTGTCATGGGCCAGGAATTACATAAGGATATAACCGTCGAGCAGGAGATCACCCCCTCGCGCCGCGAGGCTTCGCGTATAGCGGTGCTCCCCACGGTGACGCTTTCGCCCGTGCGCGCCTCCTCGCTGGCTTACAGCAACAAGGTGGTGACCACACGGGTGCCCAACTCTTTTGCCCGTCTCGATCCCGTGGCGTGGGGCGACAAGATATACACCTCGCCCTATCGCGGATATTTCGATTTTGGCATCGGCGGTCCGCTCTTTATGGGTGACATATCGGCCGGCTACCGTATAGTCGACCGCGAGAAGACACGTCTCAACCTGTGGGGACAGTATAACGGTGACGTGTACAAGCGCACAGGCACCACGTGGCACGACCACACCGCCTCGCTCGGTCTCGACCTCCGTCAGACCGTCGGCAGCAGTTCGTCGCTCGAGGCCGGACTCGACTACACCTACGGATTTCACGACATGGCCGCCTTTGAAGGAGGCCGCTTCTCTCAGTCCACCTCGCGTGTCAACGCCTCGGTGAGCCTGTCGGGCCGACATTCGGGCTTTGACTATGAAGCCGGTCTGCGTTACGGACATTTCGGATATTACAACCCCCACTTTCCGGTGCTTAAACCGGTGGCTGAGGGCATTACCGACCCCTACAACGGATATGAGCCCGCCCGGCAGAATCTGCTCGGCGTCACTCTTGGCGGACGCCTCGAGACCGGCGTCACGTCACATGTGGGCGTAGACCTGTCGGCCGACTTCCTTGCCACAGGCCGGCACTATGTGGCCACGCTCCCGTTCTATGACGAGGCCGCCACACTGATGCGCTCGCGCACCACGGGACTCGTGACCGTCACCCCTTACTTTGAGAACCGTACATCGGCCACCACACTGCGCATAGGTGCCGATGTGGACTTTGCCGTCAATTCGGGCAAGACAATACGCGTGGCTCCCGACGTGACCTTTGCCTGGCACGGATTGCAGATACTCGGCATCGAACTGAAAGCCTACGGTGGCTCGACGCTCAACACTCTTGCCTCGCTCTATGACATCTCGCCTTACATGAACGGCTCGCTCGCCTATCGTCCGAGCCACATGCCTTATGCCTTTGACGCCAAGGTGGCTTTCGGCCCGTTTTTCGGCGGCACCATTGAGCTGTTTGGCGGCTATGCCAAGGCTGACGACCAGCTTATGCCCGTTGCGGGCGGCATCTATCCCGCCGGAGGAGTGTGGGAGAGCGTCGACATCAAGGGTTACCGTTACGGAGCGCGCATAGGTTATGACAACGGCCGCACTTTTGCAGTGAGCGCGTCATATGAGGGTGCTCCATCCAAGTGGAACCGCGCATGGTATGACAACTGCGACCGTGCCCGCCACATAGCTGCGGCCGACCTCAAGGTGCGTCCCGTCGACAAGCTCACCGTCACGCTCGGCTATGAGTTCCGCGGCGGACGCGCATGCTATATGTATGCCCCCGAGACAGTCGATATGGCCGGATTTGACATCTATCCTCTCACACGCGTGTCGCTCGGAGCCGTAAGCAATCTCAAGCTGGGCGCAGGCTATGCCGCCACCGATAGGCTGACCCTCTTTGTGCACGGCGAAAACCTCCTGGGACGCAAGAGCTATTACATCGGCGGACGTCCCGTGCAGAGCGCGAACGGCATGATAGGCGCGGCCCTGAAATTCTGAACCTTTGACCTCGCGGGGATGTTTATATCGTAGACTTAACAAAATAACATTACGATATGAGCACCAAGAAAAAATCCATCAAGGGCACCAAGACTGAAGCCAATCTTGTGGCTGCCTATATGAGTGAATCGGCCGCCTATTCGCGCTACACTTACTATGCCTCACAGGCCGAGAAGGAAAAATATTTTCCCATCGCGGAAGTGTTTACCGAGACTGCGGCCAACGAGCTGCGTCACGGCAAGGTATTCTTCAAGTTTCTTGAAGGCGGCTCGGTGGGCTGCAAGCTCAATGTCGACGCCGGCGTAATAGGCGACACCGCTTCCAATCTTGCCACCGCCGCTCATGAGGAGATGGTGGAGGGCGTAGAGCAGTATCGCAACGCCGCCAAGGTGGCCGAGAAGGAGGGATTCGCAGAAATAGCCGAGCACTTCAACGCCATTGCCGACATCGAGGAGCATCACCGCCAGCGTTTCGAGGCCTATCTCAAGCAGGTCAAGGAGGGCACCGTGTGGAAGCGTGACGAGCCCATCAAGTGGCAGTGTATGGTGTGTGGCTACATCTATGAAGGCACCGAGCCTCCAATGGAGTGTCCCGCCTGTGACCATCCCCAGTGTCACTACAAGGCAATGGATATGGAATAAACACGATAACTCTTAGGATACAAAAGTCCTGAAAGATACAAAAGAAACAAAAGTTTTCAATCCTTATGTAAAGCAATTGCATTACAAGGATTGAAAACTTTTGTTTCTTTTGAGGCTTCTAAATAGCTATTATACAACGGCTGTCTGTCTCGTTGACACTTATGTCACGTTCAGTCTTTGGAAAAGAGACTGAATGTGCGTTTCCAACCGATGGATACGTAGAGGCCTGACAGATTACAGCCATCCTTCTTGATGTGTATCGATTCGAAGTGATTGGATTGATATCCATTCAGATTGCCTGACTGGTTGATTACTTTGTCAATTTTGTTATAACCGTTGGTAATTTCATAGCCTACGCGAGCTTCAAGGTATGAATTGTTGGTCGTACGCCATGAAATGCCGATGGCCGGCCGACAGAAGATGCCGTTTCCACTGATTTCGTTGTCTTGTAAAGGAGAACTGATGTACATCTCTTCGTAGCAAATTTTTCGATATCCTAAATCAACCGATGCGACGGGCGAGAAACGATTGTTGTTTAGGCGATATTCTCCACGAAGAAAAAATTTAAAAGGTCCGATGTCAATATCATCATCATAGTCCAAAGAACGTTGTTCTCCGACCATGTCTCCCTGTCCGTCAGGTTGGCGGAAATAGGTAAGTGACATTTCAGTGTTTTTTTCTGAACGCGCTCCGTAGCTGAGTCCGAGTGCAAAGCTGAGTTGGGGCGAAAACTTATAGCCTAACTGCATTCCCAGTCCGATTTCATCAACACCGAAACCCTCAATGCCAAATTCAAAACCTGTATTACGCGTTGGAACCTCGGGCTTGATGCGAGACATGAAATTTGGGTCGGTGCTGCGGTGGAAATTAAATCCGACCTTAAAGGCTATCGCACCCGAGCCACCGTTGCCCTCGGTCGGGACGTAGTGTTGATAGCCGACCGACAGGTCGACATCAGTGCGGTGATTGAGCGGGATGCGTACGCCGGGCATTATTGAAAACATTACAAAGTTTGGTGTGGAGACTGTGACGGCATGTTTGCCTGAGCCTACAGTCTTATCGCCTGCGGTGTTTATGGCGTAGCCCAACTGAATGTCGCCGAAAGGTGTGATTTGTGTCGAACTGAGCGGGAAAAAGCCTTTGAAGTCGGCATAAATAGGTATGATGGCATCTCCGTCACCCGCAGGTATCTGAACGCCTGAGCCCAGACCGAGTGAAAAGTTGGGGCTGAGACGTTTTGACAGGATGAGGTCGACGGGAATGTTGCCCGAGCCACCTTTGGTGCCTATATTGTAGCCTGTACCGATGCTGAAGTCAAGACCTTTGTGACGGATGTTGCAGGAGCCGTCGGTCGAAACTGTCGATTTGTTCTCTTTGGTGATTTTCTCTACCTCGTCCATTTGGTAGACAAAGATACTGCCGTCGCGTGTCTTGATTTTAAGCGACTTTCCCGGGACCTGTTCGATGACTTCGCCCTTGATTACACTGCCGTTTTTCAGATAGATTGTCTCCGTGGCTGCGAAGACTGAGGCTGCGGACAATAACAGTCCGGCGGAGAGAGTTAACAAACGTCTCATAATGGAGTGAATGTTGTGCTACGCTTGCCCCTGACGTTGCGGTTGATACTAAGGTTAAAGATGTACAAAAGCGTGGGCAATGTTTACTGGATATTCAGTTCTGGGCATCGCCAAACGCCTTCGTAGAAATATACAGTCCACCCCCCACGCCATGCCGATATATATTACCGACCCCGTGCTGTGAGAGGGGGTGGATACATAACGCACGCATGGAACGTTTTCGACTGCTATATCCTTCTACTAAGATTTGGCGATTTCAGAACTAAGGATTAAGCAAAAACGCTCTCATTTACAAAATGATGTCCGACTCTTCAGACATCGCACAAATTTAGTCAAATTAAACAAATCTGACAAACTTTGGATAAAAATATTGAGGATATAAAGGACCAAGCCGAAGTTACGGTGCTTCACAGATTAATACCCACCCCAATTCTGCTTGACATACGTGTCCGCAGGCATCTCATGCCAGCCTCTCTATATCCCGCAAGGGCGTCCGCAGGACGCAGATTTGGTCGTAACCGGGTTCACCGAAGCGCAGCGGAGGTGTGCCCGGAGTGGCACGATATAAAGAAATGATGTCCGACAGGACATCGGTTATCGTGAGAGGGGGCTGTATCAGCTATCACGCCCGATAATCGAGGGTGTTGCAGAACACCCGAAAGCAGATAATTTGTAGACTGTTGTAGCAAGGAAAGGCCCGTAGGGCCTGTGCGAACTTAGGCCATGGCAAGCACCCGCGCAAGCGGTGCGCAGCCATGGTACAGAACAATTATCCACAGCATGTGCCGCGTAGCGGTACAACAATACAAGCGTATCAAAACGTTAAGTCGCAGCGAATTACCATCATGACATTTTGTTGCACCGCTACGCGGCGCATCGTCTTATATCTGTCTTTATA
>ERZ778496.574-NODE-574-length-34239-cov-6.711151_pt1 | contig 34239 bp, 32 predicted proteins | sample MGYA00433099_ERZ778496 | MGnify/ENA primary metagenome ERZ778496 (study PRJEB29527, sample SAMN07138962) | mouse gut metagenome | material: feces | host: mouse | place: China:Nanjing | collected 2016-01-25 ...
GCTGTCTAATTAGTGTAAGCAGCTTATGGATGGCGGTATAGCTGTCTAATTAGTGTAAGCAGCTTATGGATGGCGGTATAGCTGTCTAATTAGTGCAGACTGTTGTCGGCGGTATTAGGAGATATCAGCATGGGTGGATGAGGAACTGTACAGCAAATCTTTTTGTCATAAAGTATAGCATAAAAAATAAACCGCAGGCTATGAATATTCCATCCTTCTAAACCTTCAACTGTCACTTGAAAACTTGGATATTCGCTTTCCTGCGCTTTATTTTTCTTATTTGGATTTTCATTTTATCCCGATGTTTTATATTTTTGAGGTTTTACATTTACATTCCACAGCATTTAGAATGCATCTCACAACAAAGTACTTTATTTGTTGGATTCCTTAGTCGAAAAAGATAATGCAAGGCAGAATAAATACAGCATTGTTCTAATTCAAGAGCCTGTCCAAAACGTATGTGATGGCTTGGCTTCACTGTAATAATAAAACTGCCTGATAACAAAATTTAAGGAGGTAAAACCTATGTCTATGGAAATTAATGGAAATTACAATCATGTCAAAACTGACTATGCAGAAAGGTTGAAAGAGGAGCAGCAGATTGACAAAACAAAGAAAGCAGAGGAAAAGGAATCAGATAAGGCATCTGCGCCGCAGGATGAATATATCAGCAGTGAAAAGTCAGGTGAAAAACCAAGCGGTCTGTATCGGCTAGAACGGGACGAAAACGGAAACCGCAAGATTGTTTTTGACGATCCGAAGAAAGCGCGGGATATAGAGGAATCTGAGAACGGAAAAGAAAATAAACAGTCTAAAGTACAGGAAGAAAATCCTCAAAATCCGGAGGAGAAATGTGTTGGGAATACGGATAAGGTCGACAGAGAGATTGAGAAATTGAAAGAGAAAAAGAAACAATTGGAGCAGGAAATCATGTCAGCTTCTGGGGATGAACAAAAAATCCAAGAACTAGAGAGAAAATTAGCACAAGTAGAAAGTGAATTAAGCCAAAAGGACAACGATACTTATAGAAAGCAGAACAGTTCTTTTACTGGATAAGCTGCAAAACAAGAGCTTGATTTTAAAAAAAAGAAAATAGCAATATATACTGGCAAACACCTATAATTGCCAGTATTGCCGACTCACGAGCGTAAATATCTTTTTGACAGTGTATAATTTATACTGGCGAGCACTTAAATTTGCCAATAACGCCGACTCACGAGCGTAATTCACTTGAGTGATATGGTGAAATTTACTGCTCGTGAGTATAGCGCTCGCGAGTACAAACAAGTTCTTAACAATTCCTTATCTCAACGTAGGCAGCGATAATAAAGAAGTATTTATTATGCCGCATAATCAATATTCGCTCCGACATACTGCATAGCGTCAAGCGCTTTTTTATTCTTGGTATAGGGATTATCCTCATTGGTATATTTAATTGTGGTATTGGTTTCGCCGCCGGATACATACGTGCGTCCGCATTCTGAGCAGATGGAAGTATGTATGGATACGGAAGCGTTTAGTACTTTGCCGTTGTTCTGCGCCGCTTTTTTGTAAGCATTGGATACGTGTTCTCCTTCGTGCGCACGAACTTTTGCTCCAGCCGATTCCGGTGAAATATGGGATGCGTTTTTGAAAGAAACATTTCCTTCGTCAGAACCGTCCTGATATTTGCGTTCCTTGCAGGTTTGACATTCCTCGGGAGAGGAGCGTCGTCCGGCCTTTTTAATTTCGTCAGGATTTGCGCTCTTTTTTTCTTCGCCGGTTAATGGGTTGATTGTTGTTTGTTCGCCTCCTGACAGGGGAGCGATTTGCCCTGCACTCATCCTTGATTGTGGGCTGAATGGAGTCCTATAATCGCTATAATTGGGATAAAATCCCGAAGCAGCACCAATCATCATTTGGAAGACCTCCTTTTCTTACCTTATGCATGAATCAATAATATATATTCGTCCTGCAATATGGGAAATATTGCCGTCTATGGAAAGTATAGCATATTCTGGTATTGAAAACAAGTTTTTGTCAAGGTGATTATTTCCTGATATCGGCAATTACTTCCGCCGGAATTTCAAATTCAACCGTTCCCATATACATCGGTGCAACATCACCTTCATTAAAACCAATCACAACATTCCCTTTTTCATTTAAGTAAAAAGAGGTTTCCTCCGTAATTGCTTTAAAATTCCATTCTTCTATTTCATCATTCAGCCAATAATAAACATTTTCATCAGCGTCCATTTGTTCCTGCATTTGCTGCTTTATATTGTCGCTAATGGGTGTAATAAAGTCGGCTCCATCCGCAAAAATATCTTTTAATTGTAAGCGCTCACCAGTATTTAGGTCAATTGTGTAAAAGTAGTTCCACTGATATCCGCTTCCGGCTCCTTGATAGCAGATAAGTTTTAGCGTAAAGTATTCTGGCGTTGTAGTAAGGACTTCACTTTTGACAACAACATCTTGATAACCGCCCTCTGCCTTTAAATTCGCTTCAAATTCTGCGATTAATTTATCTGTAACTTCCTTGATTTCCGCGTTTATTTCAGCGGTGGTGCGGTTAAGGTTTTCTTGCACGTTGCTGTTTATATTCCCCTGTGTGCTGTTATTTGTATTGTCAGATACGGTATTGCTGTCGGCATGATTATCCAAATTGTTAGCGGAATTGTTGTCAGCAGGCTGGATTTCGGGGATTTCAATATCTGCCATATTTCGATCGCTTTCATATTGATAATCGCGGAACGTTACGACTTTAACAAGCTGTCCGATAAGGGGTATTTGTTCCATTGCGTTTGCCATTGCTGCTGAGGTATTGGGCAGTAGAATAAAAACACCGATTAGAACGGCTGCCGCAGCTGTAATTTTCCATATTCCTGTATGATTTTGTTGATGCATTTCCATATTTTTTGCTTCCTCCATTTTTTGAATTAATTGCTGTAAATGTTCATCTGACATTTGCTGTGCAAGATACTTATGTTTGAGCGGCTGCAAATACTGCTCTACTAGAGCAGTCTGTTCTTGTGAAATCTGCTCATTGGCAGGTTGCGTGTCTGGATTTTGGTTGTCTGTAATTGGTTTGCTTGCAGTTTGGCTATTTCTATTTTGCTTATTTACAGATTGCTGAACCGTTTTTGGACTGTAATTTTTCATATTCCTCCTCCATTCTTGCCATAAGGGAAGGCATTCCCACTACATAGGTTTTGGTTGCTGTCTGCAGAAAGTGCGCTGTGGAGTTTCTTAATGCTGCGGTATAGCCTGCTTTTTACAGTGTTAATATTTTCTTCAAGAATTTCTGCGATTTCTTCCAGTTTTTTATCCTCGAAGAACTTTAAAATAACAATCGCTTTATCTTTGGCGGGAAGGGTATCCAGCGCCCGCTGCAAGTCAATATTTTCATAGGAATCTTCTGTAACGCCTAGTTCCATTCCACTTTCCTCCTGCATGGACTCGTAGGAAAGAAACTGCGGTTGTTTTAAATAACGAAAGCATTCGTTGAGCATAATGCGGTAAACCCACGTTTCCGCAAGCGCTGGATTTTTCAGCGTGTGGCAGTTGCGCAATGATTTATACGCGCCGTTTTGTACAATATCGCAGGCATCCGCTTCGTGGTGTGTATAGCGAAGCGCTAGGCGATAATATTGATGATACCGTTCTAAAATAATCTGTTCGATTAAGTTTTGATTTGTTTTTTCTTTTTTCTCGAAAAAAAAGTGCAAAGTATTCACCTCCTTGGTGTAGTCAGGTACAAAAAATCGTAGGATGCATCTTATGGAATTTGTTGTTACGATTCACAGTCGAAATGCGCATTTACGACCCAGTACAGTAGATTACGCAAGCACTTGTGCCTTGCCGCAGGCAGCTTGGAATGCGCAAATGCTGTTACTATGAGTAGCTGGAAATTGTGAATAGTAGCAATTTGTTTGCCCTTCTGTATTATTAGACATTGCACCCAATAAAATAGTTTCAGTGACATATAAAATTTTTAAAGATTTTTTGTTTGGAGTGATATTTTGAGAAATTCTATGATAGCACTCCAAGGAATAAGTAAAAAACAAAGAGAAATATACAGGAATGCCAAAACTCCCAAAATATAAAAAGAAGGACGGCAGAACCCTCCTTATTCTGACGAAGCAGAATGTAAAGCTGAAAGAAAACATTTTGAAATTTCCAAAGAGTTTTGAAGGATTTGAATTGAAATTTTGAATTGAAATTTTGAATTGAAATTAAAATCTTGCAAAAGAGAGGATTTTGATACGTTCAAGCAGATACGTTTTATACCCGGACAAGGGTATATTGCCGCAGATGGACATTTAGACAAGTAATTTCTGAACAGTTCCTTATTAACAAAATAATATAGTATTAATTTATTTGATAACATAACTTGAAACATATGTATATGTGTGGTAGAGTAAATGTATGTAAAAATTAAGAATGATGGCGGCTATATTTTTGATATACGAAGGACAATGCCCGCTGCGGCATTGCGGAAAGGGGTGTTTATTATGAGTCAATATGCAGTTGTTGACCTGGAAATGTGTAAGGTTCCAAACGAATCCAAGAAGGGCAAATATCCATATTCACATGAAACCATTCAAATCGGGGCAGTTTTATTAGATGATTCCTATGAAATCAAGGAAAAATTTGTTACATATGTATCACCGCAGTATGGATATATAGATAACTTTATCAGCAATCTTACAGGAATCCATAGAAATGATGTTAAGGATGCTCCGTTAATGAAAGAAGCGTTGCAACGGTTTGTGGACTGGCTTCCAAAGGAGGTAAAGCTTGTTTCTTGGAGTGAAAATGATGAAATGCAAATCCGCCATGAAATTGAGGCGAAAAATATTCATATTGATGGCTTTGATGCCATTCTGGATAATTGGATTGACTGCCAGAAAATATTTAGCGAGAAAATGAAAAATTCAAAATGCTATAACTTAGCAGAGGCATTGATTGCTGCGAATATAATCTACGAAGATGGTGCGCATGATGGGTTGGTAGATGCCTACAATACTGCGCTTCTATTTGCAAAAATGCAGACAGAACCAGAACTCAAACTAAATCCCTATTACCAGAATGCAATTTCCGGCGAGGAAAGCAGCAGCGGATTTACCATCGAAAATCTATTTGCAGGATTGGATTTAAAGGGATTGGTGTCGACGACGTAGACGATAGTGGGAGAATATAAAAGTGGCAGTTAGACCTGTTTTTGAAGCAATACAAAATAGACACCAGATAAATGCAGATTGTCATATGCTGTGTTTGCGGAAGGATACTGCATTTGCATTTTTCAGCGGATTTTCTGACCAACAGAAAAAAAGAAGTATCCGCAGTCTGCATCAAGCATTTTTGGAAGGGAATCCCAATAGAAAGGTATTGGAGATTTCCAGCAGATCGGAGGAGGAATTGGGAGTAAGTTTAAGTGCATTTCACTTAATGCTTCATACAGCGGAAGGGAAAGAATACACGGTGGAATCAGCTTTTCAAGCAGGTAAAGTCTTTGAGAACGGCGGCCCTTACCGTGATTTGTTGGAAGCATCGCCAAGAGCCGCCAAAAAGGACGAACGCCTGCGCACGAGCGGCGGAATTGTTGCGTTTGAATATAATGGAGAAAGGTTTGCAACAGAGCCGAAAACATTATTTTATAATTGGATATATATGAATGCCTTGGCGCAGTCGAAAGCGCTTGCAGCGCAGATACTAGAATATGATGCTTTTACGGATATTGAGTTTAATCCACAAAAATCCATAAACTGCCAAGCAGAAGCCGCCGCAGTTTATGTATCTCTGCAACGGCTGGGACTGTTAGAGGAAGCGCTGCAAAGTAAAGAGAAATTTCGAGAAATCGTCTATATTTCTAAAATGGATTAAATGCGAAGGTAATACTTTTAGAGAAACTGCGTATAGAATACGTGCTGTGCAGAGAGGAAAATCTAATCGCTCGTGAGTATAATCATTATTGGAGTAATATAGAATAAAGGGGCTATCGCAATAAGCTTTGATTATGCAAGATATCATATAAAACACAATGCAGTGTTATAATATCTTGTATCTGTTTTCCTTAATGCGACAGCCCTTTTTTACAGCCTCATGCAAAGGCGCAATAAAATTGTTAAAAATAAACAGTATAAAACAGTTGACAACAGCTATCGACTGTTTTATACTGTTTATTAACGAAAGGACGCTTTCGTATTTGTTTATAAACAATGTTTATGCACAGACCCATATAGATGAGATATGCCGCTAGTGCGGCGCACAAATCGCGCAAGGAGTAGGGAAGATGGCTTTTCCCAGCACAATTTGATTGTGTTTGCAAGCACAATATTATGTAGGAAAGGAATACAAAAATGTCACTGATAATCAATCATTCCTCCATGCAGCCAATCTACGACCAGATTGTCAGTCAGATTAAGGATAAGATTATGCATGGCGAGATTAAGGAAGAATCGATGCTTCCCTCAGTACGTTCGCTGGCGAAAGAATTAAAAGTAAGTGCGCTTACGGTCAAGAAAGCTTACGATTCTCTTGAATTAGAAGGTTTTATCGTTACCGTGCATGGGAAAGGAAGCTTTGTGGCATCCATTAATCAGGCGCAGAAAATGGAGGAAAAAAGGAAAGAAATTGAGGAGGACTTGGAACAGGCGATTAAGAAGGCAAGAGCCTGTGGTATGACAAACGAGGAGATAACAGAATTGTTTGCGATTATTATGGAAGAACCGTAGTGATGGATTTATGGAGTGAAGAAGGGAGCGTGTATCATCAATGGTTCAATTAGAAAATATAAAGAAGCAGTATGATAATTTTTGCCTTGAGTGTTCTATTATAGTACCGAAAGGACAGGTAACAGGTCTAATTGGCAGGAATGGAGCAGGCAAAAGTACGACATTTAAGGCGATGCTGGGGTTAATTCGTATTGACGACGGAAGCGCGCATATATTTGGAAAAGATGCCAAGGATTTAACGGCGCAGGACAGGGAACGGATGGGCGTGGTACTTGCCGATTCTGGTTTCAGCAATTATTTGACGATTAAAGATCTGCTATCTGTTTTAAAAAAATTTTATCATTCTTTTTCACCAGAGGAGTTTATAAAACAGTGCGATCGGTTTGGACTGCCGCTCAATAAGAAAATCAAGGAATTTTCGACAGGTATGAAGCGCAAGCTGCAAGTACTGGCAGCGATTTCGCACAATGCAAACCTTTTGGTGCTGGATGAACCAACCGCCGGACTGGATGTGATAGTACGGGATGAATTAATAGATATGTTACGTGAATATATGGAAAACGGTGATCGCAGTATTATTATTAGTTCACATATTTCCAGTGACTTGGAGGGGCTGTGTGATGATGTATATTTCATTGAGCAGGGTAAAATTCTAATGCATGAAGAAACAGGTGTTCTTCTTGGCGATTATGGGCTGATCAAGGTAACAGAGGAGCAGTATCAGCACCTTGACAAAAAATATATTATAAAAAGCCATAAGGAGCAATTTGGTTATAGCTGTCTAACCAACCAAAAGCAGTTCTATATGGAAAATTATCCGTCGCTTGTACTGGAAAAAGGCAGTATTGACGACGTAATAACAATGATGGTGCGCAAGTGATGAGATTAATTAATAAATAATATAAACTAAGGAACGTTAAGACTTGGATATGGAGAAAGGAGTATCGTTAATAAATATGGAAAATTCAATAAAAGGTCTGTTAATTAAAGATTGGAAATTAATAAGCAGTCAAAGGCAGTTTGGCGTTATGGTTATACTTTTTTACTTGTTTTTTACGATGACACAGCAGGCGAGTTTTGCCATTGGATATTGTACTGTGATGCTGGCGTTTTTTACGCTGACAACATTAAGTTATGATGAGTTAGATAATGGCGCAGTATATCTGTTTACTATGCCGATTGTAAGGAAAGATTATGTCAGGGAAAAATATTTGTTTGCATTTCTTGTTATAACAATACCTTGGGCAGCAATGAATGTTATTTCTTATACTATATGTGTGATCCGCGCCGAGGATTTGGAACTTGCAGGATATCTTGCTGGCAGCGTTGCAACGCTGTTTGTGGCATATTTTATGGTGGCAATTGAAATGCCGATACAGTTAAAGTATGGCGCAGAGAAAAGCCGCCTTGTGATAATGGTGACGATTGGCGTTACTTTTATATTGGCATATATATTATATCGAATAGGACCAGATATGCTTTCAAATATTGCTCAAACATTGGATGATTTATCAGAAAGTGGAATTGGCGCGTTTTTTGCTATCCCTGCGGTCTGTATTATTGCTGTAATAGTGATATCATATTTTATATCGAAACATATCGTAGAATATAGGGAATTTTAAACAAATTTAGAATATAGCAGATTATTTTTGTAAAAATGCACAAAAAACAGCGAATAATTACCAAAAGAATAGAATATTTCATAAATATAAAATATACATGTATACAAGTTATTGACAGACAGCGGGGAAATGTTATATAGTATGGTAGGAAAAAATATTATTTTTAACGAATTATTTCAAAATACCGTTTGACGGACTGGAAATTATTTGTAGAAAAAGGAGCGTATTATAATGAAAGCGTACAAGGAAATGAGCAAAGAGGAATTGCGCGCATTGCAAGTAGAATTAAAAGCGCAGTATGAAAAGCTAAAAGAACAAGGCATTAAACTGGATATGTCCCGTGGCAGACCTGGCGCAGACCAGCTTGATTTATCCGCACCGATGCTTGACCTGCTTACCAGCAAGGTTGCCTTTGAGGGCGCTGATGGTATGGATATCCGCAATTATGGCGTTTTGGACGGAATTATGGAAGCGCGGGAACTTTTTGCGGGAATGATGGATTGTTCGGTGGATCATATATTGGTTTGCGGCAATTCCAGCCTCAATATTATGTACGACTTAGTTTCAAGAGCAATGACACACGGTATTTTTGGCAATACACCCTGGTGCAAGCTCGATGAAGTAAAGTTCCTATGTCCTGTGCCGGGATACGACAGGCACTTTGCAATTACGGAGAGTTTCGGCATTCAAATGATTAATATTCCAATGGACGAAAATGGCCCTGATATGGATATGGTAGAAAAATATGTCAACAACGATCCTACTGTAAAAGGTATTTGGAATGTACCGAAATATACGAATCCGGCAGGTGCTGTCTATTCTGATAAAGTAGTACGGCGTTTCGCAAACTTAAAGCCTGCAGCACCAGATTTTCGAATTTTCTGGGATAATGCATATGCGATTCATGACTTATATCCAGAGAATAAGACAGAGATTTTAAATATTGTAACAGAGTGTGAAAAGGCAGGAAATCCTGATATTTATTATGAAATCTGCTCAACCTCCAAAGTGACATTCCCAGGCTCTGGTGTGGCAGCGCTGGTAGCATCACCGGCAAACCTTGCAGAAACAAAGAAGCAGATGGCAATTCAGACGATTGGTCATGATAAGTTAAATCAAATGCGCCATGTTATGTTTTTTAAGAATGCTGATAATATGCGCGAACATATGAAAAAACACGCCGAGATACTGCGTCCGAAATTTGAGGCAGTTCTTGATTGCCTTGACAGGGAGATTGGCGGTCTTGGGATTGGTACATGGATTAAGCCGCTTGGTGGGTATTTTATTGCATTTGATACATTGGAGGGCTGCGCAAAGCGCACAATTGCATTGTGTAAAGAAGCAGGCGTTATTATGACACCCGCAGGGGCGACTTATCCCTATAAGAAAGACCCTAAAGATACGAGTATCCGTATTGCGCCAACGCTTCCAACGCCAGATGAACTTACGAAAGCCTGCGAGGTATTTGTATTGTGTATTAAGCTTGCGGCAATTGAGAAGATTTTAGGCGAAGAAGCATAATAAATAGAATTAAAGAAAATAGTTTTTGAGAAACGGCATAGCATTTGAACTGCTTATGCCGTTTTTGTATGCGCAGATCTGTGCCGAGAAAATGTCGGTATTTAAAGGAACAGAAATGTTATTTGTTTTTTAATGTGTTTTGTGTTAGTATAATAACCAAGGAGTGATATATATGGTAAATCCTATTGACGAAACGGCAAGAAATTTAATTATAAAGAAATTACGGGATTTAGAGAACCACTTAAATGCGGACGTAATAGTATATTTTGGGGAAATTTTTGACCAGCCGAAGATCAGATGAAAAAAGTAGTTGAAGATTTACAAAGTGAATCCGCCCCTAAAACGACCTGTTATATTATGCTTACTACTCCGGGTGGGAGTTTAAATCCTGTGAATAGAATGGTTACAATTCTTAGACATTTTTATTCTGAAGTAAATTTTATTGTTCCTAATTTTGCATATAGTGCAGGAACTATTTTTTGTATGAGTGGGGATAATATCTATATGAATTATTATAGTGCATTAGGTCCAGTTGATCCTCAAGTACAGAATAGAGATGGGAAATTAGTTGCTGCGTTCGGATATTTAGATAAAATTAATGATTTATTGACTAAAGCACAAAACAATTCAATTTCTCAAGCGGAGTTTTTAATTCTGAAAGACTTTGATTTAGCAGAGTTACGTGCGTATGAACAGGCGAAAGAACTTGCTATTGATTTGATTCAAAAATGGCTGGTTAAGTATAAATTTAAAGATTGGATAGTCCATTCTAATGGAACAAATGTTACTTTAGAAGAAAAGAAACAACGTGCATATGAAATTGCTGATAAATTGAGCAATAATAATATATGGAAATCACATGGCAGGGCTATCAATTTGGAAGAATTAAGAGAAATGAATCTAAAAATCATAGATTATGGAGAAGACAAGGAATTAAGTGGTAAAATAGATAGTTATTATTCTATAATGAAAGATTATATTGCTAAATATAATTTAAGAGTATTTGTTCATACAAGGAGGTTTTTATGATGAGTATCGTTGATAAAATACAATCACTGAATTTAGAAGTTGATGAACAGTATTATTCATTGGTTGAGGCTCTTAAAATGTATCATTCTTTAATAGAAAATAATGTGATACAGCCACGCGAAAATCAATTAAATAGAAGTGGTATTACTCCTCAAATTGTGCATTTCAATACAAATTAAAAATTTATCAAAAATATGTTATTGGATCTTGGCAGTTGTCCAAGTAATCCATTAAATGTCTGAGGTTTTATATAATTTTATGTTTTACCTGAAATACAATAGAAATATAACAATAAACGGTGTAGCTTATGGGCTGCGCCGTTTTTGTGCGCATACCCATGCACAGGAAATATGCCGCTAAGGCGGTGTACGGGTCGCGCGGCGAGCAGGGAAGATATATCCTCTCAACGCAATTGAAATAAAAATAAAATATTTTTCCTCTATGCATAATTGTAATACTGTGGTATAATGAAAAACATAGTACTTTTTGTCATTTTTTGGCAGAAAAATTCTATACACAAAAAACAAGAGAAACGGAGGTAAAGAAATGGAGAGGAAAAATATGTTGGTGTATGAGTGTGTAGGGAACAAGGCCAGCGAAATAACGCTGGTGTTTCTGCATGGTTCTACAATGACAAAGGAAGGAATGCTTGTTCTTGCAAAAGCATTTCCGGATTATAACTGTATGGCATTTGACTTAACTGCGCATGGGAAATCTGCTGGCGAGGAACCAGAGAATCTGGATGTCTTTGCAGAGGATGTAGAATATACTATAACACAGTTGCAGCAACAGAAAATTGCTTCTGAAAATGTAATTTTACTGGGATATTCCATGGGAGGGGCAATTACCTGTGAAGTTGCACTCCGCAAGAAGATTGCATTAAAAGGCATTGTATTTTTGGGCAGTGGCGCGGATTTAAAGAATCATACACCGCTTGTGGATGGGCTTAAGGCAATGCCGCCAGAGCAGTTTCGAACAGCCGATATAACAGGAAACCTTTTCGGACTCAATACGCCAAAGCAAGATGTAGAGAAAATCGAAAATATGTTTTTAACTACAAAAGTGGATGATATTATCGGATATGGAGATTTAATGGCATCAAACCGCTACAACCGATTGGAAGAATGCGGCGAAATTCAGATTCCTACACTTTTGGTACAAGGTAGTGATGACAAGATTGTTTTACCTACGGCAGCGGTTGAAACATGGAAAAAGATTCCGGGTAGCGAGCTGCTTATGATTCCTTATAAGGGACATGCAGCAATATTTGAAGATCCGGAAACCGTGAAAAATGGAATTTTGGCATTTATTGCACAATGTATACTGCTTAACAGTTAAAATTTTAGAAATATTTAAGATTGTTTGTTCCAGTCCGGTAAGGTTGAACTGGAACAAAGGTTTATAGTCCAAGGAGGCTGCTGATGGTGCAGAATATTGTTATTAGAGGAACAGGCATATATCTCCCCAAGAATGAAGTCAGCAATGAATATTTCGAGGAATATTTCAGGCGGCTGGGCGTGGAAGTAAAGGGATTAATGACACACTTAAATAGAAGGAAACGGTTTTTGGCAGATAGGGACGAGTCATCGCTTTCAATGGGATATGCAGCGGCAGTAAATGCGCTGGAAAAACTGAATATGGATGCAAAAGAACTGGATATGATTGTTTTTGCAACCGATACGCCGGAATATAATATGCCGACCAATGCATTGAAATTAAATCATATGCTTGGAGCAGATAATGCGCATAGAGTATATGATATGAACTGCAATTGTACAGGAATGCTGGTAGCAATGGATGTGATGGCAGGCTATATGCAGCAGCGATCATCGATCCGTAAGGCATTGCTGGTTGGAAGTATGCACGTTAGTTCCGTTGTAAAATATCGTGATTCCGTATCATATCCCAGTTTTGGGGATTCGGGTGCTGCATTGATAATGGAAAATGTACTTGAGGGGGAAAAAAGAGGAATTTTAGACTCAGAGTACTTAACAGATTCACATTATCATGATACAATAGTATTACCAGAATGTGGCCATTCAAAAGAATTGTTATATGAAGTTCCAAAAGAAAACCGCCGAATGGCTTGGAATCCTTTTGATTTTAGCTTCTTGTCTGATAATTGGGTCAAAATTATTAAGCGGGTATTGGAAAACCATCATGTATCACTGGACGAAGTAAGGCGTTTTGTCTTTTCACAGTTTTCGGATGCGGATAATCTTTTAACGCTGCAGAAACTGGGGGTTGGCAAAGACAAGTACATATTTGTTGGAGATAAGTATGGTTATACAGGTGTTTCCAGTCCGATTATGGCATTGAACGAGGTTTGGGAATCGTTAGGGCAGGAAGACGGATATCTAATATTCTGTTCCGTTGCGGCGGGCTATTCTATGAATGCCATATTGTACAAATTATAATATGGAGGAGATAACAGATGGGAAATGAGGTTTTACAAGAGTATAGGAAAAAGGTTGTGATTTTGCTGCTGGCAATTGTGCTTCTGAGCGCGACTGCCGCCGCCGTGGTTCTGCCCGGCATGACGGTGCTGGGTTTTTATCCATCGGTAAAAATGGGAACAATTATATTTTTTATCGGTGCGGTGATTGTGGAGGATATTATTGGAGCCTATTTAATCAAAAGAAGCCTGCAATATGATGTGCTTCCAGAATCATATGGGGGAGGGGTTAAAATATTTCTCTTACTCCTGTTAATTATCAATCTTAATATGATTACATGGATATTTCCGTCAAAAGAATCATGGATGTTTGCCTTTTATTTCCTAATATTAATGTCATTTTTCCTGGATATGAAGTTTATCCTGATTTGCAGCGGATGCGAAGCGCTGTCATTGGCAATTTTATTTGTGTTTAACCCAGCGTCAAGACCCGTAGAGTCTATGCTGATTACAGACTGGGTATTGCGTATTATTTGCATTACATTAAGCCTTGCAGGCGTAATTTTGCTAATGGGTTTTATGGATCGGTATCTGCTTAATGCTAAGAAGGAGCAATTGGAGAGGAATACCGAAAAGGTGCAGATGCTGCTGCAGAAGGTCAATGAAATTGCAACGCAGTTAGGCACCGCAAGCCAAGTGCTCGTTGGTACAGCACAGACAGAGAGCGCTTCTACAGAGGAACTTGCAGCAATTAGTGAAACACTGTTGGACAGCAATGCAACAATGCTGGATAAATCAGAGCAGAGCCAAGAGAACTTAGTGAATTTGGAAGAAAGCAGCCGGACAATGGAACTGAAAATGCAGGAGGTTGACCGTATTTCTAAGGAATTGGTGGAGATTTCCGCATCTAATGAAAAGGCGCTGAATCACTTAATTCAGATGAGTGAGGTGGTAGAGAGTTCGACAAATAAGACAATGGAAGTGACAGATAAGCTGTTGTCAGAGTCCGGTGAAATTGGCAGAACACTGGATATTATTAATGAGATTGCGGAGTCGATTAATCTTCTTGCGCTGAATGCGTCGATTGAGGCAGCACGCGCAGGAGAAGTTGGACGCGGTTTTGCTGTTGTTGCACAGGAAGTAGGACATTTGGCAGCAAATACTAAGGATTCTTTGCAGGATGTTAATAATGTTGTGGGGCGTGTACAGTCTGGAACAGAGGATGTTTCTAAAATTGTAAGCCAGACAGCCCAGCAATTGTTAAGCCAAAATAAGGTAATTGTTGAAACCGTAAAAGCTGTCCGCAATATGATGGATCTGCTAAAAGCTTCCGTAGACGCAATCGAAGAAGTGGATACAATCCGCGGAACACAGAATCGTGTAATTCAAGGAACTGTGGACATCAACGAGGATATTGCAAAGCGTATCCGCACAGAGAACGAAGGATTTACAAATATTACGGCGATGGTGCAGAGCAACAGTGAAGAAGTGCTTACACTGTCGAAACAAGTAGAGAATATTAATGAAATGGTAGAAGAATTAGAAGCACTATTAGAACAAGATTAACGATTTGCTCCTTTTTGGGATGCTGTAGGTTGGCATTTTTCCAAAAAGGAGCATTTTTGGAAGGGGGAACTGGCAAAATTTATTCTAATTGGAACACGTCTACACTTTCAGACATTTCCTGTGACAAACCGCTTAAAAACTTTGTTTTCTGTGAAATATCGCCGAGTTCTTGGTAAATGTTTTCAATGGATGCCATAACCTCCTCAATACTTGCAGAATTTTCCTGTGAGAGTGCGGCGGAGTTTTGTACAATTGTTATGGTATTGGTGCGGATATCTTCTAAATAAATGGATTTTTCCATAATTGTGTCCATGCTTTCTGCAGATTGTTCTACATTATTACAGACAGTTTGGAAGAGTTCATTTGTCTGCTGGATATTTTCTTCCTGCTGTTTCATAATTCCCTGTACTTTTTTGACGCGTTCAAGTGATTCATGAGAGTTGCTGTTTAAATTCAGGATCATTTTTTGAATTTCTCCGGCAGCGCGGTTTGACTGTTCTGCAAGCTGTTGGATTTCTGAGGCAACAACTGCAAATCCTCTGCCATGTTCACCAGCATGCGCCGCTTCGATGCTGGCATTTAGGGATAGTAAATTGGTTTGTGAGGCAAGGGCGGTAATTAGCTCCGCAGCAGAACTAATTTTTGATACGGATTCATTGGTCAGTGTTGTCTGTTGTGCGAGAAAATTAATTGCTTCGTCTACCTGCATCATTACTTGATTTAAACGTGTAAACTGTGTAAGCGCTTCGGCAGTGCCGTCTTTCATCTTGCCTGATAAAATATGCAGTTGGCTGACTTCCTCCGCATTGTGTGCAAGCATTTCACCCATGTTGGTAACATTTGTGCTTGCCTTGTTGGCATCTTCTGCTTGTGCAGTACAGCTTCCTGCCATCTCTTGTGTTGCATTTTTAATTTCACGCATTACTTGATACACATTGTCTGAAATTTTCTCAATTTTTACCGACTCTTTGCGAAGTTCTTTGCTTTTTTTATGGATTTCAATTACTATTTCATGCAGTTTTTCTGTAAGGCGAATAATATTTTTTCCAAGATCGCCGATTTCGTCTTTTCGTTTGAGAATGGACGGATCGAGTGTAGCATACAGTGCACCTTTGGCAATGCTGTCAAGTGCATCCATATTTTTCTTTAAAGCCGAAACAAGGCGGTTTATCATAATATAGGAAGCCACAGAAACAAGAATCAGCATACATAAAATAATCAAGAGTAACTGTCCTCTTACTCGATTAATAATTGTGGAAACTGTTTTCTGTGGTGTGCCAAGGAATACCATTCCCACAGCCTCATTTGTGTTTTCCTGATAAAATGGAATATAACATACGATATATTTTGTTCCTAAAATTTCGACATTTCGATTCTGATATGTACCGCCGTCTTTTAGTACATGATCGGTGACTTCTGCGGATGCCTGCGTCTGAATTTGACGCTCTCCTTGCGCATTTACAATGGAGGTAAGGATGCGCGTATTCCCCCAGAATATCGTTACTTCCATCCCCGTGCTTTCTTTTATATGGTCAGTAATATTGTTAGCCTGCGAGATATTCAGCGAATCGCCTTTCCATAGAAATCCGTTTTCGTCCATATGATATGGGCCACGGTTGCCCTCCTCAAAAATATCACGGACTGCCAGAGCCGTTGCCTGCATACCAACATAAGCTTCGTCATAAATACCGTTTGCTATGCGATCCGCCGCAACAAGAAACATAAGAACGCCTAATGCAATAACAGGTACCAGTGACAAAGCCAGAATTTTTCCTTTTAATTTCATAACCTAATCTCCTTTAATTTATAACAATGAACATGAAGGTTTGCCAATATCACCAACACATGAGTGTTATTATCTTGAACAATACAGGTTACTTTTCACACCCGTGCCATGCACTTGCTGCATGGTGTCGGAGCCAGTGCCAAAATGCCTGTTTTTGGGCATTTTATGTGCATCAATTGTTGCAATTCACACCGAATATTCGTAAATTAGTGCAAAATCTGGCATGGATGTAAAATGTAACCAATACCGTAGGATATATCTCTCGTGAGTATAAGAAAAGTATATAATAATTGCAAGGGAAGTGCGGTGTTAATTCTGCGCAAAAGGCGCACATTTTTACACACTGTGCTTGACAAATGTTGTCTAATAATGTTAGACTAAAATTGTCTAATGATATTAGACAAATGGAACAAATAGAAAATACGAGGGAATGAGAGGAAATTAGTGTATGCAAGAATATAAGTTAGGGGTAATGGAGGGGCGTTTTGCAGATCTTATATGGGAATCTGCACCGATAAGTACAGCGGAATTGGTGAAGTTATGCCAGCAGGAATTTGACTGGAAGCGGACGACAACCTATACCATGCTGAAACGACTTTGCCAGCGGGGTATTTTCCAAAATAACAATGGAACGGTTGTTGTGTTAATTTCGAAGGAGGTTTTTAGCGGAAAACAGAGTGAGCAGTTTGTAGAAGATACGTTTGGAGGTTCTCTGCCAGCGTTTATTGCGGCATTTGTAAAAAGACGGCGTATCAGCGACGCAGAGGCAGATGAAATACAACGGTTGATTGACGAGAGTCGAGAAGAAAATAAGTGAGGAGGGGATTGATGTGAATGTGGTAATGGCAGAATTTTTACAATGGTTCGCTGCGGATACGGTAGTAAGGCTGTTTGGCTGTGTGCTGCGCCTAAGTTTATATGGAACAATTGCAGGAGTTGGTGTGTTGTTTGCGGGATTTTTAATGGATCGCTTGCAGGCGCCAAGGTGGATTGTACTGGTACTTTGGGGGCTGGTGGGAGTACGTCTGTTGTTTCCATTTTCATTTTCATCTTCCATAAGCCTGCTGGGGATTGCAAATATTTCCGGCACAATAGAAACGTCACTGGATTTTAACAGATTAAATATGGAAGAAACAGAAACGATACAGGTTTCTGATTTCTATGAAAAACATGGAGATATCCAGAAAAATAATGGCGTACAAGAAGCTGGCAGAGTGGATTTTGACACTAATAATCGTGCAGAGTCAGTAAAAAAATCACGTAAAACAGCAGAAATTCTTCTGATATTTGCAGCATATATTTGGGGCTTTGGGGTAGCGGTACTGTGGGGCTGGGCTGCGTTTTCCTATTTTCGCCTAAAGCGAAGGCTGCGTTTTGCGATAAAGGTTACAAACCTTGAAACAACTATTTATGAAACAGATATGCTTTCGTCGCCTTGTGTTGTGGGGATTTTGCATCCACGGATATATTTAATTCCGCATTTGTCTAAACAGCAGCGGGATCATATTGTATTGCATGAGCAAATGCATATTCAATATTTGGATTATTTATGGAAAATCTTTTCTTATCTGGTGGTTAGTATGCACTGGTTTAATCCATTTTTGTGGGTGATGTATGGCGTCTTTCAAGGCGATTTGGAAAGGTGCTGTGATGAGAGGGTACTTGCAAGGCTTGGCGCAGAGAAGAAAGAGGACTACAGCGAGTCGTTGCTTGCTTTGGCACGGGAACGAAAGAGCAGGCTGCCAAGTCCGATTGCCTTTGGTGCGGAGGAGCCCAAAAGCAGAATTAAGCGGATACTGCGTTATCGCAAGCCAGTTGCTTTCGTATCAGTGCTGGCTGTTGTGCTTGCGGCTGTGATTGGCAGCATATTTTTAACAGTGCCCTCTGTCAACCATAAAGCAGGAACGTTGACGGAAGGGACAATGATCCGTGAGGGGATTTCTAATTTAGGCATTCAGACAGGCACCGCGGATATAACGAATGCCGCCAATATGCAGAATAGGGGAAATAAAGAGGAATCAGAAAATATAGGAGAATCAGGAACTATAGGAGCATCAGGAAATAAAGGGGAATCAGGAAATAAAGAGGAATCAGAAAATATAGAAAAATCAGGAAATAAAGGAGTATCAGGAAATAAAGGGGAATCAGGAAATAAAGGAGCATCAAAAAGTATAGGAGGGTCAGAAAATTCAGAAGAAACAGAAAGTGTAGGAGAATTAGGAAATTCAGAAGAAACAGAAAGTGTAGGAGAATTAGGAAATTCAGAAAACAGCGAGGTTTATGAGGAGATTTCTGACAATAATGTTATTTATCAAGCACGCAAAGATGGTATATACTGCGTGAAAAATGGCGAAGAACGGCAGATTTATAAAGGCTTTGCCGGTGTAAACACACAAATGCTGTTGTTTGAGGGATGTCTTTATTTTTTAACAGACAAAACCTATACAGAGGGGGCATTGGATTGGGTGGATAATACGATTCGATGGGTAAACCTTAGTACATTGGAAACGGGTGACCTTGTGCTGGATATTCCGGTGGATATGCCGATTATTTCAGAATTTTGGATGGCGGATGACGGTATTATTATAACGCAATGCATTGTGCCGGAGGGGGCATATAGCACAATGTTGTATCATGAGAACGAAACTGTGTTTAATGGTAAGACAATTGATAAATTATCCGATGCGGAGGCACAGCGATTTGGGATGGCGACAACACAGGCACTTTTGCGGGCCCCGACTTTAGCCAATGTTTCTCATAGGGTTCAAGGGCGGAATATCGCATATATTGATATGGATGGCGATCAGGAGGCAGAGAAAATTGTGCTGCAATTGGCACCGCATCAATTGCAGATTGGCGAGGCGTATCGAGATATTGACTATTATCAAATGGCAAATACAATATGGGCATTGAATCTAAATAATACGCTGCTTCTCGCAATATATGACGACGGCCCCAGCGCAGACCCATATACATGGTTTTTCCGCTATGAAAACGGGCAAATTATAGAAGCTGGCGCAATGGATATTGATATTCATAATTGCAAGGTTAATCCGAATGGAACAATAACCGCGCCATTTTATAAGGAAATTGTGCAGTCGGATTGGATTACAATTTATCTGGAATTGGATGAAAATGGATTTTTGCGCGAAGTGCCGCAGGAAACCTACGATTTTCAGAACAGGAACTTTGTAGATCTGAATCGGGAACTGCCGCTGCATAAAAAAATAAAAGGTGAAGATACCTTTATCATACCACCACAGAAAGTAAGATTTTTAAAAACGTCTGCTGATTGGAGCTGGCTGCTGCTTGAAACTGAGAACGGACAACAGGGCTGGGTACATATTGTGGACTATGAGGTAGAGGAGTTAAAGGAAAATGTAATGGATGTGTTTGCAGGTGTTTATTTGGCTGGATAATGTACCAATAGAATATTTTGATGACTATTTGTAAAAATATATTCAATTTTTTCCATCAATAAGTTGTTACGTTTCAAAAAATAAGTTATAATGAAAATTAACCGATAAAATTTGAAACGCAGCAATAGGTGCGAGAAGGAGGTTCCAATGATAAGAATTGGTATGTTGACAAGTGGCGGTGACTGTCAAGCATTAAACGCAGCAATGCGCGGAGTAGCAAAAGGACTGCTCAATTCTAAAGAGGATGTAGAACTTTTTGGATTCCTTGAGGGATATAAGGGATTAATTTACGGAAATTATAAAAATCTTGAGTTTTCTGATTTTTCCGGTATACTAACAAAGGGTGGTACTATTTTGGGGAGTTCCCGTATGCCTTTTAAGAATATGCGTGATCCAGATGAAAATGGGCTGGACAAGGTGGAGGCAATGAAGCACAATTATTATAAGCTTAATTTGACTTGTCTTGTTGTGCTTGGCGGCAATGGTACACATAAAACGGCAAATCTGCTGCGCGAGGAGGGATTAAATGTTGTAACGCTTCCCAAGACGATTGATAATGACTTATGGGGCACGGATATGACGTTTGGCTTCCAGAGTGCTGTAGATATTGCAACACAGTGTATTGATCAAATTCATACAACAGCCGCTTCCCACGGCAGAGTATTTATTGTCGAGGTAATGGGCCACAAGGTAGGCTATCTTACATTAAACGCAGGAATGGCAGGTGGAGCAGATATTATCTTAATCCCTGAAATTCCATATGATATTGACAAGGTGATTGACGCAATTAAAAAACGTACAAAGCGCGGCAGCAAATTCACGATTTTAGCTGTAGCAGAGGGCGCAATCTCCAAAGATGTGGCAAAACTATCGAAAAAAGAGTTTAAAAAGTATATGCAGGATTACAAATATCCTAGTGTTTCCTATGAAATCGCAGATCAGATTACCAAAAAGAGCGGTATGGAGGTAAGGGTGACGGTTCCCGGTCATACACAGCGCGGCGGCAGTCCAGATTCTTATGACAGAGTATTTGCCAGCCGTCTGGGTGCGGAAGCAGCGAAACTGATCTTAGAAGGCAAGTACGGTTATATGGTAGGATATGTAAACAGAGAAGTAGTAAAAGTTCCTTTAGAGGATGTGGCTGGAAAGTTAAAGACGGTAGATCCACATTCCTCTATGATTGAGGAGGCAAAGATTCTCGGTATTAGTTTCGGCGATTAAGTTTTGGCCGATGTAATTGGGGTGCAATATGTCATATACAGCATTATATCGAAAATTCCGTCCTAATTTATTTGAGGATGTGAAAGGTCAGGATCCTATCGTAATGACGCTGCGCAATCAGATAAAAGCAGAGCGCATTGGACATGCTTATCTTTTTACAGGGACGCGCGGAACAGGCAAAACGACAATTGCCAAGCTGTTTGCCAAGACGGTTAACTGTGAAAATCCTGTGGATGGAAATCCTTGCGGGGTTTGCAGAAGCTGTCAGACGATCGCGGCAGGCGCGAGCGTGAATGTGATTGAAATTGATGCTGCGTCCAACAATGGAGTGGACAATATTCGTGAAATTATTGACGAGGTGTCTTATTCGCCTGTCGAGGGAAAATATAAGGTTTATATTATCGACGAGGTGCATATGCTTTCCATAGGGGCTTTTAACGCGTTGCTTAAAACCTTGGAAGAACCACCGTCGTATGTAATCTTTATATTGGCTACAACAGAAGTACACAAAATACCAATCACGATTTTATCCCGCTGCCAGCGTTATGATTTTAAGCGCATTACCATTGAAACAATTGCCGGCAGGCTGCACGATTTAATGGATCAGGAGCAGGTGCAAGTGGAGGAAAAAGCACTGAAATATATTGCGAAAACCGCGGACGGATCAATGCGTGACGCTTTAAGTCTTCTGGATCAGTGTATTGCATTCCATTTTGGAGAAGAACTAACGTACGATAAAGTGCTGGATGTGCTGGGGGCAGTCGATACGGCTGTCTTTAGCCGTTTTATTGCATTGATTGGAGTACGAGATATTGTAGGCTGTATTTCATTGCTTGAGGAAGTGGTGATGCAGGGGCGTGAACTAACACAATTTGTCACAGATATTATATGGTATCTGCGCAATCTTCTGCTGATTAAGACATCAGACAGTAAGATGGAGGATGTTATTGATGTGTCAAGCGACAACTTGCAGCGTTTAAAGGAGGAAGCGGAAACCTTGGAAGCGCAGGAAATTATGCGTTATATCCGTATTTTCTCCGAGTTGTCGGGACAGATGAAATATGTCGCGCAGAAACGTATTTTAATAGAAATGACAGTAATTAAGCTTTGCCGTCCTGCAATGGAAACTACAAATGACGCAATGGCGGCAAGAGTGCGTGATTTGGAAGAAAAACTAGAAAACGGCATTGTAAGTACAGCGCCTGTGGTGCAGACGGTGCGGACAGAAGCTGCGCCACAGGCAGAAATGGAACTTCCCAAAGCGATTCCGGACGATATCAGGCGGATTGTAGGAAGCTGGCGGAGTATTGTTGCAAACGCGGAGCAGCCGATGCGATCTTATTTAAAAAGTGCACGCTTAAGCCTTGGCGGCGACAACCGTTTAATAATTGTTGTAGGAGAAGGGTTAGCATACGATTCTCTGCGGATTCCAGATAACCAAAAAATTGTGGAGAATATGATATCCAATTTCCTGCAAAAAGAAGTTTCCGTACAAATAGAGTGTGTTGCGGATGGACAGCGCTTTGAGGACAGTTATGTGGATTTATCAAAAGTAATCAATATGGATATTGAATATGTCGATGATTAATGTATCATGGCGAATGCTTAAGTTTGCCAATTATGTCGATTCATGAGCGTAATTATCTTGGGTGATATAACAAGATTTATCGTTCGCAAGTATATTTTAGAAAGGTAAGATAAAAATGGCTAAAAGAGGTGGATTTCCGGGCGGCATGGGGATGCACGGCATGGGGATGCCGGGGAATATGGGTAATTTAATGAAACAGGCACAGAAAATGCAGCGCCAGATGGAAGAAGGTCAGAAAGAACTAGAAACAAAGGAGTTTACTGCAAAGGCAGGCGGCGGCGCTGTGGAAGTGGTTGTTTCCGGAAAAAGAGAAATGCTGAAAATTACGATTTCCGAGGAAGTTGTCGATCCGGACGATATCGAAACCTTGCAGGATATTATTATGGCAGCAACCAATGAGGCACTGCGTCAGGCTGAGGAGGCAAACAATGAACTTATCGGCAAAATGACAGGCGGATTGGGCGGAGGATTACCCTTCTAATGGAATTATACAGCGGATATATCAATAAATTAATTGAACAGTTTGCCAAATTACCGGGCATTGGCAGCAAGTCGGCGCAGCGTCTGGCGCTTCATATTATTAATATGCCGCCGGATCATGTGGAGCATTTTGCGCATATTATGGTGGAAGCAAGAAAAAATGTACACTACTGCAAAAACTGCTTTACATTGACGGATAAGGAAATCTGTCCTATCTGTGCAAATCTGAAACGTGACCATAAAATGATAATGGTGGTTGAAAATATCAGGGATTTAGCGGCGTATGAAAAGACGGGAAAATATGACGGTGTATATCATGTGTTGCATGGCGCAATTTCGCCAATGCTTGGCGTGGGACCAAACGATATTAAACTAAAGGAATTGGTGAAGCGTTTGGAGGAAGAAGTGGACGAGGTGATTATCGCTACGAACTCCAGCCTTGAGGGTGAAACTACAGCAATGTATATATCAAAGCTGATTAAGCCAATTGGGGTAAAGGTAACGCGGATTGCCAGCGGCGTTCCAGTCGGCGGCGACTTGGAATGTATTGATGAGATAACGCTGCTGCGTGCATTAGAAGGAAGAACAGAACTGTAATTCTTTTGTGCGAAAACAGTATAGCAAATTAGAAAGAGAGGAAAAAATATGCCAGTGACAAGAAAGAATTTTGGAAAGACACCAGAGGGAAAGGAAGTAACGCTTTATACCATTCAAAACAGTAATGGCGTCAGCGTGGAGGTAACGAATTTCGGCGCAATTTTAGTACGTTTTTTGGTTCCAGATAAAAAAGGAAATGTCAGCGATATTGTGCTGGGATACGATACGATAGAAGGGTATTTTAGCAACGGCAGTTTTTTTGGCGCAACCATAGGACCAAGCGCGAACCGTATTGACAATGCAAGCTTTATGATTGACGGCACAAAATATCAGCTTGCAGTAAATGATGGCACAAATAATCTGCACAGCGACGAAAATCAGGGATATCACAAAAAATTGTGGAATGCGCAGGCGGGAGAAAACTATGTTACTTTTTCTTTGGAGGATAAGGATGGCTCTATGGGATTCCCCGGAAATAAAAAAGTGCAGGTGACATATACACTGACAGATGAAAATGAATTAAAACTGGATTATAATGTTACCAGTGATAAGAAAACACTGATTAATATGACGAACCACACATACTTTAATCTTGCGGGACATAATAGTGGCAATATAGAGCAGCATAAGCTCCAGATAAATGCTTCTTGTTATACACCGATTTACCCACGTCTGATTCCTACCGGAGAGCTGGCGCCTGTAGCAGATACGCCGTTTGATTTCCGTGAAATCAAAGAGATTGGAAAGGATATTGAGGCAGAGAATGAACAGTTAAAATATGGGCAGGGCTATGATCATAACTGGGTAATTGACGATGCTGATGGAACACTAAAGAAAGTTGCCGTTGTGGAGGAAGCAACAACAGGCAGACGCATGGAAGTTTATACAGACCAGACAGGGATTCAGTTCTATGCGGGAAGCTGTATTAAACCGGTGGCAGGCAAAGAGGGTGCTTCTTATGGGAAGCGCAGTGGATTGTGTCTTGAAACACAGGCATTTCCGGATTCCATCAATCAGGAACATTTTCCCAATGTTATTTATGGGCCGGATAGAAACTATCAGACAACAACGGTTTATAAACTATATTGGTAAGGAACAGTTCAGTGCCTGAACTGGCAGGGCGGTTTGGAAACAACCGCCTTGTTTTATGTACACACCGATGCAGAGAAAACCTGCCACTCGATTTTTTTTGTGATTTGACATCATTGTTTCGACAAAATTATTATCCTGCGTGTGCTATGATATTAGGGAACTGCGATAATAATATACGGCGCAAAGAAAGGTAGGATAAAATGGACAAGCAAAACAATGGATCACAGATTCCAGTAAACACACGTACTATAGGGACTCCCGAGGGCATATACATACTGTATCTTGAAGACTATGTGCATACTTTTATTAAGAAATTTACAGCGGCGTATTATGTAAATGCACCAAGTCCTACACAGATTGCTCTTTTTGGCAGACGCTATGAAGAGGAGGGCTCAAGCATTCTTGTGGTATCAGGTGCGGCACAGCAGCCGTTTCCTGAGGATAAAGGCACTCGATATTTCCCCAGCTGTGCTTTTTTGGGAAATGCGAAGGTTGGCGTAAATAAAGAATCAGGGCTGCGCTTGGAAATCGCGCTGAAAAATACAAGCGTTATTTTGGACGACTTTTATATTTATTACGACCAAAATGAAGAAATGCAGAACTATTTGATAGAATGGAACTTAAATTCCCATTTAGTCAGACAGCAGGGAGAAGGAGAATATGCACAGGAGACAGCGTCTGAAAGCTATGAGGAGGCACAGACAAGACCTCCGCGGCGTGGTGCGCAGGTGCGTGCGGAAACGGATGAGGCGGTGCGTTATGGCAGGATCGCACAGGCATATAACCGCGGTGAGGCAAAAGTCAGCTTTATTTGGAATGTAATGAGTGCGCTGTGTCTTGGCTTTGTGGTCTGCGTAATGGCATATGGTATTATTTCCGTGAATAATTACAATAAAATGAAAAGTATGCAGGACACCATTGATTATTGTCTGGCGCTGGTAACAGAGAGTTTAAAGCAGAATGAGGCTGTTTTAACAAATGCTACAGCGATTGCAACAGCATTAAATGGGGAGGAAAAACAACAGATTGGTGAGATAAACGGACAAGCAGAGAAAACAGATGCAGAAGCTGCAAAACAAGGCGGTTTGTCTGGGGAAGATGCAAATCATGCACAGGGTACGGTAGACGTAGCGCAAACTGCAGCAGAGGGGAAGGATGCCCAGCCGGCAGATAATATGCAGAATATACAAGAGAATCCCAAAGAGGGAGTTATGGTAAATGGACAGAACGGACAAGCGGCGGATAACATAGGCACAGATACGGCAAAGGCTGAAGGAATGCCACAGAATGGAAATGTTGATAATATGGCAAACTCCGCAGAAGGAGTGCCGCAGAACGGAAATGCGAATAATATAGCAAGCTCCGCAGACGGAATACCGCAGAATAATGGCAATACAGGAATGTTACCATCAAAAACGGAAACGAATGTTCAGAATAATCCCACAGCACAGCAGCCAGCCGGAGTAGAAGCACAGGCATCCGGCACACAGCAAAGTACAAAAACAAATGTACAGAATCATAACGTGGCAGACGATACGCAAGACGCAGCAGGCTCAGACGAAATTGCGCAAAGTGCGGATTCTGCTGGACAAGAGGGAGTTGAAGCATCAAACGCATCCCCTGCTTCCACACCACAGTATTATATTGTACGCCGTGGTGATACGCTTCGCAGCATATGTTTTCAGGTTTACGGTAACTATTCTAAGGTAGATGAAATCTGCGAATGGAATAAAATTGAAGACCCAAATAACATTCTTTATGGACAAAGGCTTTTACTTCCGTAAAAATCATGATATACTATAGTTATTCATGGTTGAGAATGAGGTATACGGATGGCAGAGATAAAGGATTTTAAACGCAACCAATTCCTTATAAAAGGCAATCGGCATAAGAAAACGACAACAGCAGATGAAAGCCTGAAAGACAATAAGTCACTCGACAATATGCTTGCAAGGCACCGCCAGCTTAAACTATATACAGTGTTGGCTGTATTGGCACTAGTGGGATTTTTCCTGCTATGTGCCTATTTTAACTGGAAAAATATAGTATATACAGACTATGAAGTAGTGCAGGAACACGAATGGGTGCGTGCAGATGATACCAAGTGTCTAAATCTTGATGGGACACTGTTCTCTTACAGTAAAGATGGTATGAACTGTACAGATACGCGCGGTAATGTGATTTGGAATCAAACGTATGAGATGCAGAATCCCATTGTTAGAACAAAGAAAAAGACAGTGGCTGTAGGTGATTATAATGGCAGAAGTATTTATGTGGCAAATACACAGGGAAATATTGGCTATATTGATACAACGATGCCGATTCGTGACTTTTGCGTATCGTCAAACGGCATTGTAGCCGTTATATTGGACAACGCGCCTTCTACCGTTATTTGTCTGTACGACGGCGCAAGGGGGGAAGTGCTTGTGGATTTTATGACAACTATGAGCAAATCTGGCTATCCGATTGCCGTTGATATTTCCGATAACGGTACACAGTTAGCCGTTTCGTATATAAAGGCAGAAAAAGGAGAAGTGTATTCCAGTATTGGATTTTATAATTTCAGCGCAGTCGGACAAAATTATACGGACAATTTAGTTGGCGGATATGGATATTCGGACGCGGTGGTTCCGTTGGTACATTTTATGGAAAATGACACGGTTTTTGCAGTGGCGGATAACCGTATTATGTTTTTCCGAGGCAGACAGAAACCGGAAAGCTTAGGAGAAACCATTATTTCTGAGGAAATACAGAGTGTGTTTTATGATGAAAGTCATATTGGGCTTGTATTCTTTAATTCCTCCGGCGATACGACATATCGTATGGAAGTCTATGACACCAATGCCAAGAAAGTTAACGAACTTTTTTTCGATATGGAATATACCGATATTTTATTTGAATCGATTGGAATTGTTATCCATGATGACAGTGGGTGCATTATTTATAATTGGGAGGGAAAACTGAAATTTGAGGGTGATTTTCGAGAATACATATCTTGTCTGATTCCTTCGGGAAATATTGCGAAGTATACAATTGTGACGGAGGACGGAATACAAGTGATAGAGCTGCATTAGAGAATTGAACTGCATTAAGAGAATAGAGCAGCATTAAGAGAATAGAGCAGCATTAAGAGAATAGAGCAGTATTAAGAGAATAGAGCAGCATTAGAGAATAGATAATATTAGAAATAGACTGTATTAAAAAATAGACTGTATTAAAAGATAGGCTGTCTTAGGAGATAGGCTGCATTTTGGTGCAGAAAATGCATTTGGTCGGAGGTAAAAGTTTGGAGATTAATATTTTATTTGTAATAGTGGTGGCAGTATTGGCAGTTGGCACGCTTTGGGGCTGGCAGCGGGGGCTTCTGGAAGGAATTATTCGTATTGTTTCGGGTATTTTGGGCGTGATTGTGCTTGTAATCGTTGCAAAAGGCGCTGGTAATTTTATGCAGGGCAGCTATGGCGGCGTGGTAATGGCATTGATACTGCTTGCGGCAATCCGCATGATTTATCGGATCGTCCGCTTAGTAACAGATTCCTTGAAATTGGTGCGTGCGCTGCCTGTCGGTAGACTTGCGGATAAGATTGCCGGTGCAGCGCTTGGATTGGTGGAATCGGTTGCGGTGATATGGCTGGCATTTATATTAATCGGGAGCTTTGACTGGTTTCATTTAAATACGTGGATTCAGGAACAGGTCGCAGAGAGTAAGCTGTTGACATTGCTGTATTTCTCGAATTATATTGTGGTGTTGTTGAAATAGAGGGAGGGGATTTGGATGACCAATGCAGATGCTTGGGATTATGCAATTGGTATGATTAAAGTGGACGGTTTAGAGCCGACAGAAGAATTTAAAGAATATATTGAAAAGGAAAAAAAGGGGGAAACAACAATGGAGGATGTAAAGAAGTTTCTTGATAAAAAGTATAAGATGAACGGTTCAATGTGAGGAAGGGAACGGGGCTGCAGCATTAAGGGAAAAGTATACAAGATAGCATAATACCATGCTGCGTTTTATACAATATCTTGTATCATCAAAGCTTATTGCGACAGCCCCTTATTCATATCAATTCCATTATTCAAGTAAATAATTTTGTATTACACAGCGTTTTATAAATCCACAAATTTCAAGTGAAATCTTCCAAATCCAAAACTCGTATATTTTCCTATATGTATCAGTTCACCTATCATTAAAAGCATCAATACATCTTCCGTTATTTCTGTTAGTAATACGGTACCCCTTATGCCTTTTAAAATCATTTTTTTATTTTTTCTCATAGAATAGCGACTAACGCTTACCTCATGATGCTCTTGGTTGAGAATCTTTGGCACAAAACTGTCCTCATACTGATAAAAGATATCATTGTCTTTTCCCTCGAAGCAGTTCAATATATAAATCCTACGTCTAATTGATTTCAATATTGCTTCCATTTGGAATTCTTTAATGAATTCGTTTTGATATTTTAAAGCCAGAGGAGTATCAAAAATTAAGATGGCATCTTTTCTTCCTTTAGACGATCCACACCGCATATTTCGGAATATAATATAATCATACAGCATATGCACTACATACCTGTCCATGTCAATTGTTTTTCCATCTGAAACAGACATGCCCTCCATATTTTTTATTCCAATAACATGGTATTTTGCATGATATTTTCCCAGCCCTTCCAGTTCGCCCAGCATGGATATCGCCTGATATAACTGATAAAAGTGAACTATTGTCTTACCAAACAATATCAAATAGAAGTTCAGCTTTTCACCATCTTTAAATTGTTCTTGGTAATTTTCACATTCAAGAACATATCCTACACCTCCATCCGTTGTAACAAAATCCGGCTTGCTATCAAATTTGGAGTATAAGATTCTTTGTACTGTACACTCTTTTTCAAAATCGCATGTTTCACATTGTCTGTCACGAACACAATTCATACGTAAAAGCATCTCTCCTATGCCGCCTCGGATAGCAGACACCTTATCTCTTGGCAGAACAGAATCCCCACAAAATGCCACTGTGAAATGTAACTTTATAAAACGTACCTGCAACGCATTAAATAATTCTATATCCATATCTGTTCTGCAACCTCTTATAAATTCGCTAATATTATACTTACGAGCGATTAGATTTTCCTTTCTGCACAGCACGTATTTCCCGCCTATGCAATATGGGCTGTGCAGAAATTGGAAAATCTCAACGGTCGTTAGTATATCATCATTCCAAATAACATGGAATGGCAACTGTATATGCGCCTATCACTATTTCGTCAGATACCTTTCCAGCCTTTAATGCAACCTTTTCTATACATGATCCATAAAATCTTTTGATGGGCTGCGCAAAGAATACGCTGCCTGCCTTTAAAAATATCAATGGTTTTTTAAAAGGCGAATCCGTTTCAGATGAAGTGTAACTGATTTTGGGATATTTTACAAACGTTTTATAGTAACCGTTTATTGGATCACTTTTTCCAGGCACGAAATTAGAGAGTGCCACAAATGCATTTGGTTTTTCCGGAATTTTAAAACCTTCAAATAATTCCAATTCACCGAGTAATTTAAAAGCCCCTTTGCCGATAGAACGCTGTGCCCCGATTCCGGACATGAACATCTCTCTTAATGTATTTTCTAAAATCTTTTTCTCAAGCGTGGAATAAATGTAAATATCAAATTCCTCTGTTGAAAAAGTTTCTTCTATTTCAAACAGATTACTGTTCCCATCTATATTTTCCACTGTATTCGTTTCGCGGTTTACCATGTTTCGCCACAACATTGCTTTGGTTTCGGTATCCTTTACAGTATCAGAATGTTCTAAAGATCCGTTAATAATCCTGTTAAAATCCTCCAGTGTAATATACGATAAGTTCTCCTTATTCTTACTTTCTATATATTTTTGATATCTTTCCTGTTTTGTGCGCAAATCATCCTGTCTTTTTTTTAATTGGCTTATCCCAACTGGAAGCGGCAATGTACCACTTGGAAATGCATTAGAAAAAATAATGTCTGGGATTCCGTTTTTATAATGGTAAAGGAGTTCTTTCAGAGCCTGTTCTCCACATTGATATAAATAACTCCAACAGAATGCACCAAAAAAAGTATCGCTTTGTAAGGGGGAACAAAAGGAGGATTCAGGTTCTATCTTAATTTTATATAAACTCATGATATCCTCTCTTAGACAGACTTATTATCTTTGTCTTGTATTTGCGTGCAGGTAATCTCATAGTTAAATTTTACCTGCCCTGAACCTCTGGAACCACCTCCGCCTAAATAGGATTTTTCTACTAATTCCAAGCCTTCTTTTACTTTATCAATCAACTCATTCTCGTTATCTCCTTCGAAAACTCTTAGGATAATTTCAAAGTCAAAAGACATTCCAGTCGAAACTCTTTCTATTGTTCTCGGTGAACCAGCAGTTCCGGCATCTCTTATAATAATGTTTTCTGTCTTCCTTTCCAGATAGCCTCTTTGGTCATCTGGAAGTTTACTGATGATATCTTTGGACTCTTTTGAAAGAGGGGCATCCCGAACAACAATCCTAGTTGGTGCAGAAGGTGCGCCTTGGTATAGGTATCCATGTGCCCCGAAAATCAGGCAGACAGGGCATGTAATCCTGCCACACCCACAGGGTTCTTTGGTTCTTGATTCCAATTCTCTCGTTTCTTTATTTATCGCATAAGCACCATATTTTTTCTCTAATTCTGATCTCATTTTTCCTTTTAGGCTGGAACCTGGTACATATGGCTCTTTTGTAATTGGATTCTTGATCACTTCCCTGTCGAGTCCACCTATTTCTAATGTGTTTGAAGAAGCTCCTATACTCAGCCCTGAAACACAGAAAATTGTTCCGGTAAATGTAACTATTTTGTCTAATTTCATCGTTTATCCTCCTATTTTTGCTTCTCTTTTGGTAAATAAGCAATCAATGATTGAAAGTGCTTTATAAACGCATCCAAATCTTCCTTATCCTTTATATTTGAAACATTTAAGTTTATAAATTTCCTGAAATCATTAGTTATCGTAGACCTCTTCAATGCATAAGCTGCAGCAGGCATAAGTTCATACAGTGTTGCTTTCAGTACATCTAAAGATTCTCCTCTCAGACGCAGACTATCCTGTATCCACCTTGCATGGTCATAAAATTTCCAGATCTGAGATAACTTATTTTTATCCTTAAATGGTTGTTTGTCCTTTTTGTCATATGCCAACTCATTAGCAATCCTTTTCGGATATTTCACAATGAATTCTTCTTTTAGACATTTCCTACCATCCACCCATTTAAAATACCCCTCTTTCAACGCCTTTTCGTACACAGTAAAAAAATCATTCAATCTTCCTTACCTCCTTTGTTAACTGAAGTGCATACTTTACACAAAACTCCACATAATAAAAATTTTTATCTGTTCTATAATAATCTGATGCGTTCTTATATAATATTTTGCAATAATCCTGAAGCCATTTATCCTTTTTCAACGATTCGCTATTTCTTGCCATGTCATATGAAAACATAGGAAGAAACATTAATTGATTCGGATCATTATTGTTTAAATACTCTTGGTACATACTACTATAGTTTGCAAGCCGTTTTATCATTGATGAGCCAGTATTTGTTATGGCATCTGCAAACTTTCTGCCACAGTCAATCTGTTCCTTAAAATCTTCCCATGACATCACTTTTCCAAGAAAATATACACCATTCCTGCCCTGTTTATTTGAAGATATCTTCTCATCTGCCTTCTTTTTTACTTGTTTTAGTTTCTCTTCGCAATATTCTGCCAAAGTGGATATATGCCCTCCGCTTTCTGCTATACAGATTGCTGCTGACAGGGTCATGCATTCATTATTTCCCGTATATGTATGGAATTTTTCATTAATATCAATTGCAAGGGCAGGCATCTCGTTCCATGGACCAATAAAAAACAGGTCGTCCCCACCAGAAAAAACACAATATACATTTTGGTATCTGTTTATTATCAGATCCTGTAAACAGCCGCCAAAGAATAATTCAAGCATATGGGACAAAGTGTTAACCCTCGAAATTGATACCGCATCCCCGCTATCGTCCCGCAATCCTTCGGAAAACAAAAATCCCAGTGTATCCACATCTGCTTTTAAAATGCCGAGTTTTTTACTTCCTGTTGCTTCATCTGCAATCTCACCAAAAGTCTTTACCTGCCCATGTTCTTTTGTAGGAACATGGTTTACCCCATAATAGGCTGTGACAGGCTTATTATACATACCATTCATTTCCAGATCATTCAACAGCATAATTAAATAGTTTTCTTCCCCGCCTGCATCTATTTCCAGATTTAGATAGTAATCATCCAGCAACTTATACTGACCTCTTTTCCTGCTAAAAGAAAACATCCTTATCTTTGGCAGTCTGCCGCCAATTTCTGTATCGACCTCACAATTGGGGCACATGCTCTGGTCGCTCTCTACAAGTGCACTCCTGCATGAAGAACACATAGACTTATGAGCCAGATCCTGATAGACAACAAACCGCTCTGTCTGCCATTCTTCTCCACTAATTAATATACTTTCCAACAACCTGTTCTTTTTGCCATTTATTTTTCTTGATAATATTACAATTGTATTACTATAGTTGCGTATGTGATTATCTGATACCTTTTCCCATACAAGTTCCATTGAGAGATTGCCCTTAAATTTTTCATATAAAAATACGGATACTTGTTGTTCCACTTTATTAAGCAGGTTGTCAATATCATCTGTATTGGGTAATAGAAGATAGAACTTTCCACCTGTCAGCATCAAAATATTCACCATCGGCAGACCTGACTTATGTATTATACAATGTGCCAAAGCACTGACCATAGCGTTTACATAAAAGGAACGTGCACGGAGTCTTTTAGCCACACCTCCAGTCCCTACTTTTGAAACAGAAAATATGTAATTCTGTATTCCAGAAAAATGTCCCGCTGCCATGACAAATGGTACATCTTTTTGTCCGGCTTTCATCAGTGCAGCAGTTATCGCTGTTGTTGTCCTGATATACTCATAAAGCGAAACATCCTCGAACTGTTTTCCACTGGCAGGAATACACCAAAAATACTTTTTTAGCAATGTATCCATAACGACCAGAAAAGAATCAAATTCTTTTGGTGAGGAGCAGATTAACATTTCTAATTCTTTGCTAAAATCGTTCGTAAGCGATGAATAATCTAGCGTTTTTACAAGTCCCGAAATCTGTGCGATAAT
>ERZ778496.582-NODE-582-length-34018-cov-6.693078_pt1 | contig 34018 bp, 26 predicted proteins | sample MGYA00433099_ERZ778496 | MGnify/ENA primary metagenome ERZ778496 (study PRJEB29527, sample SAMN07138962) | mouse gut metagenome | material: feces | host: mouse | place: China:Nanjing | collected 2016-01-25 ...
GAATTTCTTGATAGATTCAATGAAAAAATTTTAAGCGATAGAAAAAGATAACTTCCAGTTTGTGGAATTATAGCCAGCTAAAAACTGAATAACCGCCGTTGCAAGAGCGGCACACCAAGACAGGAAAGGAAGCCCTTGACGGGAAACACCGCAGACAGGAAATCGAACTCTATTACTCTTTTGTCGGCAAGGTAGAATTGCCCGACTAAAACCTGACAAGTCCGACAGTCAAGCGGACAGAGAACGGCAAAATTTTTTACACTTCTTTTACTTCTTTATCTCACACGAGCAAAAGACCAACGGTTATAAACTGATAATTTTTTCAAAAGCCTAATTAAAATATCCCAAAATAAGGGTTGACATCTTAAGACTATTATGATAGTCTATTATCACAGACTATTTCAATAGTCTTCTAAACTATGGAGATTGAACCACCCCATATTTTCCCATATTTAGACGATTATACTCATCCAGAAAGGAGCTTTGATTTCACAATGAAACTATTTGATTCCGAACTAAAAGTGATGGAAGTCTTGTGGGAACAAGGCGATAAGCCTGCCCGCGAAATTGTGGATGTACTGTCAGAACGTATTGGCTGGAATAAAAATACCACCTATACCGTGATTAAAAAGTGCATTGAAAAAGGCGCGATTGCACGCGAGGAGCCAAACTTCCTGTGCAAGCCGCTGATTACCAAAGATGAAGTTGCGCAGAGCGAAACTGAACAGCTTATCGACAAAATGTTCGGCGGCTCCAGTGAACTGTTTTTCTCATCATTTCTAAAAAACCAAGGGATTTCGGAAGCGGATGCTGCCCGTCTTTCCCAAATGATTAAGGAGGCAAAATAATATGCTGCATTTCACAATGAAAATGCCGTTTTCTCTAATGGCATTCTATGGAAGTATTATGATACTGATTGTTCTGCTGCTGCGCGGCTTACTAAGAAACAAACTGCCAAAATTTGTATTTCCTGTACTTTGGTGCGTAGTGCTTGTGCGCCTGCTTGTGCCGTTTTCTCTAAGCAGCCCATTAAGCATTAAATTAACCGAAGATTCTCCGCTGTGGCTGCCCGTTCAGTTTGCCAACAGACTGTTAGAGCAATATGAAACAAACGAAGCATTTAGCATAGCTGCTGTTGTAGAGGACATTGCAAGCACGGCTAAACAAGGCACAAGCGCTGCTGACTCTGTTATGGAAACCGCTGTTGTAGAGGACATTGCAAGCACGGCTAAACAAGGCACAAGCGCTGCTGACTCTGTTATGGAAACCGCTGTTGTAGAGGACATTGCAAGCACGGCTGAAAATACGAAAACCATTCTTGTTTCTGAAAGTGAAACAGGCGCTTCGATTTTTCCGCGGTATATTCCACTGATTCCAATTTATTTTATTGGGATTTTTGTCACTGTTGGAATTTTATTATTACAAAAATACCGCTACAGCGCCAAGCTAAAAAACCGTCTGTTAATCGAACATAACAACACAATTAACACCCTTCTGCACGAAATGCAGATGGGACATATTCTTGTATTTTCAAATGATGAAATTGCTTCCCCACTGGTCTGCGGACTGCTGACGCCTTGCATTTATCTGCCCACGCGCATGGACTTCCAAAATACAGAATTGCTGCGCCATATTTTTACGCACGAAACCATGCACATCAAACGCAAGGATAACTGGATAAAAGCAGTTATGCTGCTTGCACTCTGCCTAAACTGGTATAATCCGCTTGTCTGGATGATGTCCAAATGCCTTTCTGCGGATTTAGAAGCCGCGTGCGATGAAGCGGTGCTTCGACTGTATCCGGATGAAGATCAGCGAAAAAGTTATGCGTTCAGCCTGCTTGCTATGGCAATTACTGGAAATCGTCCCACGCTATTGTATAGTGCTTTTTCCAAAACGGAAGTGGAAAAGCGGATTCAAAGCATTTTGCAGTATAAAAAGGCATCATCCCTATTGCTGATCACGGCAGTCCTTTTTGTAGCTGGCAGCACTACCGCCTTTGCAACCAGTATACAGGCGCCATTTTCCACCCGTTTAAGCGGATACTGTGCAAGCGGATATTCTCGCTGGGCTGTTACCGTAGAGCTTACCCGCGATATTGCTTTAGGTCAAGATCCGCAGAAGCGTGCAACGGATATCGTTTTTGATATTCTGCGAGCAGACACCACTGATGATCCAGACATCATTAGACCACAAATACAAACTGCCTTGTCCAATGCTTTTCACGTAGAAAAAAGCGCGTTCCGTGTCGAATTCAGCCTTTCGCTCAGCGATGAGGAACGGGAACAGGAATATATCACATGGAATCTCTCAAAAGATCAACAGGGCTGCTTCCTATATAAAGGGGAACCTGTCCGCGTCTATATAGACGAAATGATCGGTTTCTATCAGTCAAGGGAAGAAGGCACAATTGATATTATTGTGCGCCGTGACCGATTGGGAAAAATTACGGATATTTTAGTACAGCGTCAAGGCGATGCGGATTTCGGGCTACGTCAAGATTATCCGAAGCTGCAGATGGACATTTAAACAAGTAATTGTCATAAGTAATTTATTAACAGTTCCTAAGTAGAACTTCATTGCGAAACTATCACTAAATGCCCATTACTGCACTGCAAAAAATACTTCTGCAAGTTTTACAAGATATTCGATATCCTGCGTTCCAGCAGTTTCATAAGCAGAATGCATCGCAAGCTGTGGAAGCCCGATATCTGCGGCGGGCATAGATACCTGCGCCATTGCAAGATTGCCAAGCGTAGAACCGCCTTGAATATCCGAGTGATTTGCATAGGTTTGTAATGGAATATTATTTTGTCTGCATAATTGTTTTATATATGCCGCCGAACACGCGTCGGTGGCATATTTCTGCCCGCCGTGATACTTTAATACAACACCTTGATTAATATATGGACGATTTGTCGGGTCTGCTTTTCCGCTTTGGTTAGGATGACAGGCGTGCGCATTATCCGCACTTAACATAAAACTTCCCGCTTTCCATGTACGGGCTGTATTCGCTGATACACCAAGCCCATCTGCAATATTCTCCAAAGTATCCCGAAACAATGTCGAATCTGCTCCCTGTCTGGTAAGACTTCCAACCTCCTCATTATCAAATACTGCAAGCACATCAATAAAATGCTTCGACTCTGCGTTTAAAATTCCTTTCATTCCGGCAAAAACACAAGCAAGATCATCATAGCGCGCAGACATAATCAGTTCATTCTTTCTGCCTGCCAGCACTGCCTTCTCACTATTTTCCACAAAAAGATCGGAAGCAAGAATATCCTCTGCTGTATATGCTTCTCCCGTTTCCTGTGTTAATGCCTGTGCAAGCAGTTCTTGAAGGATTCCTGTCGTTTTCTCCTTTTCATGGTCTAGCAGCGTAAGCAATGGAATCATATTTGTCTGTGCTTTCAATACACCGCCGTTATTTTGCTCTCTATCCATATGAATCGCAAGATTGGGAATAATGCAGAGATTATCCTTTAACCGAATAGGATAAGAAACGATTTCTCCGTTTTGTTCCACACATACCCTGCCGGCAATGGTAAGCGGGCGATCCATCCATGTAGAGAGAATCATACCGCCGTATTTTTCTGTATTTACGCAGACATAAATCCCCTCTTTTGTCATCTCTGGATTTTCTTTGACTTTAAATGCCGGCGAGTCGGAGTGTGCCGCAAATACATGGAATCCTTGTATTTCCGACACGCCGCAGGCAGGAATCCGAAACGCCATAATTGAGGAATCGTTGCGCACGCAGAAGTATGCCTTCCCAGGTTCAAGCTGCCAAATACTGGTTTCCTTTACTTCTTGAAAGCCAGCTGCCTGCAAGCAGTTCCTAACATTTGCAACAGCATGGAAACTCGTTAAACTGTTGTCAAGAAATTGCATTAATTCATTAATTGTTTGTGTCATAATAGTGTTTGTTCCTTTCTTAACCTAAAATTCTCTTATACTCAAAAACGATTAGATTTTCCTTTCTACACAACACATATTGTCCGCTTGTGCAAAATGGGTTGTATAGAAACTGGAAAATCTTAACGTTTTTCAGTATACTTTACATATTTCGCCGGATTTTTGTAATTGGTGGATAATAGACAGCATTTTTGCTATACTGTCACAGATTTCTGTTTCATTAATCGGAGGGTTAAAGACAACGTCCTCCATTATAATATTTTTTGTTCGTTTACTAATATTATCCAGTAGTTTGCTTTGCATTTTGCAATGCTTTTCCCCTTTTAAAGCATATATGCAAACCGCCCAAGTACGGTTATCTATGTCGCGCGCTATCCGTTGTATTGATGGATTGGGATACATTTGCAACTGATTTTCTAAATCGGATATGCTTTTCAGCGTATTTTCAGAACTAAATTGGGTGGAAATATTCGAGAATTTTTCTGTTATTGCGTTCTCGTAGCGAATATGGGATTGCTTTTCTCTAATTGCATTCTCGTAGCGTATTTGGGATTTCTTTTCTCTCTCGTCTGCCCATGCTTTATATTCTTCACACACTTCTATTGGTATTAGACTAAGTAATATTTTTTCTAATAACTTAGGATGCTCTCCGGACTGTATTCCCAATATCCCTCTTAGATATATATAATATATCATAGCCTGCGCATCCTCTGGCGCATCTGTCCAGTATTTATTTGTCGCAATCTCCGCAATGATAACAGGATCTGTTCCATCTATCATCAATGTAATCAGTTGTTTTGCGTAGTCGGATTCTATATTTTCTACTATTTCCTCCAATGCCAGCAAGCCTCTCTGCCGTGCGGTTTCAGCAAGCATTATAATCTGTTCTGCGGATTCTAGCAGTTTGTTTTTGGTATTTGTTGCTTTCTTTAACTTCGCAATAGCGTCACAGCGCACATCATCTATTATTTTTTCCATTTTGCTTTTACCTCGCCCTCCTTGATGATAAAATGTACTTATTCGCTCAACTCCTTAAATTATTCTTTGATTCCGAACAAATTTTCTTATTTTATTTACATAAACTCTTGATATTTTACGATAAATCTGATACACTATTTTATATACTTGATTGTGGTGTTCGCACTATACATGATAGTATATATTACTAAGGTTAATAAGAATATCCCTCCACTGATTCAAGGTGTTCGCACTATTTGCTGATTTGGTTGGGATATTTTTGTTTATATTTCACTAAATCATAAATTCTTATTAAACGTTTTAATTCCGAATTATTTTTCAGACAATTTGGCGTATGTTCCATTATATATTTTTGTAAGTATTCTTTCAATTCATTGATATCAATTTCTGAATCTTCAAGAAAAATTAACTTTTTATATGCAGCTTCATTTGTTTCATTTGCTATTACTCCTTTGACAGATAAATCACTTACGTTTCTCCTATAGTTTTCCTTCTGAATTCTTAACTGTTTATTTAAAAATGAATCAACCGTACCATGTTTTAAGACATTTTCCTTAACTCTTTCAAAAATATCTTTCGAATAATCACGTAAATATTTATACATGGGCAATCCACCAGAATTATTTTTCAAAAGTTCTGGTAAATATTCTTCAACTACTAAATCTGAATTAAAATATTGGTTATCAAATACAATATCTTCATACAATTGTTCTGCCTTGATAATATGCCCATTTTTTACTACTCCAACGCCTAATATAAACTGTTTAATCTTGCAAACATTATCTAAGTTCTCAAATCCTACTGCGACAATCTTGTCTGATGTTTGTACACTATTAGCCATTTCATAAATATCTCTTCTTAAATGCCTAAGTATCACTGGATTATATTTTGACTTTGTTTCCATTACTGCCTTATATATTTTTGCAAAATCTGTAGTTGAAATCTTATTCATCCTAATATTATTTCCATTATTAAATTGCATTGAAAATTCTGAAATCTGTTCAGAATTAGAATATTCAACAAAAATAAATCTATCTTTTAACTGGTCTAATTTCTCTTGTGTTAAGCAGTTCGATATTGTCTTGAAAATATTTCTGATATTTCGATCACTTAATGAATATCCCATGAAAATAACTGGATATTCTAAAAATATAGTCAGTAGCTTCGCTATCAAATACGAAGCGTTTTGTTCAAATTCTGCATAATCCAACGAGGTAAGTACAAGACTGTTGGGGTTTGTTATTGAACCATGAATTTTATATATTTCACCAATACCTGAAATATTATTGAACAAAAGTTCCTCCTGTCCTACATAAACTGCATATTCTGGATAAATTTTTTCCAATAAAGTATCATAATTTGTTGTTATCACTCCTGATATACTTCTTTTTCCTAATTGGCGTAATAAAGCTATTTCTTCATTTTTGGGTTCAAACTGCGCATAAGATAAATGTTCAGATACTGCAATTTTCAATGCTGAATCATTATTTTTTAGTTCTAAATTGTGTTTTTCCCTAAAATCTTTATATCTATCTGCGGTCAGGACAGTATTATTATAGTCTTTTTCTAAAAGAGTGGCAATCGCTGGCTGTTTCCCATAATAGTCCCTTTCTTCAACTTGACTTGAATATACATTATATTGAAAATCATTACCACTATATTCTTCACAAAACACTTTCAATAATTCATCCCATTTTTCTGTGTTCATATATCGTTTACTAAAACCTGATCCAACAAAAAGAAATGGTTGATGTCCTGTTTTTTGTATTGTTTCTGTAATTAAATCGTTTAATTCCATAGATACCTCCACACCCATTGTTCTAAGCTATATATACTGCACGGCAAAAAGATTTGCCGTGCAATTACGCCAGCCACACGCCGCAAAGCAGCAATTTTCCTTTAAGCGGCTGTGTACATATTGGTATACTTAGCGTCCGTTCCTTAGTATAATTAATCGACTACTTCCATAAACTCCAACAATTTAAATCTGGATTCATAACCAGTATTCCGACCTCATTGGCAAAATATTTTAGAAGCATTATACAGGCTTTTCGATAGCTTATTATGTTTGACTAACACAAAAAAATTACTTCCTCCGATTCTCAAAATAAATAAACGCATCAATCGCCTCTAAAATATCCGCAAAATCCTCTTTCGGCGCAAGCTGAATATAGTGTTCTAATAGCGGCGTTTCTTGCGCTTTCAGCCGTCCGTAGAACAAATCGAAAAGATTATGTCCCCGCATATAAACTTTAATTTCCTCCATATGCGCTTTTACATCCTCCACGGTTTCCAAGTCACCACCAAGCACCTCCATTAAATGTTTTCCACTCTTAAGTTTATGTAAATATTCTTTCCATTTTCCCAGAAAAAACGTGTAAAAATACTCCTCGGATGGTATAATCCCAAGGGCATACATTACTTTTGGATTCAGAAAATAATTTTCAAATGAATAATAATGCAGGATTAACACGTTCTTTGGCAGAACCCGCGGCAATTTATCCACGTCTTCTTTGTTACGCTGCTCATAATACTGACAAAGCTGGCTGCGCAGTTCCTCTGGATTTTTCCCATCCCCGTCACGAATCATTAAGAAATGATCTTTAATATAAATCTGATTCATATATTTTAAATTGGCATAGGTTTTTATATTCGTACAACTGTTTGTTGTTATAATCGCCACACGCGACAAATCACCCTGTGCATTATACATTTCAGAATAATAATGGCGCAGCAAAAGCGGAAGCCTGCTCTTATCCTGCTTGCCCTCCACAATAAACACAAAATCGACATTCATTAAGTCGTTTGCTGTATATCCTAAATCCTCTAAAATCACACTAATATCTGTTTTTTCCCGCACAGCAGAAAAACCACTTGTGTCTTGCACAATCTGCCGTATCTGCCGGCTGTTGAAATTGGGCAGCAAATTCGGAGAATGCGTTGAAAAAATCACTTGGTTTTTCTTTGACAAACGATATAAAATATCTCCCGACGTTTTTTGCAGGGTCGGATGAAGGAAAATCCCGGGTTCTTCAATCATAATCAGACAGGGAATCTGATTTTCATTTTCCAGACAGACCTCAAGAAAAGATAACATATAGATACTGCGCATTCCTTTGCTCATTTTATCCAAAGGTCTTGTCACTTGCTGTAAAGGGTGCAGAATCTCTGTCGTCACGGTCAGCATACTCTCCACATTTCGGTTCATAGAAAACAAAATATATTCCTGACCGCCATTTTTGCGGAAATTGCGGTTTATTTTTCTGGAAAATTCATCCAGATTCAACTGATATAACTTATAATCAAGCAATTTTGCCGTTTCAAATACCGTTAGTTCCTGCGGCGTTTTTTTGTCGATCAGTCCAATGCACGAAAAACAGTGGTTGCATTTTTTTGCCTGTTCAAATAAACAGCAGTCTGTACGCATTTTCTTTAACAGCGCATCCTCCTGCAAAAGCAGAATATCATTCTGAAGCTGGGTTAGATTGCGCTCTGCGTCCACATAATAGATTTTGGGAAAAACTTCCTTAATATATGGATTATTCTTGTGATATCCGTCGTCATAACGTACTTTGCCGTCACGGTTTGCAATAAAAACAAAATGCAGCACGCCATCATAATAGGAGGGCAGCTTTTTGCAAAACTCTTTTTTCCACGCTTCCATACGACGGTATTTGCTGATTATGCCGTTTTGCTGCATTTGAATAAAGTCCTTATCGAAAAAAGCAATCGACATCGCAATCTCAATATTCGCTCCATCCCTGTCATAATCCTCTGGCTTCATCTGATAAACACCGCCTACCGCACGAACTGCGTCTAAAATTGTCGTTTTACCTGTATTATTCTGCCCGACAAGAATCAGAGCATTTTCAATATCCTTAATATGCATTTCCTTTATAGACTTAAAATGACTGATTCTCATATCTATAATCCGCATGGCTTTCCTCCTATTGTTCCTAAGAAACTGCCCTATGGCTGGTACACTTCTTCTACAATATTATCAATGAACTGCTCATCTACATCAGGATATTTTTCCATAACAGCCTCTTTTGCTGCAAAACAATCCTGACTGAATTTATAATAAGTTTCTACCATATTTTTAATGCCTTTCTTCCGCTCCTCTGCCCGTTCTTCTGCCACGTATTCATCAAATAAAGTCGCCATAATCTTAACTCCTTCCTTCTCATGCTTAAAATAATTTACTCTCTCACATAATTTTGCAAACTTCTCATTCATTCCAACACTTGTTTTAAAAAATTGCATTAACTCTGCTATCTGTGTTCTATCATTAACAGCAGTATTGGCATAAATTTCATGAACTCCATTCTCTACTTCAATTCCCGTTTCACGAATCACCCTATCTATATGATAAACAGTTCTTCCATATCCAAATATATCAAATCTGGAAATAAATATCATATAAACATCTGGAAGTTCCTCATATTTAATACCTTTTTCTGTGAACACGGTGTCTATATTGGACTGGTTAAAACGTACCCTTTTCTGATGGTTATCATCATCCGCTTTCTGCACCTCAATATTTGCCACAGCACCGTCATCTACTTCACACAAGGCATCTAATATCACCGAATGTGCACCATTATTCCTTAAAAAACGCTGCACCTGACATTGTATCACCTTTAATTTGGGCTTTTCTAAAATAATGCGCAGTATCTCCTCACAAACTTCTGGGTCTTCAGCAATTTTGTGAAAAAATATATCATCTATTACATTTAGGCTCTGAATTAGAGCCATCTGTTCTACTAGTGTCTTCATATTTTTCTCCCCTTTATTATACATATTTTCGATTCCTGATACAACCTACAATAATTTAGAAATGTTTCAATATGGAATCATTATGTATTACATTTAATATTACCACATTGTATCTCCATCCCTGTTACGATTATATCACTTTTAGGCTTGTAGTCAAAGTCACAGCCTGAAAAATAACCAACATTTATTCCTTCTTTCCACCTAATTTTTTAAGATAATATAACCATACTTTTCAAGATATATTTCCTTTGCTGCTTTGTCGTCTGGAAAAACGCTGCTATTTTGTAACTGCTTTGGCAATGGCATTTGTACTGATTCGCCGGAAAAATTCATAATAAAATAATATTCCTCCGTTTCGGTTCTGCGCACTGCAAGATCTATCCCCTCCGGCAGAATGCCCCACAAGAGTTCCATTCCCTGTTCTTGGGCAATCTGTTGATATAATGTATCAAGGTACTTCTGCTCTGGTCTTGTTGCGATATAGAAACAAGCACCCGCTTTCCATTGATTGCGCGTTACAGCCGCTTTTCCCGCATAGAAATCATCTGTATAAAATGCAAGCACTTCACAGCCCTCTTTCGGATAGATTAGTTCACAATAACTGTCTGCTTGATATATTTTATTATTTTCTGATAAACGGATTCCGTTGTATTCGCCGTCGCACAACACATCCATTTCCTCTGCGCGCAGTCCCGCAAGCTCCATCAATCCCTCTGCTGGAAAGCCGCCCAAATAGCAAAGATCATTTTCATTGACTTCGCCTGTCCCATAGGTAAGAATCAGGCTTCCGCCCTTTGCTGCAAACTGTTTTAAGCGCTCGGCAATCCCGCTTCGCAGCATATACAGCATCGGTGCTGCCACAATGCGATACTTGTCTAATGGCGTTTCCTCATCAATCACATCTACATTAATTCCCAATTTCCGAAGTGCTTTATAATGCTGGTAAACGGTTTCTAAATACAGCCGCGGACTGCGCCAGCCTTGCAGGTCTTCGATTGCCCAGCTATTTTCCCAGTCATACAGCACAGCCGCCTTAGAATCCGTATCACTGCCTGCAATTGTCTGCATTTTTCCTAGAAGTTCACCAACACGGCTTACCTCCTGAAAAACTCTTGTATCTTCCTTTCCATAATGGTCTATGACTGCACCATGCAGTTTTTCCCCCTCGCCGCGGCACTTTCTCCATTGAAAATACTGTATGCTGTCCGCACCATGCGCGATTGCCTGCACTACAGATAATTCATGCATTCCGGGACGTTTTAACTTATTAATGGTTCTCCAATTAATCAGACTGGGCGTGCTTTCCATTACTAAAAATGGCTGCATTTTCATAGAGCGGAAACGGTCATGGCAAAAAGATGCTTCAATCGCAGCATCCATATCCTGCTGCCGCCCCATACTCCATTCTGGATAGGAATCCCACGACATAATATCCATATACGGCGCAAGTTTCCACTGATTAAAGTCCATATTTTGCCCCATAAAATTCGTCGTAATCGGAATATCCGGCGTAAGTTCTCGCAGCGGTACACACTCATTTTGAAAAAAATCCAGTGTTTCCTCCGTTACAAACCGCCTCCAATCCAAATTCATTCCATGAATTAAATGCTCTCCCCGGTTCGAAGGCGATTCAATCTCATCAAAACTCCCGAATCCGTGACTCCATACATCGGTACACCACTCATGATTCAGCAGTTTCATATCGTTGTGATATTTTTTCCGCAGCCAATCCCGAAAAGCTTTCTGACAAAGGTCACAGTGACACTCTCCTTGGTATTCATTACTAATATGCCACATAAAAAGTGCTGGATGCTTCCCGTAACGCTCTGCTAAAATCCGGTTTATTTGCTGTGTTTTCCTTCTATAATATGGGGACTGCCAGCAGTGATTATGGCGTATTCCATGCAAGTTACGCACTCTTTCTGACGATACACGCAGGATTTCCGGATACTTCTTATCCATCCATGCTGGACGCGCACCTGAAGGCGTAGCAAGAATTACTTTCATTTTGGCATCTGCCATGCGATCCATTATCTGATCCAGCCATGCAAAGTTGTACTGTTCTTCCTGCGGTTCAAACTTATTCCACGAAAAAATGCCAATCGTTGCGCTGTTCATGCCCGCCGGCGCAAACAACCGAAAATCTTCCTCTATAATATCAGGCATATCCAGCCATTGATCTGGATTATAGTCTGCACCATGTATGAATTCTGACACTCTAAATTTTCTATCTTTCATTTCAATCTCCTATTTTGTTGATTCTTTTAAAATTACATTATAGCCAAGTGTGCGTTTTTGAACGGCTTCTTTTCCTAGAAGCATATCCAAAAGCGTTTTTGACGCTACTGCCCCAAGTTCTTTAATATTAAAATCCACGCAGCTAATCGGCGGATAATAAGCATTTAAAACCTGACTGTTATAAAACGACGCTATCTTAATATCCTTCGGCACTTGAACACCGTTTTTACGCAGAATATTCAACACGCTGATACAGATATTATCATCCATACATATAATACATTCCGCGCCGCGCTTTAACATATCCTCTGTAATCCGCTCCACGACAAACGGATTTTCCACATGGTCAAAAACCATAGACGGATTAAAGTTCAGTCCATTTTCCTCATACGCCTGCAAAAATCCTTTCATTCTGCCCTTTGTCACCATATGGGTCATATCCGCGCAAAATAACGCAATATCCCTTATCCCCATACGCAGCAGCACAGAAGTTAAGTCACGGCATCCTGCCTGTTGATCGACATCCACTTGATATACACTGTGATCATCATAACTGCCAATTGCCACAAACGGCACTTTCTTTTCTTTTAGATATTTAATATCCTGTGCATTGGAAAAAATTCTTGTAAGGATTACCCCGTCCGCCTTATGCTGTTCCACAACTTTCTTTAGTGCGCTGATATCATCCGCTTTGGTCTTTGCATATAATATCTGATAATCATATACAGAAAAATAATCGTATATGCTGGAAATTGTTTCATTAAAAAAAGGCAGCAAAGCAAAATCATGTTCCTGTGGTACAGTTACAAGAATATTACCTGTCTTTTTTATCGCGCTCTCCCTACGTCGAATATTCGGTTCAATGCCGTTTGCTATAATATACTCTCGAATCCGCCGCTTCGTATCCTCTGACACGCGCCCTTTTCCCGAAAGTGCCCTTGACGCTGTAGTTGGTGATATTTCTAAGGCACTCGCTATTTCCTTAATTCTTGTTTTCTCCATAACTGCACCTCCTAAGGAACTGTTAATTTGCGCATTTCAAATTGCCTGCAGCAAGGCGCAAATGCTTGCGTAATCTACTGTACTGGGTCGTAAATGCGCAGTTCGACTGTGAATAGTAACAATTTCTAAACAGCTTCTAACCGAAATCCTTGACCGAAATAAAACGGATTCAACGCACTTTTTCCAATCGAATTTCCTTTATTTTAACAAAAATAGGCGGCGCAATTATCCGAATGCCGAAGGTTAATTCTCCTTTATCGCAATGGATTTCGTCCATTTCATAAGCTGTCCATTCCTCGTCTGTGGGATGTATCATAATATCCTGATACTGTTTCGGCGTTTCCATAAATATTCTAACATCTACGCCTGTCGTATCCACACCACGGCAAAGTATCCTGCATTGATATACGCCCGCTTCTTCCAGCGAAATTGTCTGTGATAATGTAAAACGGAAATTCATCGGCGACGTAATGGTCAGCACAGGTAATTACTTTTGGCTGGTAAATCTTTGCGATCTTATTAGGGCACGCCTGTTCTCTGGTAAACAGAAATGATTTTACCGCTTCCATAACAGTACCGTCCTCTGCCAAAATTCCCATACTTTCATTCCAGCTGCTTTGTCCGTCCGGCACACACAAAGGCTCCCAATAGTACACCCCTTGTCCCATTTCTTCAGGAAGTGACGCAACGATATTCATTACAATATCCACCACTTGCTTTTGCCCCTCCGGTGTAGCCGGAAATCCCGCAATTTTTTCCTGTTCTTCATCAATAAAGCCCATACTGCTTTTTCTCCAAGCGTGTGCGGTTTCCACTACCATAATCGGCTTATGAAAACCTTGTATCAACCGCTGTGCCGTTTCCTTTAAATCCATAAACGTGCCATGCCAAAATGGATAGTATGACAATCCAATGATATCAAAATCCATAAGCCCTTGCTCCAATGCCTGATCAAACCAGTCTTTTAGAAATTGATACCTTCCCCCTTGATCCAGATGAATCATTACTTTCAGCCGCTCTTTGTCCGCCACCGACCGCGCGCCGCGTATTCCTGCATTGATAAGCCCTGCCATTGTTTGATAATCTGGAACTGCCCCGTCAGGAAACAGCATCCCGCTTCTAATCTCATTGCCAATCTGCACAATATCCGGAAGCACATCCTCTTTTTCAAGCTGTAATAGAACTTCCCTTGTGTACGTATAAACCGCTTCCTCCAATGCCTGCCCATGAAGTTCTTTCCATGCCAAAGGCTTTGTCTGGTTGCCCGGATCTGCCCAAAAGTCCGAATAATGGAAATCCAGCATAAAATGCATCTCGTATCGTTTGATTTCCTTTGCCATATTCACTGTATGCGGTAAATTGCAGTATCCTTTCGCTTCTGGAACGTTTTCGGGCTGATTCCATATCCGAAGCCTTACCGCATTGACACCATATTTCTTTGCCAAAGCCAACGGTGCTATCCTTGTGCCATCAAAATCTTTTACTTTCATTCCCTCCGCAATCCCTTGGGGGAGCGAGGATAAATCCATTCCTTTATAAAAATCTGCCATATTAATCTCCATTCCGCTTTAGCGGCTCAATATAGATAGGAAAAACGCTGTCCTTCGCGTTTTTCCTGTGTGAAACTTAATACTTCTTAGGCAGTGTCTTTTGCTGCCTTAGAAGTATTTTTCACACTACTTCCTCTTACAATTTTCATTTATTTATACTCACGAACGATTAGATTTTCCTGTATATATTTATTGCAACAACAGGGCTGCTATTTGTATTGTAACATACCGCAGCCCTGCCTTGAAATACATTTTACTTTATATTTTTCGTGAATACACTGATTTGAATGATTTTTCACACTACTTCCTCTTACAATTTTCATTTATTTATACTCACAAACGATTAGATTTTCCTGTATATATTTATTGCAACAACAGGGCTGCTATTTGTATTGTAACATACCGCAGCCCTGCCTTGAAATACATTTTACTTTATATTTTTCGTGAATACACTGATTTGAATGCTTAATGTTACAGTTCACTCAGGGGCTGTCGCAATAAGATTTGATTATACAAGATATGGTATAAAATGCAGTACAGTATTATAATATCTTGTATATGTTTTCCTTAATGCGACAGCCCTGTGCGAAAACGCATCGGTGCCAAGTAAAAATCCATCACCGTATGTGATTTTACATGGATTTTTACCCGTTACTGGAACGCAGTGAACAGTAACTGCTCGATTCCTATTCTATTTGGAAGCTACGTACTCTGCCGCCTGCTTTTCTAACTCTTTTATAATATCCTGCATTCCTGCCTGATCCAGCACCTTGCCCAGTTCTGCAATCGTTGCATCCACATCATCTACCATACCATTGATAAGCGGCGAATAATATGTTCCCAGCGCTGCCTCCACGGCTGCAACCTGTGTCTGTACTGGTGCTGTATTAAAGCTGAAACCATCATACACGTGTTCTGCTTTTACATTGTTGTCCCACGCCACTACCATTGCATCATAAGTATCATCCACTTCTGTTCTGTCCTCTATAAATTCTGTTCTGTTAATATCCGCATTTTTCCAGCCCCAGTTGCAATTGCTGTCCGCACCAAAATTTGTTTCATCAATAATCTTGTACTGGTCGCTGCCGACTGCCTCCCAATGTTTGCCCTCAATACCAAGCATTGCTAAATCATATACTGCCGGATTGGTGTAGAACTCATTCAGCACCATCATGGCTCTTTCAGGATTTTTGCTGTTAATATTAATTGCAACACCATTATTAATATAAGAATTTACCTTTTTCGGCTGATTGGATACACAGTCACAAATTGTCGCTTTCCACTCTGGATGCTCTTTGTTTGCCTGCTTTGCATATCCAAGACAGCTTCCTCGATTCCATATCATCGCAGCAGCATTTCCATTTAAGAAACCGGTTTGGCGCTCCTCTGTGGAATTGAGCACATCCCTTGACCAACAGCCTGCATCTGCCATTTCCTTCGCCTGCATACAATACTCGCGGAATCCATCCCATTCAACAATATATGTAAATTCCAGATTTTCTGGATTTTGTGTATTATAGAGAATTAACTCACCATTATTGGGTGTACCACCTGCGCCGTACATTCCTTTATTGTGAAAATACTGATACCACGGCCCGCCTTGGCTTGCATAGATGCCATCTTCCTTTTCTGCAATTGTCATATAGAAATTTCTTAAGTCGTCCCAAGTAGCAATATCCTCAAAACCGTACTTTTCCATTAAATCGCCGCGTACTGCCATAATATCTTGTCCAAACTCATTCTGATAATTGGGCACCATATAGATCGTATTATCCACTTTTGCCTGATTCCAAGCCATTTCTGGTACGACGTTCCAGATATCCGGCGCATAGGTCTGGATAAACTCCTCCGATAAGGCATAAAATCCGCCTAGAGATACTGTCTGCTCATAATGTGCCCAGCCCGACGCCGTGAAAATAAGATCAAACGGCTCTTGTGAAGAAAACAGCAAGGAATACTTTGTATCATGTTCTCCCCATGACAGAAAATCCACAGATATCGAACAATTCAGCTTTTCCTCCAAAATCTCGTTAATCTTACCATACACTTCATCAAAATCCGGTGTGCGATCGCCGAGCAGATACATTTTTAAATCTACGTGCTCCGAAATATCAACACCGTTAAACGTCTTTTCTCCTGCTGCACCATTCCCATTTGCTGTGTCACTAGTGTTTGCTGCACTATTCGATGAATCTGTATTTGTTCCCGCCGTAGAAGAATTTCCGCCTGACGAACCACATCCTGCAAGTGTTCCTGCTGTAATTGCCATGCTTAACCCCATCGCTGCGCATTTTTTCCAGTGTGTAATTTTATGTACTGGCTTTGTTAATGCTGATTTTTCATTCGCACTTTCATTGATAAATACTTTCTTTTTCATTAAAACCTCCATTCTAATAGAAACCTCCATTCTAATAGAAACCTCTATTCCTTAAATTTTTCAATTTGCTTTGTATACCGTTTTCGTATGCCTGCTAACTTTTTTCCTGCCACAAACGATGAATTGCCAATCAGTAATGTTATCCTTTTACAGCACCAATTGTAATACCTTGTACAAAATATTTCTGTACTATTGGGTAAGCCAAGACAATTGGTTCTGTGACAACGATTGTTAGTGCCATTTTTAATGTCTGTGTTGGTAATGACATGCTGCTTACTACTGAGCTGCTTATCGTTGCATTGGACAACAGCTTTTTGTACGCTTCAATATTGTTCACTTGCTGATACAGGAAATATTGTAATGGGTACATTTTCTCATCATTGACATACAGCATCGCATTATACCAATCGTTCCAATATGCCAGCGCAATAAACAGCCCCACAGTAGCAAGCGCCGGTTTAATTAGCGGCATTACAATACGAATCAGCGTCATAAACTCACCGCACCCGTCAATTTTTGCCGCATCAATCAACGATTCCGGCAGCGCTGTAATATAGCTTTTCATTACCAGCAGATTGTAAACACTAAATACCAGTGGCAGCAAAAGTGCCAGATAATTGTTTCTTAAATTCAGTGTCTGCGTGATTAATACATAGTATGGTACCAATCCGCCACTGAATAGCGTCGTGAAATAGAAGAAAAAAGAAAATCCATTTCTCCACTCAAAATCGCGCCGCGATAAGACATAAGCCGTCATAGTCTGAACAAACAACCCGATTGCCGTTCCCGCAAATGTCAGCCCAATGGTCGTCGCATAGGCACGAATTACTACAATTGGCTCCTTAAATACTGTCTTATAGGCATCCAGACTAAAGTCCTGCGGAAAAAGGCTGAAGCCATTTGCCGTTATCGCTTCTTCAGACGAAAAAGAACCAGACAAAATCATTAAAAATGGGATAAAACACATCAGCGCAACCAATCCACAGAATGTATATGCGATAATATCCAATGCGATCTGATCGCCGCCCTTTTTTATCTTTTGCTTCTGTACTGTTTTTTGCGGCATGATTTCCCCTCCTTAGAATAAAGAATAATCTTTGTCATACATTCCGACAAGCTTATTAACAATCACAATCGTAATAAAGCAGAGTACCGATTGATAGAATCCCATCGCTGCCGACATGCCAAAGTCATTGCTGCTGATTAACGCTCGAAACGTTAAGGTATCAATAACATCTGTGTAGTTATACAGTAAGCCGTTGTTTCCGACTAAATTGTAGAACATATCAAAGTTTCCTTTAAAAATTCCGCCCACCGACAGCAGCAGTAATATAATCGTCGTCGGCATAATCATAGGAATTGTCACTTTGAAAATACGCTGAAATACATTGGCACCATCAATCGCAGCCGCTTCATATAAGGATGTATCAATTCCCATAATCGCGGCAAGATACATTACAGAACCATATCCAATCCCTTTCCAAACATTAAAGAATGCAAGTATCCAAGGCCATACTTTTGGCGTCGTATAAAAGGATATTCTGGTTCCGCCAAAGTGCTCAATTAATCGGTTCATAAATCCATAATCGGAACTAAGAATATTAAACGACATTACCCCAACAATAACCCATGAAATAAAATACGGCAGAAACATTAATGACTGTGTTGTTTTTCTATAATGCTTATTTTTAATCTCTGTCAAGAACACTGCCACTGCAATCTGCATAATTGTATTGACTGCAATAAACAGCAAATTGTACAACACCGTATTCCTCGTTACCGTCCACGCCTGACCAGATTTAAAGAAAAATTTGAAATTGTCAATCCCATTCCATGGACTTCCCCAGATACCGCCAGCGTAATTGTATTTCTTAAACGCCATCACAATACCTGTCATGGGATAATAGGCAAATATCAAAGTATAGAGAACTGCCGGCGCCAGCATCAGCAAAAATATCCGATACTTATACAGTTTTTTACAAAATCCCTTAAAACCTTTGTCTTTCATTTTCATCCCCCATTCTTGCCAATTACAGGCATATATTTTTCTTTTCGCTATTTTCTTTTTTATTTTTTACAAATTTACCTCCTTTTCTTTGCGCAATTTATTATTAATTGTGCAATATTGATTCTTTTTTTAATTGAATTAAGTATATATTATTGTGCATTTTTATTCAATATGCATATTTTATAAATTATTTCTTATAAAATATATACATTGTTTAATATTTTTCAATTCTTTATGCGCAATTGCGCATATTATATTTTCTTCCGGTAAAATCTTTCTTAAAGCGGATGATTGTATACCCATAAATACTTTTCTTTAAAACCGCAAGATCTATGAAAAGCAATATAAAATATTCTGGTATAATTAAAATGTTCGGTCAGCAAAATTGGAAAATCTTAACGGTCATCAGTATAACTGATTCCACTGCCTAAAATACTCCCGCACTTTCAAGTTGCGCAATTCCCTAAAATAGCAAATATAGATTGGTTGCAGCCTGCTTTGAGATATACTATACTAATAATGCGACGCGGCGCAAGAAGATAAAAAGGAGAATATTTTATGAGTTTTGGAAAAAATTTGCAGTTTTTAAGACATTTAAGAGGAAATATGACACAGGAAGATTTGGCTGAAAAATTAAATGTCAGCCGTCAAACTGTATCAAAATGGGAGCTGGATACAGCACAGCCCGAAATGGACAAGGCAATTGAGCTTTGCAAGTTTTTTAATTGTTCGCTGGACAACTTATTCCGCGATGATATGGTTGCCTGCGGCAATGTGTATACAAATCTGCGTGTTGAAACCGTCCCCGCTTTCCGCTATATTAAACACGCTGTTATAAGCTCCGAACCAGAGGGGGACGCTATTGACAGAATCTTTTCCATTGCCAAAGGCTATGGCGTGGATCACCCTCGTGTAATTGGCTGGGATTTTCCAAACGTGTCGCAAGAACAGATAAACGTTTTCAATATGCACGGCTACGAAGCGGCATGGATACTGCCTGATGAAATTGTCCCTCCTAATATGGAAATACACGAACAGGCAGCCCACAAATACGCGGCAATCCACATTGAAGAACCTTTTGGAAATCCATTTGTATCGATTCCCAATGCCTACAAAACACTTATGGAATATATGCGCGTAAACGGTCTGGAACATACAGAAAAAGACGTTATTCCCTGCTTTGAAACAGATGGGGATACCATGGATATTTATATAGCTTATAAGTAATGCAGCCTTGCTGCTTCTCGAAATTTAGCATTATACTACATAACGCCAGAATTTACCATACTGCACTGATTAAACTGGCTGGCGTTATGCAGTCAGGCTACTTGGAAATTTTAACTGTTAAGCAGTATATTCTTATGTTTGTAGAAAACAAGCAGGCAACCCTATTCAAAGGGAGGGTTTGTCTTCCCTCTGCTTGTATACTGGACACTCGTTGGCTTTGCTGACAATCTTCCTTTGAATACCCATATGCATAGAAACAGCCATAATCTCCAGCAAATTACCACCGAACGATTATGGCTGCAACATCAAATTTACGCTATACTCACGAGCGATTAGATTTTCCTTTCTGCACAGCATGTATTGCCCGATTATGCAATATGGGCTGTGCATAAATTGGAAAATCTTAACGGTCGTCAGTATAACAGCACTCCCCTGCTACTGAATATACATATTGGAATACCCCATTAAGCTTTCATCCACTTCGCGCGCGCATTCCCGTCCCTGACGGATCGCTTTTACAACCAGGGACTGTCCGGTATGCATATCGCCTGCGACAAAGACATTTTCCGCGCTTGTCTGGAAACTGTCTGGTTTTGTCTTAACGTTTGTGCGCGGATCAAGTTCCACTTCAAATGCATCGGTTACATATTTCTGGCTGCCCAAAAAGCCTGCTGCGATTAGGACAAGCTGTGCTTCGATTGTCTGTTCGCTGCCTGCAATTTCTTTCCTATTCATTCTGCCAGTTTCCGCGTCTTTTTCCCAAGTAAGTTTCACGATTTTTACTGCGGTCAAATTTCCATTTTGGTCTTTGATAAATTCTTTAACTGTGGACTCATAAATACGTGGATCGTGCCCAAACAGCGCGATCGCTTCCTCCTGACCATAATCCGTTTTACAGACTTTGGGCCATTCCGGCCACGGGTTGCTGTCAGCTCTTGTATCCGGCGCTTTGGGCATCATTTCTATCTGTACAACCGACTTTGCGCCAAGACGGATTGCAGTACCTACGCAGTCGTTTCCCGTATCGCCGCCGCCGATTACAACCACATTTTTATCTTTTGCAGAAACATAGTTTTTATCTGCAAGTTCAGAATCCAATAAGCTCTTTGTTACACCTTTTAAAAAATCTACTGCAAAATAAATTCCCTTTGCATCTCTGCCCGCTGCGTTAATATCCCTTGGATTGGAAGCACCGCACGCAAGCACAATACGGTCAAATCCCTCTACTAATTTCTTTGATTTGGCATCTTTACCGATATCGGCATTCGTTACAAACTGAACGCCTTCTTCCTCCATAATCTTAATTTTTCGCTCGATAATCTGCTTTTCCAGCTTCATATTGGGAATACCATACATTAAAAGCCCGCCGATACGATCGCTGCGTTCAAATACAGTAACATGATGTCCCCGTTGGTTTAACTGATCTGCAACAGCAAGCCCAGCCGGCCCGCTCCCTACCACCGCAACCTTTTTATTCGTGCGCACTTTCGGCGGTTTTGCTGCTGCCAAACCTGTTGCATAAGCATTTTCAATAATGGCATACTCATTTTCCTTTGTTGCGACTGCCTCGCCGTACAGCCCGCACGTACAAGCATTTTCACAAAGTGCCGGACATACTCTTGCCGTAAATTCCGGAAAATTGTTGGTCTTTTTCAGTCGGTTATATGCCCGTTCCCAATTGCCTGTATACACCAAGTCATTCCACTCCGGCACAAGGTTATGCAGCGGACAGCCCGAAGTCATGCCGGCAATTGTCATACCAGACTGGCAAAACGGCACGCCGCACTCCATACAGCGCGCGCCTTGTTTCTGCTGTTCCTCCATTGGAAGGTGACTGTGAAATTCATGAAAATGTTTGATACGTTCCAGCGGCGCCTCTGCCGCGGAAGTTTCTCTATGATACTCTAAAAATCCTGTTGGCTTTCCCATTTTTTGCTCCCATCTGCCTGCTTTTACAGGCACTCAAACGCCATACTTTTCTTTCTTGCTTCCAATATATAATATACAAATTACTTGTTCGTATTGGCATAAAATGCTTCAATCTGTGCCTGCTCTGCGCTTAATCCTTTTTCTTCCATCTGCACGATCATCTTTAACATCCGATCGTAATCATATGGAATAATCTTCTTAAACTTCGGCAAATATTCTCCAAAATGCTCTAAAATCTCTTTTCCTTTCTCGGAATTGGTATATGCCACGTGTTCCTGAATCATCTGTTTTAATTCAATCACATCATATTTATTCGTAATCTCACTCATAGAAATCATTTCTTTATTGACACGGATATACAAGTCGTTGTTCTCATCCAACACATACGCGATACCGCCGCTCATACCAGCCGCAAAGTTTTTGCCAGTGTCACCAAGCACAACCACGCGCCCGCCTGTCATATATTCACAGCCGTGATCACCTACACCCTCGACTACGGCAAGCGCGCCGGAATTGCGCACGCAGAACCGTTCTCCTGCCACACCGTTAATAAACGCTTTTCCGCTGGTTGCGCCATACAGCGCCACATTTCCGATAATAATATTTTCATTCTGTACAAAGCTGCTTCCCTTTGGCGGATAGACAATCAGTTTGCCTCCGGACAATCCTTTTCCAAAATAATCGTTGGAATCACCGACCAGCTCCAAGGTCAGTCCTTTTGGAATAAATGCGCCAAAGCTCTGCCCGCCAGCACCTTTACAAAGTACATGGTACGTATCCTCATCGAGCATATCGTAATAACGCTTTGTAATTTCCGATCCAAAAATTGTTCCAAACGAACGGTCTGTATTGCTGACTTCTACCTCTATGCTGCGTGGCTGCTTTTTATCTAAAGCATTGCCAAGCTGTTTTAACAACACACGCTCATCCAGTGTCTTTTCCAGTTCAAAATCATACACCTGTTTCGGATCAAAAACTGCTTTTTCCTTCTGATAAGGATTGTTTAATATCATGCCAAGGTCAAGCTTTATTGTCCCTTCTGGCAGATTTTCTTTTATTTTCAATAAATCAGTGCGCCCTACCAGAGCATCGACTGTGCGGACGCCAAGCTCCGCCATATATTCTCTAAGTTCCTGCGCAATAAACCGCATAAAATTCATAACATATTCTGGCTTGCCTTGAAAGCGTTTCCGCAGTTCCGGATTCTGGGTTGCTACGCCTACCGGACATGTATCAAGGTTGCAGACACGCATCATAACACAGCCCATCGTTACAAGCGGCGCTGTCGCAAAGCCAAACTCCTCTGCGCCAAGGATTGCCGCAATCGCCACATCACGCCCTGTCATTAATTTTCCGTCGGTTTCAATGCGCACTTTATTGCGCAGACCGTTTTGTATCAATGTCTGATGCGTTTCCGCAAGCCCCAGTTCCCACGGAAGTCCTGCATTATGAATTGAGCTTTTTGGTGCTGCGCCGGTTCCGCCGTCATAGCCGGAAATCAACACCACCTGCGCGCCTGCTTTGGCAACGCCTGCGGCTACTGTACCGACCCCCGCTTCGGAAACCAATTTTACACTAATACGTGCGTCTTTATTAGAATTTTTTAAATCATAAATTAACTGCGCTAAATCCTCAATCGAGTAAATATCATGATGCGGCGGCGGGGAAATCAGCCCTACGCCTGCTGTGGAATGTCTTGTCTTTGCAATCCAAGGATAAACTTTTGCCGCTGGCAGATGACCGCCCTCACCGGGCTTTGCACCCTGCGCCATTTTAATCTGTATTTCCTGCGCGCTTACCAAGTAGCGGCTAGTAACGCCGAAACGTCCGCTTGCGACCTGCTTTATTGCCGAACAGCGGTTTAAGCCGTCTGCTCCAATCTCCATGCGCTCTAAATCCTCGCCGCCCTCGCCGCTGTTGGATTTACCATGCAGCAAATTCATTGCAATTGCAAGCGTTTCATGTGCTTCCTTAGAAATAGACCCATAGGACATTGCACCTGTTTTAAAACGGGTTACAATGCTGTCCACGCTTTCCACTTCGTCAATGGGAATCCCTTTCTTGGGATACTGAAAATCCATTAAACCGCGCAGATTCCGCACACTATCCTCTTTGTGAATCATTGCCGTATACTGCTTAAACATCCCATAATCACCAAGCTTTGTAGACTGCTGCAGCATATGAATTGTCGCCGGATTATACAAATGCTCCTCTGCGCCGCCCCGCAACTGATGCTGCCCTAGACTGTCAAGCGTTAAATCTGTGGCAAGCCCCAATGGGTCAAACGCCATAGAATGAAGCGCATCCACTTCCTTTTCAATATCCTTTAACGTTTCGCCGCCCACACGGCAGACCGTATTGGTAAAATATTTATGAATAACATGATAGTCAATGCCTATCGCCTCAAAAATCTGCGATCCTTGATAAGACTGAATCGTAGAAATTCCCATTTTTGACGCAATCTTTACTATGCCGTGCAAAATCGCATCATTGTAGTCGTCAACTGCCGCGTGGTAATCCTTGTCAAGCATTCCATTATCAATTAATTCCTTAATAGACTCCTGCGCAAGATACGGATTCACCGCACACGCTCCATAACCCAGCAATGTCGCAAAATCATGTACTTCCCTAGGTTCTGCAGACTCCAAAATTAATGCAACACTTGTTCGTTTCTTTGTGCGTATCAAATGCTTCTGCATTGCCGAAACTGCCAAGAGCGATGGAATTGCCACATGATTTTCGTCCACGCCACGGTCAGACAATATAATAATATTTGCTCCGTCACGGTATGCCCTGTCAACTTCCACATACAGACGATCGATCGCGCGCTCTAAACTCGTATTTTTATAATAAAGAATTGGAATCTCAACAACCTTAAAGCCCTCATTCTTCATATTTTTAATCTTTAACAAATCGGTAATAGTTAAAATAGGGTTGTTGACCTTTAACACATTGCAGTTATGCTCTGATTCTTTTAATAAATTCCCATCTTTTCCAATATATACACTGGTTGAGGTTACAACCTCTTCGCGAATCGCATCAATTGGCGGATTGGTTACTTGTGCAAACAACTGTTTGAAGTAATGTGACAGTTGATGATGTGTCGCGGAAAGCACTGGTATTGGCGTATCCACACCCATTGCCGCAATTGCCTCACCGCCGTTTTTCGCCATTGGCAGAATACTCGTTTTTAACTCCTCATACGTATAGCCGAACGCCTTCTGCATCCGCTGCCGCTCCGCTTGGCTAAACTCCGGCACACGGACATTCGGAATTTTTAACTCATGCAGTGTTACAAGGTTAGAATCCAACCATTCGCCATACGGCCTGCGCTTTGCATAGGTTTCCTTTAAGGTATCATCATCAATGACTTCGCCCTTTACCGTATCGACAAGAAGCATCTTGCCCGGGCGCAGGCGGTCTTTTTTCACAATCTTCTCCGGCGCAATCGGAAGCACGCCTACCTCAGACGAAAGAATTAGCTGCCCGTCTGAGGTAATATAATATCTCGAAGGCCGCAGCCCGTTGCGGTCAAGCACCGCTCCCATAATATCCCCGTCTGAAAAAAGAATCGATGCCGGCCCATCCCACGGCTCCATCATAGTAGCATAATACTGGTAAAAATCTTTCTTGCTCTGGGACATGGTTTTATTATTTGCCCAAGGCTCCGGAATCGTAATCATGACCGCAAGCGGAAGTTCCATGCCGCTCATTACCAGAAACTCTAATGTATTATCCAACATAGCAGAATCGGAACCAGAAGCATTGACCACCGGAAGCACCTTGTGAAACTCGTGACTTAAAAACTCAGACTCCATATTTTCCTCGCGCGCAAGCATTTTATCCACATTGCCGCGAATCGTATTAATTTCGCCGTTATGTACAATAAAACGGTTGGGATGCGCCCGCTCCCAGCTTGGATTCGTATTTGTAGAAAAACGGGAATGCACAATCGCAATCGCAGACGTATAATCCGCACTCTGCAAATCCTTAAAAAAAGTCCGAAGCTGTGTTACAAGAAACATTCCTTTATAAACAATTGTTCTGCTGCTTAGTGAAACAACATACGTATTGTCAGAGCTCTGCTCAAATACGCGCCTTGCAATATAAAGCTTTCTGTCAAAATCAAGCCCTTTTTCCACATTGGCAGGTTTCTTTACAAAAGCCTGCATTATATACGGCATACATTCCACTGCTTTATGCCCCAGAACTGACGGCACACAAGGCACTTCGCGCCACCCAAGAAACTCCAATCCTTCTTTCTCAACAATAATCTCAAACATTTTCTTTGCTTGATTCCGCTTTAACTCCTCCTGCGGGAAAAAGAACATACCGACGCCATATTCCCGCTCACCGCCCAGCGCAATTCCCAGCGGCTGTGTCACTTTTGTAAAGAAGTCGTGGCAAATCTGCACCAAAATACCAACACCGTCACCCGTTTTCCCCTCTGCATCCTTGCCGGCTCTGTGCTCTAAGTTTTCCACAATCTTTAATGCACTTTCCACCGTTTCACGCGTTTTTGTTCCCTTGATATTAACCACTGCACCGATACCGCAGTTATCATGTTCAAATTCCTGCCTGTAAAGCGGGGCTTTTGGAATATTTGTTTTTACATCGAACATAGCTTTTCTCCTTTTTTCTAATTCTCCGCATAAAAAAAGGCAACCAAAAAAAACTCTATTAAACCTCCTTTGGTTGCATTGTTTACTATATAATCTCTCTAACTGGCACTTTTCATATTATAAAAAATTTTTTGGCATTTGTAAAGAGGAAAATTCAAATTTTGATACCTACAATTCTTTAACACCTAATTCGTATTATAAAGTGTTACAATAAAATCCGCAATGCCTTGATTTTCCTACAGTTTTGGTAAGTGAGGTTTCCCTTAGACTTTCCCTTATGTTATATCCTTTTCCCTTGTGTTACGACACCTCATAAGGGCAAAAATAAGGGAAGTAAAATTCGGTAACAGCTAATAACATTATATAAATCACATAAGTCGGCTGGAACTGATGGAAATGCTTTTACTATAACAGATTATCAAAGCTACAACGGATAAAGGAAAGGATAACACAGATATGAATATCGTACACGCTGAATACAATCAATTTCACAACTCCATAGACATCAATTATTACAATGGGTTCATTCTTCGGGTTGACTGTGGCAAGGCAGAAGATGGATTGATTACTACACCAAACTCTCAGAGATTGCTAGATGCTCTTGCAATTGACAAGCCGCTAGAATATGCTCGCTTGTATTTAAATCATGAGATGCAAGATTGGGTAAGTGCAGTTGATATAGATACAATATTCTAATGATATTCATTTAACATTATATGAAGAGGGTGTTTTGATCAACACCCTTTTTAATAGAGTACATAGTGTATCGTCTTATTCTTGGATACAAAGATTTTACTTGGCACTTTCATTATAACTAGTTTTTTTACCATGTGCATCTGTATAATGTAACACGCCCTTTAGATATTGCACCTCATCGTCCGAAACAGCTTCAGCAATAATCTCTTGTTTACCACTTATTTTTGAGCATTTATAGATAGCACTGTTTTTCTGATAATAAATAACTTTATCTGTAACAATAAACCAATTTACAGTAGCAATATTTTTTAAAATTTCATCAGCATCGTTAGATTCATCTTTTCTTAATCCATAAAAATCCTCTGTGTTATCGCTTCCTGCACTGTATACTAATTTATCTTCAAAAGACTCTAAATCAACGCTGCGTACAATAATATTTGAACTATTATCATCTTCCAAAAGATAATAACAGTAATGAGCATCTACAAAAATGTTAGTAATCCTTTGTTGAAGTGGAATTATATTTCGTGTTATTGCAATAATATTATTTTTCGCATCTTCACAATATACCAGATTTTCATTCTGGTCAATATAATACATATTTCCACCAATGGTCATATTAATCTGCGCATTGAGCGTACCATCAATGATAACTTCTTTATCCTCACTTATCTCTCCACATCCCGTCAAACAAAAACATATGAGTAAGCAAGGCAAAATCTTTGAAGTCATTTTTATATATTTGCTTTTTCTGTGATTTGAAAATTTACCAAATACAATGTAAGAAGAAAGCACTATCAAAAATATATCCATAGACAATACGATCAACATTGTTTTCGTCTCGATTGCTTGAAAAACAATCACCTTTTTTAATTGATTATCTATGATCTGATGTGTATATCTATCTGGCCAAAAGAACCCATTAGCTGAAAGAAGCGGTGTAATCCAAGGAATTCTATACAGTATCGAACTATTTGAAAAAATCATTCTCGGTAATATTACCAAAAGAACTGCTAATACCATACAAATTTCTCTTCTTTTAAGTAAAACTGTCATTAACATTGCAAAGCTTACAAGTAACATACATCCTAATATTGTTACTATAAATTTAAAAAGCAGAGCAGTTCCTAGTGATATTCCATAACGTGAATTTTCATAAAATTCGATTGTATTTAAAGGATAATCCGCATGATGTAGTCCAATTGTAGACACCAAATACATGATGTGTACTATCTGAAATAAACTAGCAGAAATAATAGCACCTGCAATTCCGATAAAAATCTTACATCCCGTCAGTCTATTTCTTCCACATGTTGATACAATCATAATATTCATCTCATTTTCATATTCTACACTAAACAACATTACGCCAAGTAAAACCACAAAAACAGCTAATAAATAGTTAATATTATCATGGCAAAGAATCGACTCCCATCCCCTTGTATCCGTCAGATATCCGCTTCCTGAATCCGATTCATATAGATAAACATGGTAAAAAGATTCAAAAGCCTGCTTTTCAAGCTTGTTAGATAACATATTTACAGTATCTTTTTCTAGTTTTTTATATTCTTCTTTGATCTGTGTGGTCTTCTCCGTTGTGATTTTTCCTTCATACTTATCAAAAAAAGAAGTATAATATGATTCTGAGTTGCGAATTACCGTTGTCGTATCATAACCAGTAACAATATGATATGCTGCATTTAGAAAAAGAAACACAAAAAGAAATAAAATCAAATTCTGTTTTATAAATACTTTATATAACTCAGATCGAATCATGAAATCACTTTCCCCTCTTTTCTATTACAATCATGGTACAAAGCAGAATCACTATTAGTGTAGCTTGTACACCATACAAGAAACTATGAAATGTCATAAAATGTCCACAAAATTTTATTTCTTTTAACGATGTTGCCAGTTCTCCTAATTTCAGAAGTGAAAATGGACTGATTAATGTCAAAACATTTTCCACAAAAGTGATTCCACTATTAAATCCACTAAAATATAGAAAAACTGATGTATACCCAATCATCGCAATAAACGCTGCATAAGTATTTTTTATCAGTCTGGCAATCATTGTCAATATGACTGCTATAATCGCAAAGCCAATACACTTAGACAAGACCTCTAGTAAATAGAATTCAATTACAGATATATTAAGCGGTGTATATCTATATTCATTGATAGAATACAGCATCATTTTTGTTCCACTTAGCCCATACTGCATATGAATCACTACATAATTGATAATCCCAAATAGTAATTCAAGCCAGACAGCCACAAAGATATGTGCTATCAATTTTATTGGAATATACAGTTTCCGTCCATAAGCAGATGTAATTTGAATAATTTCCATCGCATTCTTTTTCTCTTTGGAAAAGGTTGGAATAATTCCTACAATTAGCAACACCAAGATAAACAGATCGGATTTGTCATAAGATAATAAATGTTTCCATCCTCCTGTCTCATAAAAATATAATGGATTTCTATTTTTATAATGTTCCAAAATGAATGAATTTTTTTCAACTTCGTATTTATTATTTTTATCTGAAAAAAAGCGAATATTTTCCTCTGCTTTTTCAAGTAACCCATCATTCAATTCCTTATATGTAATAAGATACTTGATTGGATTATAAAAGTGGACTGTTAAGAGACTGTAATCTCCAAATGCATATCCTGTATGCATACTTGAGTCATATTCAGTGCTATAATCACCACTTACTAAATTATGATACCTTTGGTATTCTTCGGATACATAGGATACTTTTTCAGCATTTAACTTTCCATCCAAATATTGATGTAATTCTTCATAATATTTATTTTCTTTTTCTGACGCATTTACTTTTACATAATCTTCTGTGAATCCACCATTTGTATGATAATCCCATTCCAACCAAAAGAAATTGATTATAACCAGAATGATCATCATGAAAAAAAATGACTTTCTGATAAATTCTTTTCGAAGCTCAAAGTATAGTATTTTCATGAATATCACTTTCTTTCTTAAAAATTGACAAGAATACTTCCTCTAACTGCGGTTCAACTATTTTAGCCCCTTCTGGAGCATGATCACTAATCACTCTCAAATAAACTCCATCATTTTCTCTTTTCATGTTTGATACCAAATACGCTTTTTGTATATCCTTTGATTGTTCTTCACTTACGCATAGTGAAAATACTTGCCCTTTGATACCATTTCTCAATGCATCTGCCGTTCCCTCACAAATAACATTCCCTTTTTGCAGCATAATAATATGATTTGCTATGTATTCAACATCAGAAACAATATGGGTTGCGATAAGGATCATTCGATCTTTTGCAATTTCTGTAATGATATTACGAAATCGAATTCGCTCTCCAGGATCAAGACCAGCCGTAGGCTCGTCTAATATCAATATTCTTGGCTCGTTTAATAGTGCCTGTGCAATTCCCAAACGTTGTCTCATTCCACCGGATAATTCTTTTATTTTTTTCTTTTTCTGTTCTGCGAGATTAACTGCTTCAAGTACCTCCTTAATCCTGCGTTTTCGCTCGGCCTTCTTAATTTCTTTTATGCAGCACATATATTCCAAAAATTCATCCACTTTATAATTGGGATAAAATTTCGGATATTGAGGCATAAAACCAATTAATTTCAGATAGTCAGTTCCTAAACTTTTTATATTAGTTCCATCTAAAAATATTTCTCCGTCCGTGGCATTTAAGGCACCAATCAAAATATTGATCAATGTAGTTTTTCCTGCTCCGTTTGCCCCCAACAAACCATATATTCCATTTTCAAAGGTCATATTAACTGATTTAAGTGCATTAAAATTCCCATATTTCTTTGAAATGTTATTTAGCTGCAAATACATGATAAACCACCTTTCCAGCATCTCCGTTTCCTATCAACAGATAATCGTTTTCAGAATTACAGAAATCGTAAAACCTAACACCTTTCTCTGTTGAGAACGGAATTTCGTTTACGCACTCTTTACTTGACAATTGATATATCCGTACCCTGTGCTTCATCAATTCATTGTCTAAGCAGACATACACAATCAGATATGCTCCGTCACTTGTGACAGTAGCAAATGTACTTTCTGTATTGTCCACAAGAAATACGTTAGATTGATTCTTTTGGCAATCATATATAACTACCTTTCCACTTGAACTATGTGTTGCCGGATCTTCACTATCATTTAGCACAAGACACTCTCCCGACACGCGAATTTGACTTGGACTATAATCGTCCTCTTCTTCATAAACTATCTGATCAGTACCCAAATCCCAATATCCATATCTTGTAGTTACTGTCGTTTCTCCTTTCTGTTGATAAAATCCTACCTTATTTTCATCAATAAAAGCAATCTCATATCCAGAGAAACCATCCTCTTCAATTTCATGAACTTTTTGTTCTCCACTTTCAACATTAAGGACATATATTCCATTTATTGTACTCCATGCAATATGATGACCTAAAGGATCAATCTTAGGTTCTGGCTGACTCTCTTGAATTTCTGTCATCAGTTCCTCTGAAATCATACTTTTCAAGTCAATTACATTCTTTTCCTGCAATTTTTCATCGTATGAAATAAATTCATAGGAAGTTTTATAATCAGATGAACCTTTACTTATTATAATTCCATTTACCTGTTTTGCATTATCTACATCTTCTTCAAATGTTGATTTGACTATTGCATAACCGTCTTTAATTTTTTGATATGCGTCGATAGTTTCCGTACTTTCAACTGGTACTTCCTGTAATACCTGATTCAAACCTAAGTCTAAAAGAGTTAGGTTTTTATTTATCTCGTCATATTCTAAATCCACATACGAAATTTTATCGTCAATTGACTTATTTTCTGTATTCTTTTCAGAAAAATCATTTATTTGTGTATTCTGAATTTCTATTGAATCCTCTTTGCTACTACAAGCGGAAATTAGGCATATGCAAAATATTGATATTAAAAACAAACTAATTTTTTTCACTTAATCCACCTATTTGTTTATTAATAAACACCTTTCACTTTGCGTTGTATCATCTTGAATCAAATAATCTTCACCACTTGTCGCAGCAACTGCATAAAATGAGCAAAGTTCCTTATACTCCGAAACATCTATACACACATCAAAAACAGTCATTTTATCTGTTGTAGTATTTATTTCACAATAATCGCAATTGTCGACTTTAACAGGCTCATTATTTATAAAAAATGTAATTTTCTTTGCTACCTCTTTTCCTCCATATATTTGTAACGTAAGGTTTAACTTTCCGTTCTCAGAATACAAGCAATTCCTATTGTCTTCTGTTTTAATTTTAAGATATGAAGAATAATCCAATGGATTATCGGTATCATTTGTAACAAGACCTTCAAGCATTGCCATCGTTTCTTCTGGAATATCAGTAATAGTAGTTTTCACGATATCTGCTTTTGTTTCATTTATGCCTGATGCCTGCATATTTACAGGGATACAAATTGTAGAATTAATTTTTCCGCAATTTCCGAATGATGTATTTCCATCTTGCTCTGGTAAATAATCCGATTTAAAAACAGTTGCAAATTGCATACCTATCACATCACCTTTTTCACCAGATATTGGTGTGACAAGTGCTGTAAAGTTAATTGTTTCATTTGGACCTAGTGTAAAATAATGAACCATTTGTTTTTCACTTACTTTTCCATTCAACGTATATGAATATGGCTGAACCTCTCCATTCAAAAACAACATTGCAGCGACTTCAATATTTTCTGAATTATCCATTGTTCCAACATATAGTGGAACGTTCATTTCTGAACCTGAATAGGTATATTCATACTTATCGGCAGGCTGAAATCCCATCATAATTGTTCCTTCTGATTTTTTTATAAGTTCATCATCGCTGCTTATTATAGATGATAATTCAGAATCACTATCTGTATTCAAATCTGATGATGAGTTATGATTACTAGTACACCCGCTACAGAAAACCATACAAATTACCATCACATACACCATTACTATATATCGAATATGTTTCATTATTTCATTCCTCCTAACAAAAATAGTCGCAAGAGTATTATTCCATTGCGGCTACTTCTCCAAATATTGACACTACGGCTAAAATGTTTCTGCTAAATATTTAGCAACGCTACCTGTTCCCCTAGCCTCATGGCTTGAAAAACAAGCAAGTTTAGTACTGCTTGAGTAATTGGTTACTTTGATAACATCGTTGACCTTTGCATTATTCTTTGTAACACTTGCTGTAGCAACTGTTGCACCTGTTGCATTAACCTGAATCTCAACACCTGTAATCAATTTGTTAGCTGTCTTTGTAACAGAAGTTTTAGCTGTAACAGTTGAACCACTTCTTGTCAGTGAATAGTTCATTGTTCCAAATTCTGAAGTTGAAACAGTTGCTGCATTGGCTGTCAACGGAATACTTCCCAATAAACTTGCAGCCATAATTAATGATAATGCCATTTGCTTGATTCTCTTCATGATAACTTCCTCCTGATTTTATTTTTTTAACTGCGTTGGTACTTTTGGTTCATACAACAAACCACGACACAATGAATTTGCATTACTTCGAGCAATAGCTGTCACCGCTTGAAGTACGAGATGGGCACTTTTCTGGGGTGCCTTGTTCACTTGTTTATTGTCCATCGTTTTCACCCCCTCCTTAATTGTCTGACAATTTCAGGCAACTTTATTTGTTTACCATGGTATGTGCTTAATA
>ERZ778496.588-NODE-588-length-33812-cov-4.828569_pt1 | contig 33812 bp, 27 predicted proteins | sample MGYA00433099_ERZ778496 | MGnify/ENA primary metagenome ERZ778496 (study PRJEB29527, sample SAMN07138962) | mouse gut metagenome | material: feces | host: mouse | place: China:Nanjing | collected 2016-01-25 ...
CAATCACAGCCTATCTTGGGCTTGAAAAATCAAGCCATTAACTGAATATCCCTAAAGTATCTCGGCGTGATACGATAGCACCTTTTGTGCGACCCAATAGCATTGCCATTTGTGATGGCTGAATATGACATTTAATTAACAACGCGGTATGAAAATCTATTGTGGTCATGTGGCTTTGTATTAATAAGTGAAGATTATATTTGAAATCAGGAGATGACTTAATTACTGTTTCTTCTAATTCTTGCCATATAATATCATCGTATGATATCATTCTTTCATCTTTTATAAGTTCTAAAAGTTTGTTATAAACTTCCGACTCGAGAATAGTTTTGCTGAGAGGTACGTCAACATTTTCATTGTAGATTGATAATAATTTATTCTTGAGTTTTTCTCGGAGTTCCTGTTCGTTTTCAATATTATAGGTAGATTTTAAATCATGGTTGCCGACAGATATATTTTCATTCAGCCTGTCAATATTGTTAAGAGCGCCATGCAGGTGGAGCAATGTCTTTTTGGCTTTGTTTTTATAATATAGAATAATAACTGCTAAAAGAATACATAAAAATGAGATCCCGAAAATCCATTTTATAAGTTTTCTATTAAATGTCTCGGCTTTTTTCCGTTCTCTTTCGTGCAGTTGATAGTTATAATAATTTTGTTTATTTATAGCCAGCTGCATCTTATTGCTGTCATAATAATTTTCAAGAAATTCTCGATATTCCGAAATATATTGATGTATCGTGTCAAGTGGAATAAAATTTCGTAGTTTCGACGATAATAGCGCCTGATATGCAGTGCCTTTATTAAGTGGACTTTCTAAATCTAGAAGTTGATTTGCATAAATATAAGCAGTGTCTAAAATTCCATTTTCAAAATAGATTTTGGTTGCATACGCTAATGCATTATTGCGTGCCATTGGACTGACGCAATCAATCGAGCTCCTAATCAATTCAAGGGCAGAATCATTTGCTCCTTGTTGAAATTTTATTTCAGCTAAGGCCATCCTTGATTTTGCTTTGATTGATGGCGGAAGGTTGGAACTTAAATCTAATGCTTTGGATAATAATAATTCGGCGCGGTTAAATTCCCGAGCCCGTCGGTATGTGCCGCCTAACAGTTGGATGTCATAGACCATATTCAGTGTGTCCCTGCGTTGCTCGCCGATGGCAATTGCCTCTTCGATATATGGAACAGCCTCGTCAAACAGGTTGATGCTTGTCAGCAAACGGCCTGTCTGGCTGAGTATATTTGCCTTAAGGTCAAGATCGGGGGACTCGTCCGAAAAATTGTCAAGCGCCTCGTGGAAATATTGGAGTGCGGTGGGAGTGTCACCCATGTCGCTATATACACGGCCACCATAATATAGAGCCTCGACATATAACGCGTCATCTTTGTCGGCATAATAGTCTATAACCTTAAGAATAGTCGTGTCGGAAGCGTGCTCGATATAGGCTTTATCCCCGGCTTTTACTGACAGAAAATCATAATAATATCTATCAGCTTCTGAAAGTGTTGTTATGTCGATACTGTCAAGAAGCGCCAATGCTTCTTTGGGCGATTTTGAAATTGTCGCTTCAACATTGGCAAGCCTTTGGTCGTGTTGCCGTGGCCCACATCCCATCATCATGACTAATGCCGGCAGAAAAACTATCCGATATATCATTTTTTTAATACTCCGTAGCAAGATGTTTGTCAAAAACTCAAAATAATAACCAAAGATAGTTATTTAATTTTAATTTGACACATTTTGGGGTATAAAAAATGACGGTGTTGCAGCACTTCAAATTGTAGGGATGCACGGCTCGTGGCGTCCGATGCCAGCACCTGATAATCAACATATTGGCGGACGCACGAGCCGTGCGTCCGCCAATATGGATTTCTATAACACCTTCACCCTTTCAAGGCTGCCAGGCAGGTTATTTTGCCATCAGCATGCGGTCGATTTCGGCTGCGGTGTCGCGGCCTGAAGCTATGCAGCGCACCACGAGTGATGCTCCGGTTGCGGCATCGCCGGCAGCAAACACCTTGTCTACGCTGCTGCGGTGAGAGGCATCGGTCTTTACATTCTTGCGGGCGTCGGTCTCAACGCCGAGCTGTTCGAGCAGACCCTCCTGCACAGGGTTGGTGAAACCCATCGCGAGCAATACGAGATCTGCTTTGATTACTTCGGTGCGGCCGGTGTGGATGAGGTTCATTCGGCCGGTGGCAGGATCTTTTTCCCATTCAACCTCCTCGACCTCCACTTCTGTCACCTTTCCGTCGCGGCCGCGTATGGCGCGGGTGTCAAGCAGCCAACGGCGGTCGCAGCCCTCTTCGTGTGATGACGAGGTTTTCAATATCACCGGCCAGTAGGGCCACGGGGTGGCGGGATTTTCTCCTACCGGCGGCTTCGGCATGATTTCAATCTGCGTCACCGATTTGCACCCCTGTCGGTGAGATGTGCCGACGCAGTCGCTGCCAGTGTCGCCGCCACCGATTACCAGCACATGCTTCCCCTTTGCGGTGATGCGCTCGCCGGCAGGTATTTCTGCGCTGGCATTGACGCGGTTCTGTTGCTGAAGGAGTTCAAGTGCGAAATGCACACCCTTGAGGTCGCGGCCCTCCACATTGAGGTCACGCGGCACCCCCGCTCCGATGGCCACGCACACGGCGTCGTAATCTTTCAGTATATCGGCGGCGGGAATATCTTTGCCGACTTCCACGTTGTAGCGGAATTCTATTCCTTCCTGTTCGAGAAGAGCGATGCGGCGGTCGATGACACTCTTGTTGAGCTTGAAATCGGGGATGCCGAAGCGGAGCAACCCTCCGGCGGCCTCGCTTTTCTCAAACACTGTCACCGTGTGCCCCTTGCGGTTGAGGCGGTTGGCGCAGGCAAGTCCGGCAGGCCCGGAGCCAATCACGGCCACACGCTTGCCTGTGCGCTTGGCAGGTATGCGGGGCGTCACAATCCCTTCGAGAAATGCACGTTCAATGATGGCGCATTCGTTCTCGCGTACGGTGACAGGCTGATGCTGCTTGTTGAGCACACATCCTTTCTCACACAGCGCGGGGCACACACGGCCCGTAAATTCGGGGAAGTCGTCGGTGGCCGTCAGTAGCGCGTAGGCTCCCTTGATATCGTTTTTATAGAGACGGTCCTGCCATTCGGGCTGCTTGTTGCCGAGCGGACAGCTCCAGTGGCAGAACGGCACGCCGCAGTCCATGCAGCGCGACGCCTGCAGACGGCGGTCCTCGGGATTGAGTGTCTGTTCGACTTCGCCGTAGTCATGTATACGGTCGCCGACAGGGCGGTAACCCGCCTCTTTACGGTCGATGGTCAGAAATGCTTTAGGATTTCCCATATATTGTTCGGTTGGGGGCGCCGGAGAGAGGGGGCGCCTTAAGTTTTTTCGTTTGTTAATAATCAGTCACGTTCGAGATTGGCGATTTTGCGCTGCAGCGATTCCATCTTCTCGTCATGGAGCACCTTCTTGTATTCGATAGGTATGACCTTGATGAACTGGCCCACATACTCGTTCCAGTTGTCGAGCATACGTCCGGCCAGAGGGCTGCGCGTGTGCTTGTAGTGGTTCGAGATGAGGCGGTAGAGCTCGCGGTTGTCGCTCATTTCCTCAATAAGCGAGAGTTCGACCATCTCCATGTTGCAATAGTAGTCGAAATCGCCGTCGGGATTCCAGATATAGGCCACGCCGCCACTCATGCCGGCTGCGAAGTTGCGTCCCGTCGAACCGAGCACTACGGTGCGTCCGCCGGTCATATACTCGCAGCAGTGGTCGCCTACACCCTCCACAACGGCGGTAGCGCCTGAGTTGCGCACGCAGAAGCGTTCGCCCACACGGCCGTTGATGTAGATTTCACCCGAGGTGGCGCCGTAAAGCAGCGTGTTGCCGGCTATGATGTTTTCCTCGGGCGCGAATGTCGAGCCTGCGGGGGGCACGATTACAATCTTGCCGCCTGACAGACCTTTGCCCACATAGTCGTTGGCATCGCCTTCGAGACGGAACGAGATGCCGTGGGCGAGAAATGCTCCGAAGCTCTGGCCGGCCGACCCTTTGAATGTGACGGATATAGTGTTGTCGGGCAAGCCTTCGTTGCCATATTTCTTTGCCACCGTTCCCGACAGCATCGCTCCGACAGAGCGGTCGGTGTTGGTGATGGGGAAATCGAGCTCTACGGGCATCGCGCTCTCTATTGCCGGATAGGCGCGGCTTATCATCTTGCGGTCAAGCACGTTGGCTATGTCGTGCTCCTGTGAGGTGACATTGATGATGGCATTCTTGTGTGACTCTTCGGGGGTGTAGATGATGCGCGAGAGGTCGAGATGGTCGGTCTTAGGTGCTGTGCATCCCGCTTTGACTGTGAGCAGGTCGCTGCGGCCTATGATTTCGTTGAGCGAACGGTAGCCGAGCTCTGCGAGTGTCTCGCGTATCTCCTGTGCCAGAAACTTGAAGAAGTTGATGACATACTCGGAGCGGCCGACGAAACGGCGGCGCAGCTCTTCGTTCTGTGTCGCCACTCCCACCGGACAGGTGTTGGTGTGGCATTTGCGCATCATCACGCACCCGAGCACTATGAGCGCGCTTGTAGCGAAACCGTATTCCTCGGCGCCGAGCATCGACATTATCACCACGTCGCGAGCGGTCTTGAGCTGGCCGTCGACCTGAAGTTTCACTTGTCCGCGCAGATTGTTGAGCACAAGGGTCTGCTGCGTCTCAGCAAGGCCGATTTCCGAGGGAAGTCCGGCATAGCGTATGGAGCTTGCCGGTGACGCTCCCGTGCCGCCTTCGGCGCCGGAGATGGTGATGAGGTCGCTTTTGGCTTTGGCTACGCCGGCGGCGATTGTGCCCACTCCGCTCTCCGACACGAGCTTGACACTCACGCGGGCTTCGGGGTTGACATTCTTCAGGTCGAAGATGAGTTGTGCGAGGTCCTCGATTGAGTAGATGTCGTGGTGGGGAGGAGGAGAAATGAGCGAGATGCCGGGAATGGAGTGGCGTGTGCGGGCAATGATTTTGTCCACTTTAAATCCGGGAAGCTGTCCGCCTTCGCCCGGTTTTGCGCCCTGGGCTATCTTGATCTGGATTTCATCGGCGTTGACGAGATATTCGGTGGTGACACCGAAGCGTCCCGATGCCACCTGCTTGATGGCCGAGCGTGCCGATGTGCCGTCCTCGCGCGGCTTGAAGCGGGCTGCGTCCTCACCGCCCTCGCCGGTGTTTGACCGCGCGCCGATGGCGTTCATGGCTATGCCGAGCGCTTCGTGAGCCTCGCGTGAGATAGATCCGAACGACATCGCGCCCGTCACGAAGCGGCGCATGATGTCCTCGATAGGCTCTACTTCCTCCACCGGTATCGGAGTGCCTTTCTTGAAATCGAGAAAATCGCGTATGAATATGGGATCGGGCTTGTTGTCGACAAGCGATGTGAATTCCTTGAATTTCTTGTAGCTTCCCAGACGTGTTGCTATCTGGAGCGTGGCAATCGTCTCGGGGTTCCAGGCGTGAGATTCGCCGTCTTTGCGGAACGAGTATTGTCCCGTATGGCGTATTGGTGCCTCGGTGTCATAGTCGTCGGCGTATGCTTCGGCGTGGTCGGCCATGATTTCACGCTGCAGGTCGGCCATGTCGATGCCGCCGATTTTTGAGATTGTCTCGCCGAAATATCTGCGGGTGATATCCTCTCCGAGACCGATTGCCTCGAAAAGCTGCGCTCCCTTATATGATGTGAGTGTTGATATACCCATTTTCGACATCACTTTGAGCAATCCCTTGTCGACAGCCTTGATGAAATTCTTCTCTGCGGTGTGGAAGTCGAGCTGCAGCTCTTTGCTCTTCACCAGGTCGTCAATGACCGCGAATGCCAGATACGGATTGATTGCGCTCGCTCCGTAGCCGGTAAGCAGTGCGAAATGCATCACCTCGCGGGCGTCGGCGGTTTCGATGACAAGTGCCGTCTGCACGCGTTTCTTGCAGTCGATCAGGTGATGGTGCACGGCCGAGGTGGCGAGCAGAGAAGGTATCGGCGCATGCGTGGCGTCGGTGTCGCGGTCGGAGAGCACGATATAGTTGCACCCTTCGTCGACAGCTTTCTCCGCCTCTTCACACAGACGCTCTATCGCTTTGCCCAGAGCGTCGGAGCCTGAGTTGATGTCGAAGGTCATCGACAGCTTGCGGGTGTTGAAGCCCTTGTAGCGCAGGTTGCAGAGTATGTCGAGCTCCTGGTTGGTGATGATGGGGCGTTTGAGCTCAACCATCTTGCACAGTTCCGGCCCGGGGCTCATGAGGTTCATGTTGATGGCGCCGATGTAGCTGTCAAGACTCATCACGAGCTCCTCGCGCAGCGGGTCGATAGGCGGGTTGGTGACCTGTGCGAAATGCTGGCGGAAATAGTTGAACAGTGTCTGCGGCTCCTTTGACAGCACGGCAAGAGGAGTGTCATTGCCCATGGAGTTGACCGGCTCCTTGCCGTCGACTGCCATCGGTGTGATGATTTTTTCTATCTCTTCGCGGTTGTAGTTGAAGGCGCGGAGCTGACGGGGGAAATTCTCGATGTCGTTGTTGACCTTGCGGCCTGATATGATTTTGTCGAGCTTTATGCGGTTTTTGGCAAGCCAGTCGCGGTAGGGAAACTCTCCCGCAAGCATTTCCTTGAGCTGCGCGTCATAGAGCACCTCGCTGTTTTCCATGTCGACTATGAGCATCTTGCCCGGACGCAGACGCCCTTTCTTCTTGACTTCGCCGGCGTCAAAAGGCAGCACGCCTATTTCCGACGCTATCACCATCGTGTCGTTGTTGGTTATCACGTAGCGTGCGGGGCGCAGTCCGTTGCGGTCGAGCATACCTCCGGCATAGCGGCCGTCGCTGAACAGCAGTGTGGCCGGGCCGTCCCACGCCTCCATAAGTATAGAGTGATATTCATAAAACGCCTTCAGCTCCGGCGATATCGGGTTCTTGTCGTTGAAACTTTCAGGCACGAGCATCGCCAGCGCGTGGGGCAGCGACATGCCGCCCATCACGAAATATTCGAGCACATTGTCGAGCGATGCGGAGTCGCTCATGCCGGGCTGCACTATCGGCGTCATGTCGTTGTCGCCGAACGCTTCGGGATGAAGCATGCATTCGCGTGCCTTCATCCACAGACGGTTGCCGCGTATGGTGTTGATTTCTCCGTTGTGACCGAGCATGCGGAACGGCTGTGCCAGCGCCCAGGTGGGGAACGTGTTGGTCGAGAAGCGCGAGTGCACGAGCGCCATGGCAGTGGTGAAATGGGGATTCATCAGGTCATGGAAATAATATCGCAGCTGCAGCGACGAAAGCATTCCCTTATAGATGATGGTACGCGACGAGAGCGACACGATATAGAATGCCTCCTTGCCGGGAATGCCGCTTTGCGCTATCTTCTTTTCGATGCGCTTGCGGAGTATATAGAGTTTCGGCTCGAGAGGCTCGTTGGTGGTCTCGTCGGCGATGAATATCTGTTTGATGTCGGGCTCTGCGGCTCTGGCGACACGGCCGAGCTGGTCGGAATTGACGGGCACGTCGCGCGGAGGCAGGAACGACAGCCCCATCTCTATGGTCTCGCGCTCTATGATGTCGAAAATCATCTGGCGCGCTTCATCGTTGTCTTTGGGCAGGAACACAAGCCCCGAGCCGTAGCGGCCTTTCTCGGGCACGGCTATACCCTGGAGCAAAATAAATTCGTGGGGTATCTGTACCATTATGCCGGCGCCGTCGCCTGTCTTGGGGTCGGCGCCCTCGGCTCCGCGGTGCACCATGTGCTCGAGCACCTGAAGCCCTTTTTCTACAAGTTGGTGTGATTTGACTCCGCGGATATTCACAAGAAGACCTACTCCGCAGGCGTCTTTCTCATTGTCGGGATTGTAAAGTCCCTGAGGTAGAGGCAAATCTTTCTGCATATCTTTTACCTTAAAATTACGGGGCGGCGTAATTATTATACAGGTCGCCCCTGCTATCGTTTATAATTACGATGCAAATATAAGCATTTTGTTTTAAATGCAAGTAAAAATATGGAAAAAATCTATTGAAATAAATAAAAGTATAGCAAAAAGTAGATTTCTTTGCATCTATAGCCAATTGTTGCGGCGCGAGAGCACTGCGCGCGACTGTGTCAGCATGGCGATGAACGTGCGCGTGGCGTGCTTGCGGTAAGTGCCGCGCAGAGTGAGCACGCTGCCGGCCATCTTGTTGCCGGGGATATCAATCGGAATTGCGCGCATGTCATCGTTGCCGTAGACCGAAGTCTCGGCGAGCACAGTCACCATCTGCGAGTGCCTGACAAGCTGCATGAGTATGTTCACTTCATTGAGCTCCACCTTTATGCGCTGTGTGCCGGCGTATGCCCCGAGCAGTCTGTCGAATGCGTTGCGCGCCTGAAGCCCCGGTGACGGAAGCGCGATGGCATATTGCCGCAGGTCGTCGATGCCGGCTTTGGGCTGTCCCGCCAGCGGATGGTCTTTGTTGACGATGGCGGCAAGATGGCTGTCAAAAAGTATGTGCGACTCTATTTCCTGCCGCAGATTGTCGGGCATGAATGCAAGTACGAAATCCACCTCGTAGTTCGACAGCATGACAAGCAGTTCGGCCATCGTCTTATAATATACATTGAGCTTGATGCCCGGATACCGCTGCATGAATTCGAGCATGGTTTCGGTCAGTATGGGACTGAAAGAGTAGGTGACACCGATATTGAGTGTGCCGGTGACAAGGCCGTGGATATTCTTGACGGCATCAGCGCAGCTCTCGGCCGAATTGAGCGTGTCGATTGCAAGCGGAAGCAGGCGCTCGCCCTCCTCGGTGAGTTTCACGGAATGGCTGTTGCGGTAGAACAGCTGCGTGCCGAGTTCATCCTCAAGCTGTCGTATCTGCTGCGAGAGTGTCGACTGCGTGATATTGACCTTGGCCGACGCCTCAGAGAAGTTAAGTGCGCGGGCGGCTGCCACAAAATATCTGAGCTGGCGTAATTCCATATAAGACTTATTATTTGGTGACGCTGAATGATATTTTCTTGAATATGTAGATCGGTATCAGTACCCCCGCCGCCATGCCGATGATGACAAAGAAGAATACAATGCCGTTTGACTGGCAAATATACAAAAAATGATTGAACTCCTCCTCCCCCGAAGCGGTAAGGGCGAGCAGAAATGCCTGGATGGTCTTGTAGGCATATATTCCCGGTATCATCGGAAGAAGGGCGGGAAACGCGAATGTCTCCGGCGGACACTTCACACGCTTGGCGCAGATGATGGCGAGAAGCCCCACTACAAACGCCCCCGCAAGGCTTGCCGGCACTATGTGTATCCCCCCGAGATTGATCATGCAGTAGCGTGTCATGTGGCCGAATGCAGCTATGAGTCCGCAGTATTTCAGAGCCATGCGCGGCGGATTGCTGATTACTCCGAAACCGATGCCGGCGACTGCCGCAAGCAGACCGTCGGAAAGTATCTCTAAAACTGTTGTCATAAATCGCTGAAACTAATCTTCATCAATAAAAATGCCGCTGTGAGCCCCACTGTGATGCATGCAGTGATGATGGTGGCTTTGGCAAACCGGCTGAACGCACACAGGTAATGGTCGGTCAGCAGGTCGTTGACACTGTTGATATACGGTATGCCCGGAATGAGAAACAGCACGCTCGTGGCGAGGGCTACTTCGGGCGTCGAGGTTATGCCGTCAAACACATAGCCAGCCGTGCCGACCACCGCAGCCGTAAACGCGCTCACTGTCGTCACAACCATGTAATTGACACGTTGCCGCGTAAGCAATATCTTGAATGTGTAGCCGATCAGCGTCGCAACGGCCACTATGCACATCCCACGCCAGTCGCCGCCGAAGATACGGCAGAATGCCGCATTGGCCGCTGCCACCAGCAACAGCACAATCCGGTCGTCGTAGCGCTGACCTTTGAGAAGTTCCGGAAACTCAGCCTTCGCCTCAGCGAGTGTGAGCTTTCCCTCGGCCACACGCCAGCTAAGATTGCTCAGACTGGTGTTGAGGGCATAGTCGTTGGGCAGATGCGCTATCGTCGACGAATGACTGTATGACATACCGTCGGCATCGGTCAGCGTGACAATGCAATGGGCCGGAAGTATCGTCAGCTCCACATCATATCCCCCCGCCGACGCCATGCGGTTTATATTCTTCTGTATGCGGCTACATGTGGCCGCACATCCCAGCATGCATGATGCGTATTTCGCAAAAAACATGCAGTCACTCCTGAGTTCTGCGCTCACGGCGCATCCGTCATTCATCGCAGTCATCGTCGTCATAGAGGAAATCATATTTTTCTATGCCAATGATATGGTGTCTGCGCAGAAAGCGCAACGGATGGAGATGAAACACACTGACTGCCGTCCCAGCAAGGACAACAAGTATCGCAGCGATGCTGCACAGCCATATAATCTGAACCGAGGTCATAGTCGTAATTTTTTTGGTTGCAAATTTACTTCTATAAACACTTGGCCGACGATTTTGGCATACGAAAGTTTCAATAGTCACACTCGTTATTTCCGATAATAGTCCGCAGCTTGCCCAAATTTATTTGGAAGAAATAAAAAATTGTGTAATTTTGCAGCAGCACAGGAGGGGTGTCCTCATTGAAGGACTGAGATTATACCCTACGAACTTGATGCGGTTAGTACCGCCGAAAGGAACTTGTGATATCTTTTTTCGCATAGCCGTCAACAGGATTATCCCTCTTTGTGTCCGTCATCATATCGATGCCGGATATATTTTTTTTCAACTGTTACTTATGAAAGTAGAGATCAACAACAGGGAAATCATCTTGCCCGACGGATGCGACAACATCGTTGCGCTCCTGCAGAGTCAGGGTATAAGTGAGAAAGGCCATGCCGTGGCAGTCGACAACAAAGTGGTGCCGCGTGCCTCATGGGCCGGTTTCAGACTTGCCGATGGCATGAGAATAACAGTTATCAGAGCCGTGTGCGGAGGGTAGGGCGATGCGTGTGATAGCTATAACGCTCCCCGAATTTTTCGATGGGGAAGCCGACTCCATAGTGTCTCTGCTGACTGACGGTGGCTATTGGCGGGTGCACATACGCAAACCCGGAGCGACTGCCCGTCAGCTCACCGATTTTCTCCGACAGATACCGTCAGAAGTCTATCCGCGCCTCTCTCTCCACGACCATTTTGACATTGCTCTCAGGCTCTCTGTCGGCGGCCTGCACCTGAACAGCCGCAATCCCCGTGCGCCCCGCGGATGGACCGGTGTCGTAAGCCGCTCGCTCCATTCTGTCGGCGAAATAGCCTCTCTCGACTGTGACTATGCCTTTCTCAGTCCGATATATCCGTCTGTGTCAAAACCCGGCTACAGCGCCGATTTTGACTTTGACGAATTGCGCGCCGCTGTCGACAGTCGCATTTTCGCCCTCGGAGGTGTCACTCCTGACCGCTTCGATGAAATCGAGGCGCTTGGTTTCGGCGGTGCCGCCATGCTCGGCGCCGTCTGGAAAGCGCGTATCGATGCAGCTGCCTTCAGGCTTCAGTTCATCACCCACGCTCCCGACACGGCTGAGATAATCCCGCAGGTGGAGAAAGCGCTTGCCGGCGGTTGCCGCTGGATACAGCTCCGCCACAAAAATGCCTCTCCCGACTCATTGCTCGCCTGCGGCCGGCAGATCAGAGCTCTGTGCGACCGCTACGGCGCGACATTCATTGTCGACGACCACGTCGGCCTTGTGGACCCTCTCGGTGCCGACGGCGTGCATCTCGGCAAAAACGATATGCCTGTTGCCCAAGCGAGGCGCATATTGGGCGTGCGGCGTATCATCGGTGCCACCGCAAATACATTCGACGACATCGCCGCGGCAAACGACGCCGGTGCCGATTACATCGGACTCGGGCCCTACCGCTTCACCACCACAAAACAAAAACTCAGCCCTGTGCTCGGCATCGACGGATATAACGACATCGTTGCCCGCTGCATCGCGGCCGGTATCCGGCTTCCTATAGTGGCGATAGGCGGCATCGAATTGCCCGATATTGCACCGATAATCTCTACCGGTGTCAGCGGAGTGGCCGTGAGCGGCACAATCAGAAATGCCCCCGATCCGGTCCGGATCACAGAAGAAATAATCAAACGAATAAAATAAAAACAAGATATGTCGAAACTGATAATCGGAGGTCGTGAATTTTCATCACGCCTCTTTGTCGGAACAGGTAAGTTCCGCAGTAATGAAATAATGGAGCAGGCCATCCTTGCTTCAGGCACTCAGATGGTGACCGTGGCAATGAAACGTATCGATATGGACAACACCGGCGACGAGATGCTCCACCACATCACCCACGAAGGCATTCAGTTGCTACCCAACACATCAGGTGTGCGCGACGCCCGCGAGGCGGTGCTCGCAGCGCAGCTCGCCCGCGAGGCGTTTGGCACCGACTTCATAAAACTTGAAATTCATCCCGACCCGCGTTATCTGCTCCCCGACCCGGTGGAGACCCTCAAAGCAACTGAAGAGCTTGCAAAACTCGGATTCGTGGTTCTCCCCTACATCCAGGCCGACCCTGTGCTCTGCAAGCGCCTTGAAGAGGCCGGAGCCGCCACTGTAATGCCTTTGGCCGCCCCTATCGGCAGCAACAAGGGGCTTGTGACGCGCGAACTGTTGAAAATCATCATAAGCCAGAGCAGTGTCCCCGTTGTCGTCGACGCCGGACTCGGTGCGCCCTCTCATGCCGCCGAAGCAATGGAGCTCGGCGCCGATGCCGTGCTTGTCAACACTGCTATTGCCGTGGCCGGCGACCCTGTGGCTATGGCACGGGCGTTTGCCGCAGCTACCGCCGCCGGACGCGATGCTTATCTTGCCGGGCTCGGTACCGTTTCCGACTGCGCGGAAGCCTCAAGTCCGCTCACCTCATTCCTCGACTGACATGTTTGCTGACGAATTAAAGAAATACGACTGGGACACCACGACGGCCGAGATAATGCGCATGACCCCTGCCGACGTCGAGAGGGCGCTTGCTGCCGACCGCCTTTCTGACCGCGATTTCATGGCACTCGTATCTCCTGCCGCCGCTCCATTTCTTGAACGGATGGCACTCAAAAGCCGCCGTCTCACCGAGCAGCGCTTCGGCAAGACTATGCAGCTTTTCATTCCGATGTACATCACCAACTCATGCACCAACTCATGCGTATACTGCGGTTTCAACTGCCACAACAAGTTCAACCGCGTCATCCTGACAATGGAGCAGATAAAAGCTGAATGCGAGGCTATCAGAAAGCTCGGTCCATTTGAAAACCTACTTATCGTGACGGGGGAGAACCCCGTCAAGGCCGGCACTGACTATATTGAACAGGCTCTGCGTGTATGCCGGCCATATTTTTCCAGCCTGACTATTGAAGTAATGCCCCTTTCAACCGACGATTACAGCCGCCTGACTCATTCCGGACTCAACGGCGTAATCTGTTTCCAGGAGACCTACAACCGCGCCAACTACAAAAAATACCACCCCGCAGGAATGAAATCCGATTTCGAATGGCGCTGCAACGGTTTCGACCGCATGGGCATGGCCGGTGTCCACAAAATCGGCATGGGGGTGCTCATAGGTCTTGAGGACTGGCGCACCGACGTCACAATGATGGCACGGCATCTGATCTACCTGCGCAAGAATTACTGGCGCACGAAATATTCTGTCAACTTCCCGCGCATGCGTCCATCCGAATCCGGTTTCCAGCCTAACGTTGTGATGACCGACCGCGAGCTCGCTCAGCTCACTTTCGCTTTCCGCATCTTCGACCCTGACGTCGACATCTCATATTCTACACGCGAAAACCATACCTTCCGCAATAACATGGCTACTCTCGGTGTCACTACCATGAGTGCCGGCTCTAAAGTCGACCCCGGAGGCTATGCGTCATGCACTGACTCCCTCGAGCAGTTCGCAATCAGCGACGATGCCTCTCCCGCTCAAGTGGTGGCCGACCTCAAGGCTCTCGGCCGCGAGCCTGTATGGAAAGACTGGGACCGCATATTCGACTGATTATATGGAACGATACTTACGACAGACAATCCTTCCCGGTTTTGGCACGCAGGGACAGCTGCGTCTCCTCGCTTCTTCTGCTCTCATTGTAGGGCTCGGCGGCCTCGGTGCCCCTGTGGCTTCATATCTGGTTTCTTCAGGGGTAGGGCGCATCGGTCTCTGTGACAATGACACCGTCGGCATCACCAACCTGCAGCGTCAGATACTCTACACCGAGCACGACCTCGGCAAGCCAAAGACCCGGTGTGCGCATCGGCGACTGTCCGCCATGTCTCACGACACAGTTCTCGACATCATTGACGGCGGACTCACCGTTGACAATGCTGCCACTGTCATTGCCGCTTACGACATCGTGGTCGACTGCACCGACAATTTCGCCACCCGACGACTCATCGACAGTGAGTGCCGGCGTCTCGGTAAACCTTGGGTGCATGGCTCCATCGATGGCCTTTACGGCTGTGTGACAGTGTTCAATCACCGCAGTGGCAAATGCTACGCCGACCTCTATCCCGATGCCGAGACCTTTGCCGACAACCGCGACCGTCTTATCGCCAATCTTGGCCCCGTTCCGGGAGTAATCGGCTCTATACAGGCGCTTGAGGCGCTCAAGCTTCTTTCCGGATGCGGCGATACGCTTGACGGTCGCATTCTGGTGCTTGACCTCGATAAAATGATTTTCTCGACAATTGAATTTTAAACAGTTACTTACTATATTATGTCTACAAGTTTTGATGAATACGCCGGCGCGTATGACCAATGGTTTATTGAAAATTCCAACGTGCTCGCCTCTGAGGTAGCTCTCGTTGCCGCCACACTCAACGATGCTCCGCGCCCCATACTTTCCGTAGGATGCGGCAGCGGTCTTTTCGAGGATATCATGCGAAAGGAGTATGGTATTGATGTAACCGACGGGGTAGAACCGTCGACAGGCATGGCGGAAATAGCCCGCAAGAGGGGCATGGATGTCGTTATTGCAACAGGCGAGGATTTTGACTATCCCGCAGGAAAATACGGCACTGTTATTTTCAACGGCTCACCGAGCTACATCACCGACCTCCGCGGCATTGTCGCAAAAGTCTACGATGCCCTCCCCGAAGGCGGACGCATCATCCTTGTCGATGTGCCCAAAGAAAGCACCTACGGCATAATGTACAACCTCGCCAAAGCGCTTGGCACATGGCAGCATCCCCTCCTCGAAGGCGTATATCCCCCCAATCCTTATCCTATCGAGTTTGTCAACGTAGCCAACTGGCGCACAACGGCCGAGAAAGTCAGCTATCTCGAAGAGGCCGGATTTAAAAACATCCGTTGCATGCAGACTCTCACCGCCCATCCCCTTTATTCCGACCTCAGAGCAGAAACTCCTGTCGAAGGTTGCGACCGGGGCGACTATGTGGCCGTTATCGCTGAAAAATAACCGGTGTGATTATGGAAAAATGGAGCAATTTGGCATGGCATGCCGCCCTGCCCGAAATCGAGCGTATAAAACACTTGCCCTTCCTGCGCGAACTTGCCGACGGCACCCTGCCCGACGACATATTCCGCTTCTACATAAGCCAGGATCGTCTGTATCTCGATGACTACACACGCGTCCTCGCCCATATAGCCTCACGTCTGCCCGACATGGCAGATGTCGAGACATTCCTCGCATTTGCAGTCGACGGTGTTGCAGTCGAAAAAAGCCTTCATGCCACCTACAACCCCGATATGCAGATGCGCAAATCCGGAGCATGCGAATTTTACACATCCTTCCTCAAAGCACGCTCTCACGATGACATCGCGGTTGCAGCAGCTTCCATATTGCCATGCTTCTGGGTGTATCTCGAAGTCGGAAAATATATATTGTCGACAGCACGGCTCGAAGGTAACCCCTACCGCGCATGGATAGAGACCTACTCCGATCCGGCATTCGACCTTGGCACCGCCCGGGCCATCGACGTGTGCGACCGCCTGGCCGCCGCCACAACCGTGACCGTCCGCCGTCTGATGACCGACACTTTCATCGAAGCCACACGCCTCGAAGCCCTATTCTGGCACTCCGACTACCACAAAGGCACCGCCGACCCCAATTTGTTGATTTAATCCCCCCAAACAGTTTCCACCAAACTCCGACTCGTCCGACCGGTCTGACCCGTCCGACTCGTCCCCAAAAAAGCAATGAAAAAATATAACATAGCACTGACAATAGCCGGAAGCGACCCCTCAGGCGGCGCCGGCATGCAGGCCGACCTGAAAACCTTCTCCGCCCTCGGCGTCTACGGCGCATCGGCTATCGTCGCCCTTGTCGACGAAAACACTCAGGGCGTCTACGGCGTCCATCCCGTGCCCCTGCAATTCGTGGCCGGACAGATACGTTCAGTCATCGACGACATCGGAGCCGACGCCGTAAAAATCGGCATGCTCCACGACTCCGAACTCATTGTTACCGTGGCCGACACTCTCGCCCTCTATCCTCACATACGCAACATAGTCCTTGACCCGGTGATGGTCGCCACCTCCGGCGACCCCCTTCTGCAACCCGACGCTGTCGACACGTTGCGAAGCGTGCTCATACCGCGCAGCCGCATCATAACGCCCAACATTCCCGAGGCTTCACTGCTTCTGGGGCAGACTATTGACCATCACGACCAGCTGCGTGACGCCGCAATAGCACTCTCTGAAGCCGCCGGCGGTGTGTCGGTGATGCTGAAAGCCGGACACCTTGACTGCGATTGCCTGACTGACATATTCTACAATGCCGAGACCGACGAGATAGAAGAGCTCTCGGCTCCGCGTATAGCTACCGTCAACACCCACGGCACCGGCTGCACCCTCTCCTCGGCAATAGCCGCCTGCCTTGCCCGCGGTGCCGGTCTCAAAGACGCTGTCAGTCATGCAAAGCTCTATCTCTCCAAGGCCATACAGTCGGGTGCCGCCTACTTGATCGGAAAAGGCCACGGCCCCGTAAATCATTTCCACAACCTCTGGCCCGAAGGAAACTGACAAACGAACGGCAAAGCAGGGGCGGGGGCGTCTCGCCCCCGCTACATCTTACATCAGCGCTGCAATTGCCGGCGTCTCGCCCCCGCTACATCTTACATCAGCGCTGCAATTGCCGGCGTCTCGCCCCCGCTTCATTATCTTACATCAACGATGCATGTCGCCGGCTTCACACCCTTCGCGCTGGCGGTAAACTTGATTTCTCCCGCCGACTTGCCACTCCGTGCTATCGCTGTCGCCGCTCCGCTGAAAAGATCCATCTCCGGCTGATGGAACGGCAACAGTGAGGTCGGGTTGCCGTTGGCCGTTGCCTCAAACCTTCCCGCTCCCGTCACGCTGAACTTCACGCAGCGGCTGTCGTCCGGCACAATATTGCCATCCTTGTCAGCCACCTGCACGGTGAAGTAAACCAGGTCATCCCCGTTGGCGGCAAGCGTGTCGGTGTTGGCTGTTACGACAAGGTGATGCGGCTTGCCTGCCGTTTTTATAATCTTCTCTGCTGCACGATTGCCGTTTTCATCGTATGCCACAACCTTGAGTTCCCCCGGCTCATAGCGGGTTTCGTTCCACATCAGGCGGTAGCGGGTCTGGAGTGTGGAGTCGTTCTTTTCTCTCACTCCCTGGCTCTTGCCGTTGATAAACAGCTCGGCGCTCGGATATGACGTGTAGACAAACACCGGAATCACTTCCCCTTCGCGTCCTTTCCAGTTCCAGTGCGGAAGCACATGCAGCGTAGTGTCCCTGTCGTTCCATTGCGAACGATACAGATAATATCTGTCCTTCGGAAGCGATGCCAGGTCTATGATTCCGAATACAGAGCTGTGGCTGGGCCACGCGTCGGTATCGTAGGGCGACGGTTCGCCGAGATAGTCGAAGCCGGTCCACACAAACTGACCCAATACCCACGGCTGCTCATCCATGAAGAAATCTATGTCGGGCGTATTCGACCATAAGCATGCCTCATTGTCATAGCTCGACGACTGATTGTCAGCCAATGAGCAATGCCGATATTATTGATGTATATTTCATGATTGTTATTTCTTTTTTGTTAAGGTGTGTTGCAAAACGTAGTGACGCAACGGCTCGTGCGTCCGTCAACACGCTTCTGAATTCTGCGATACCCGCTATTTGAATGCGTCAAGTGCTATGGTAGGTGTCCCGTTTTCAAAACATCCTTTGTTATATCCGCCGTTATATCCCGCCGGTGCCTGCGGCTCCCAGTAGAAGATACCTTTGACATCGAGCGATGATGTGCGGCCGATGATATCGTTGAGCATCGCTTTGCAGGCGGCGGCTTCGCGGTAATCCATACCGACCTCGCAGATCATGACCGGTTTGCCGTAGGTCGCGGTGACATGGCCTATATTGGCGATAAGGTCGTCAACAGAGCTTTTCCAGCTGTCGGCCTCTGGATAAAATGACATTCCTATCATGTCATATTTTCCGTTATTGGCCTTAAGCGCGCCGAATATACGGTCGTAGCGCCATTGGTCGTTTCCGTTGTCAAGATGCACTATCACACTTGCCGCGGGAAATACTGCCTTGACCGCGTCATAGCCTGTCGATACAAGTTCCGAGAAATTCGCGGGATTGTCAATCGACCCTAAGGGGAACAGCATTCCGGGCGTTGTCTCGTTGCCGATCTGCACCCATTCAGGTTCTATGCTGTAGGCGGCAAGGCTGGTCAGCATCTTGTTCACATGCGACGTGACGGCTCCCTTGAGCCCGTTCATGTCGAGTCCGGCCCATGCGGCGGGTGTCTCCTGATGGCCGGGATCTGCCCAGGTGTCGGAAAAATGGAAGTCAATCATCAGCCGCAGTCCCAGAGCGTTTGCGCGACGTGCTTTTACGAGCACGTCATCGATATTGTTCCATCCCTCATGTGGATTGACCCACACACGCAGACGTATCGAGTTGACTCCGCAATATTCTTTGAGCAGCCCCATGCACTCGGTCTGTGAGCCGTCGGGAGCATAGAATTTCTCCCCCTCTGATTCCATTTGTGTAAGCCAGCTCACGTCGGCGCCCTTGGCGAAAGTGCCGCGCTCGATCTCTATAGGTTTGTTGTCGACAGGCGGATTGCTTACCGGACTATCCTCGCTGCATCCTGTCAATGCAGCCATTGCCAGAACCGCTGCCGATGCTAATATTCTTGATACTGTTTTCATTGTGATTAAAGATTTGAATGTTCCACTCTGACCCTGACGGGCGTGAACATGTCAGTCTGACTGTCAAGCCGTGCCACGCCGTTATAGGTGCCCGCATAGATGACTCCCCTCGAGTCGCGCAGAAGCGAAATCAGCACGGCGTTCGCCCTGTCGCCTCCGACTCCGCGCATCTTTATGTGACCCGAGCCGCCGTTGCTCACTCCGAAACCGAATATGCTGCGCTCCGAAACAAACAGACTCGGCACCATGCCTGAGATTGCCGAGAGCACCTGTGTCTGTCCCGTCGACTGCAGACGTTCCTCGCCGATGACCGACACCGTGTAAGGCAGCCGGTTTTTCGACACCCCGCAGTTGCTTCCTGTCACCACCACTTCACCTAGCGGGTGAATGGAGTCGGCACTCTCCGTGCCTGAGGCTACAGGTATGGAAAGTGCCGGCGCGATTATTGAAATGATTGTCCTTATGCGCATGATTGTCAACGGCCTATATCGACGATTTCATATTCGAGCGACCCCAGGCCGATAGCTGCGGCATGGTCGATGGTGTGGGTGCCGTGGCGGCTGCTGATACGCTCGATCAGAGGAGCGTTGTCGTTACCTTCGCCGGGCATCATGTTGAATATGATGTCGACACAGGCCTTGTCGAGCGCGACAGGGTCGGTCGAGGCGAGAATACCGTAATCCTTGAGCAATACATCGGCCGGTTGTCCGTTGCAGTCACAGTCAACCGACATATTGTTCATCACATTGATATATACGATATTGTCGCCGAAATAGTCATCGACGGCCTGTGCCGCGGCTGCCATTGACTCCAGAAACAGATCCTGTTCGGCAATGTTCTGCCACATATCCTCGGTCCTGTCGGTTTTGCCGGCCGAATGTATATAAGCCTTGCCGTCGGCCGATGCCACTCCGATGCTTGCGTTCTTCAGCACTCCGCCGAAGCCTCCCATCTGGTGGCCTTTGAAATGGGCGAGGTTGACCATATAGTCATAGCGGGGCAGGTGGTTGCCTACGATGTCATATCTGATGTGACGGCGGTCTCTGACCGGTATTTTCATCTGGCCTTCCTCGTCCATCAGATCGACCGGCGCGATGGAGTCATAGCCGTGGTCGCGCACCGTCTGCCAGTGGGCGTCAAATGTGTTTCGCTTGCCTGCGTAGGCGGTGTTGCACTCAACTATGGTGCCGTGCACGGTGTCGACGAGCGCGCTGATCAGCGTCGGCTTCAGGTAATTGGGGTTACCGGCCTCTCCGGTGCTTATCTTGACAGCCACGCGGTGTCCGTCGGCCGGACGTCCAAGTGCTTTATATATCCTGACAAGCGCCTCGGGGCTTATCTCTCGCGTCATATACACTTTCGACTGTGCCGACGCTCCGCCGATGCAAAGCAATGCGGCGGCGATTGCAAGCAAAATCACTTTTTTCTTCATATCGGTAATTTCTTATAGTGTTACACTTTGCAAAGATAATATATAACAGCCTGTTGTCTTTACCCGATTGACAGATTTTGTTACCAATATTACGGATAATCGCCGCCGTTGCCGTTGCAGACTATTGCCTCAGCTCATCGGGCAGCACCGGCATCGCTCCCTTGCGGGTGCAGACGAATGCCGATGTCCTCACCGCAAGCGCATGGGCTTCGGTCACCGACATACCCTTGAGTATAGCCGAGATAAATGCCGCGGTGAACGAATCGCCGGCGCCTACCGTGTCGGCAACCTCCACTTTGGGGGTCGGCTGAAACGATATGTTGCCCGGAGTGAACACATAGCTGCCGTTGATGCCGCAGGTCAGTATGAGCATCTTGAGATTATATTTGCCTAAAAGTATCCAGCATTTGTCCTGGAGGTCGATGCCCGGATAGCCGAACATGCGACTCACCGTAATCAGTTCCTCGTCGTTGATTTTAAGTATGTTGCAGCGCTCCATCGAGTTGCACAGTATCTCCTTGTTGTAGAAACCCTGACGCAGGTTGACATCAAACACCACAAGCGGTTCGGCATCCTGAGGCATTGCGTCGAGAAAACGGTTGATTGTGTTGCGCGACACCACATTGCGCTGGGCCAGCGAGCCGAAGCAAACCGCCTTTGTCCTTTCGGCAAGCTGCTCCAGACGAGCCGTGTAAGGGATATTGTCCCATGCCACATTCTCCTTGATTTCATACTGAGGAATGCCGGCCTGGTCGATTTCTACCTGCACGGTGCCAGTGGGGTAGGGCACGCGCTCTATGAGCTGGTTGAGCCCTTTCGAATTGAAATTCTCAAGTATCTCATGGCCGAGAGCGTCGTCGCCGACAGCGCTGACCACACAGCTCGGAAGCCCGAACTGCGACACGTGATATGCGAAATTGGCCGGCGCACCGCCTATTTTCTTACCTTCGGGGAGCACATCCCACAGTGCCTCGCCCATACCTACTACTATTCCTTCCATCGGTATCGGATATTAAAGTTAAGTATTAATTGTTTTTTATTTTCAGAGTGTAGAACATCAGATAGAGCACGCCGGCCGACATCACGGCCACAGCTCCAAGCAGGCTGCCGGCAAGGTCGGTGGCGAAACCCATCGCCAGAGGGAACACCGTGCCTCCGAACAGACCCATTATCATCAGACCCGACACCTCGTTCTTTTCTTTGGGCGAATTGTTGAGAGCCTGTGAAAAGACAATCGAGAATATGTTGGAGTTGCCGAAGCCTATCAGCGCTATGCCGATGTAGATCATGTGGACTGAGTCGCAGGCGAAAAGCAGTCCCATGGCTACGAGCATCATCGCTACACTTGCCGCAAAGAATTTTCGGGGGGCTACAGCGCGAAGTATGAACGAACCGAGCAGACATCCCGCCGTGCGGAATATAAAGTAAAGTCCGGTGGCGAAACTTGCGTCCTCAAGCGCCATACCCTGGCGTTCCATAAGTATTTTTGGCGCGCAGTAGTTGGTGCCTACATCGATGCCGACATGACACATGATGCCAAGGAAGCAGAGCAATATGAACGGACGGCCGAGCAGTCTGGCGCATTCGATTATTCCCGAAGCCTTGTCGGGCTTCTCCTCGGTGATGGGAGTGGCCGACAGCATCGATATGGAGAGCACGCTCACCACGGCATAGATGGGGAAGAGCACACGCCAGCCGAGACCGAAGGTGACTGATGCCTGGGTCGCTCCCCATGCGGCTATTATCGGCGCGAGAAACGACGCGATAGCTTTTACAAACTGGCCGAATGTCAGCGTCGACGCAAGGCGTTCGGGTGCTATGAGATTGCTCACAAGCGGATTGAGTGATGTCTGCATCAGGGCATTGCCTATGCCGAGCAGCGAGAATGACGCGAGCATAACGTAATATCCTTCGCCGAAAACCGGTATCACCAGCGAAAGCGCTGTAACCACAAGGCTGATGAGCACTGTGCGTTTGCGTCCGATTTTGTTCATCAGCATGCCGGTGGGCACCGAGAAAATCAGAAACCAGAAAAACACGAGCGATGGAAACAGGCTGGCCTGCGACTCGGTCAGTCCGAGATCTTTCTGTACGTAGTTGGAAGCTGTGCCGACAAGATCGACAAATCCCATTGCGAAGAAGCACAGCATGACCGGGGCTATCTGCATGATTGTGCTTTTGCGCCCAGAGTTGAGTGTCTGAAGGTTTTCCATGATATAGTTTACTTGTTAGAGGTCTTGATTGTGTAAATTTCAAGTGAGTTGAGGCTTGCCTTGCCGCCGTCGGCCGCGAGCGACAGGGTAGTGTAGGGCGAGCCGGGGAATACGAGGTTTGTCAGCACGAAGTTGCCTTCGCCGTCAAACACCTCGATGCTTGAGCGGTCGACGAAGATGCGCAGCGACTGCGAGGTGCTGTTGCGCAGCGTCGGAGCGGTCACCACGGCGGGGAAGTCGTGGCTGAAATCGGTGAGGCCGCTCTGAGTGCGGTCGAAGCTGAATGTCGAGGCCGAGGGGTCGAATGTCATGTCGACCTTCTCGCCCTGACGGTTGGCGAGGGTGATTGTCACCTTGTCGGCCTTTCTGGCGTTGAGCGACATATTGATTTCGCATATTCCGTCATTGGCCTCGGGCAACGCGAATTTCACGGGTGACTTGCCGAAACTCTTCCCTTTGGCTGACACGGTGCGGTGGTCGCGGAGCGCGAGCAGTTCGGGCGACGGCACTGTCTTGAGGTAATACTGTCCGTCGGTTCCCTTGAAAAGCGATATGTCGCGGGGCAGGGTGTTGGCGCTGCGATACTGGTGTGTCGGCACCTCGGCGGCATACTGCCAGTTGCTCATCCAGCCGATTACCACATTGCGGCCGTCGGGAGCGCCGCTCCACGATACGGTGGCGTAATGGTCCTTGCCGTAGTCCATCCACTTGGTGGGCACATTCCCCTCGCTGTCGGTGTCGGCAGTGAATTTGCGGCCGTCGAAGTCGCCGGTGAAATATTGTGCCGCGCTGCCGCCGAACGGTCCGCCGGGGTTGAGGTTGCATATAAGCACCCATTTCGACTCGTCGGTGCCTTCGACCGGCAGATGCCGCATGTCGGGACATTCCCACACGCCGCCCTGTGCGCCGAGACCTTTGCCGAAAGCGCTCTGCAGCGTCCATTCCTTGAGATCGGGCGATGTGAATATCAGCATCTCGTGGTCGAGCGCGTGGGCCAGAAGCAGGTTCCACTCCTTGGTCTCGTCGTTCCAGAACATGTTGGGGTCGCGGGCTTCGCTCTCGAGTGTTATTATCGGGTTGCCCGGATATATGGTAAAGGTTTCTCCGTTGTCGGTGCTGTAGGCAAGGCTCTGCATCTGGTTGATGCCGGCCGATGTGTAGAGGGCGATCACGGCGTCTTTGCCGAAGCCTGCGGTGTTGTCGCTGTCGACAACGCAACTGCCGCTGAACACCTGTCCGAGGCTGTTTGGCTCGATTGCGACGGGGTGATGCTCCCAGTTGACAAGGTCGGTAGATGTGGAGTGTCCCCACGACATATTCTGCCATTTTGACCCGTAGGGATTATATTGATAGTAGAGATGCCACACGCCGTCCTTATAGAACATGCCGTTGGGGTCGTTCATCCACCCGTAGAGGGGGGTGTGGTGGAATGCCGGACGATATTTCTCGGTATTTGACGTGTCGAAAGTGTCGCTCAGACGGATGTTTTTCCAGCATGCGTCGTCGCTCGCTTCTCTTACCGATGCGCGTCCCTGAGTGGTCACCACATCAAATATTATCTTGCTGTCTTTGTATGCCGAGATGTCAAACGGCACATAATAGTCCACTCTGTTTCTTGCAAGACGTATGCGGAGAGTCTTTTCCTGCTTCCCGTCAAGCAGAAGGTTGAGGGTGGCGTCATCGACGCTTTCCTCTACCGGAAACAATACATAGCGGGAATTGCCGTCGGTCACGCGCACGAGGGTGTTGTTGGTGCCGAGATGACTGATATCGATGCCGTCGGCCGCCGGCATATTCTGGCTGCCGGCAACGGCGAGAATTGCGCCGATTGAGATTTGTCTGAAGTATTTCATGATTTTATTTTATTGATTTCAGGTTGAGACATCGCAAAGCTAATATTAAAAGCCGTCAACCGCTATCAATTATGTTGCATAGCGTGTCAAATATGTTGTAAAGCTTTATTTTTAATACATTACGCACCAAATATAATATATAATTCACTATATTTGCAACACTTGAACCAGTGCAATTACACTCTATGAAATCTATGACCCATGTTTTCGCGCAGCTGCTCGTCGCAATAGTGATGTTGGCTGCGGTGCCCCTGTCGGGCTGTAAGGAAAAGAAAATCTACCGTATAGGTGTGTCGCAGTGCAGCGATGATGACTGGCGCTACAAGATGAACGATGAAATCAACCGCGAGATGATATTTCATGACAATGCCGTGGTTGAGATACGTTCGGCCGATGACAGCAACGAGAAGCAGATTGCCGACATACGATATTTCGCCGACAACGGTTTCGATATTATAATAGCCGCGCCCAACGAGGCCGACGCACTCACGCCCGTGATAAAAGAGGTGTATGAGTCGGGCATTCCTGTCATAGTGTTTGACCGCAATATCAACGGTGACAGCTTCACCGCATTCCGTGGCGCCGACAATGCAGCGATTGGACGCTCGGCGGCAGCGCTGGCGAAATCGATTTCCGGCGGTCAGTGCCGGGTGCTTGAGATACGCGGACTCGTCGGCTCCACGCCGGCGGTCGACCGTCACGAGGGGTTTGCCGCGGCTGTTGCGGCCGACTCCGGCATAGTGATTGCAGGAGAAGGCTACGGCGACTGGAACTATGACGACGCCTACCGCGTGACCGACTCCCTTCTCGCGCTTTATCCCTCGGCCAATCTCATCTATGCCCACAACGACCGCATGGCTGTAGCCGCTGCCGACGCCGCAAAGGCCGCCGGACGTGACGATATGAAGATAATTGGTATAGACGCCGCCCCCGAAATAGGCATTAAAGCGGTGGCCGACAGTGTCATCGACGCCACTTTCCCATATCCTACCGAAGGATACACGCTTGTCAGGACGGCGATGGATATTCTCGAGGGGCGTCCGTTTGAAAGATACGTCAAGTTGCCGTCATCTGCGGTGGTCGATCTTTCTAATGCCGAGATACTGCTTATGCAGAATGCCAAACTGAAAGAGGAGACAGGAAAGATAACGTGGCTCAAAAGCCGTGTCGATGAATACTGGACGCAGCATTCGGTGCAGACCACGTTGTTTTACGCCGCAATCGCAATCGTGGCGTTGCTGTTCATAATAATATTCGGATTGCTGCGCATGTTCTGGACAAGAAAGCGACATCAGATAAAGCTCTCCGAGCAAAAACGCGAGCTCGAGCAGCAGCGTGACCGCGTGATAGCGCTCAACGAGCAGCTGCAGGAGGCAACACAGTCAAAACTGATGTTTTTTACCAATGTGTCGCATGACCTGCGCACTCCGCTCACCCTCATCGCAGGCCCGGTGGAGCAGCTTGCCGCGGCTGAAAATCTGACCCCCGACCAGCATGCAATGGCAAGTATCGCCAACAAGAATGTGAAGATACTGCACAGGCTTATCAATCAGGTGCTTGATTTCCGAAAGTATGAAAACGGCAAGCTCGACCTCTCACTCAGTGAAGTCGACCTCGCCGCGATGATAAAGGATTGGTGTGACTCCTTCCGCAATATGGCTGTCAGCAGGGATATAAAATTCACGCTTGACATTGCCGGCGATGACTTCACTACAGCTGTCGACGTCGAGAAGATCGAGCGGGTCATGTTCAATCTCATATCCAACGCATTCAAATACACACTCCCCAACGGCGAGATACGCGTGGGGCTCAGGCGTGACGGTGACAGCATCGTGATAACGGTGTCCGACACCGGAAAAGGCATAAGTGCCGAAGATCTGTCGCATATATTCGAGCGCTTCTTCCAGGTCGAAAAGATACATTCCAACGGCTCCGGCATCGGGCTTTCGCTTGCGAAGGCGTTTGTCGAGTTGCATCAGGGCACTATATCTGCCTACAGCGAGGTCGGCAAGGGCTCGGTGTTCACCGTGTCGCTTCCGGTGCGCCACACCGGCGGCGATGTCGTAAAGCCGGCTTCTGGCATATCGGCCTCTGATGTCAGTCTGGAGCTCGAGGACATCTCCGCCGCTCCGGTAGAGATTGACAAGGACCGCACCGTGGTGCTTGTCATCGACGACAATCCTGACATCAGGGCTATGATGACATCGCTCCTCAAAAGTGAATACACGGTGCTCACAGCCTCTGACGGAATCAAGGGCATAAGGATGGCGACAAAATATGTGCCCGACCTTATTATATGCGATGTGATGATGCCGCTTATGGACGGCCTCGAGTGCTGCCGTCGCCTGAAAAACGAGCAGGCCACGTCACATATACCGGTGCTGATGCTTACCGCCTGCTCGATGGACGAGCAGCGCATACAGGGCTACGAATGCGGAGCCGACGCCTATCTGTCGAAACCGTTCAATGCCGCAGTGCTGACAGCCCGCTGCCGCTCGCTTATCGAGAACCGCATGCGTGTGCAAGCCTTCTCCGGCATGCCGCACCGCAAGGAGACTGTGGCGGAAAGTGGGCATGCAGCCACGGCTCCATGCAATGGTCCCGGTGAAATAGACAATGATTTCTACAACCGCTTCGTGGCGCTGGTCGAGGCTGAGATGTCTGACCCCAATCTCTCGGTCGACAACGTGGCGCGCCGCATGGGGCTCGGCCGCACGCAGTTCTACCGCAAGATAAAATCGCTCACCAACTACTCGCCGGTGGAATTGCTGCGCAACATGCGCCTTGCAAGAGCGCGGACTCTGCTGACATCGACCGACCGGTCGGTGTCGGAGATAGCCTACGAAGTAGGATTCTCTTCGCCCGCCTACTTCGGCAAATGCTATAAGGACAGATACGGCGAGACTCCCACCGATATCCGTGACAGGCTCAGACCGTAGCCTGTCACGCAACATCTGAAACCACAAACCTTTGTCATGTCATGCCAAATGTTGTGTATAATATCAAAAACGGGTACTGTGATGAATTTTGATAGATGATGCAACAAATGTAATATGCTGTTTTCCTTACGGATTATAGTTTTGCAGCATGACTTTTAACCAAAAACTATAATCATGAAAAGAACAATCCTTTATGCTTTACTGCTGATTGCCGCAGTCGTAGGCGCCAATGCGCAAAGCATCACGGTGCATGGGACAGTGCTTTCCGCCACCGACGACGAGCCTCTGCTCGGCGCAAGCGTTATCTCTGATGTAAAGGGTGCGAACGGAGCCGCCACCGACTTCGACGGCAACTTCACCCTGATAGTTCCCCAGGGGTCACACCTTACAGTGTCCTACGTCGGCTTCAAGCCCAAGACGGTCGAAGCCGCTCCCGAGCTCACCATCTATCTCGAAGAGAACTCCGAGATACTCGACGAAGTGGTGGTGGTCGGATACTCCGCAGAAAAGAAATCCGATCTTACCGGTTCGGTGTCGGTAGTGAAAATGAAAGATGTGGCCGACACCCCCACAGGCAATGTGATACAGTCGCTCCAGGGACGTGTGGCCGGCATGACGATTACCACCGACGGCACGCCCGGCGGTCTGAGCACAGGCACTTCAATACGCGGTGCATCCTCGTTCCGCGGCGACGCCAACGGCCCGCTCTATGTGATTGACGGTGTGATGACCCGCGAAAACCCGGGCACAATCCTCAACAGCAACGACGTGGAGTCGATACAGGTGCTCAAGGATGCCGCTTCGGCTTCAATCTATGGCGCCCAGGCTGCCAACGGTGTCATCATCATAACCACCAAACGCGCCAAGGCCGGCGAGGCCCGTGTGACTTTCGATGCCACTCTCACCGCCCAGACCTACAACAGCGGGCTTGACCTGCTCGACGCCTACCAGTGGGGCGATGTCTACTGGTAGGCCTACAAATATGCCTACAACGGCGCCACTCCTTCGTCAGCCATCTACGGCAACGGTGCCACCGCTCAGCTCCAGACCTACAAAAACCTCAACGGTGTCGACGTGCTTCCGCAGACCACCGACTGGGAGAAAGAGATACACCGCACTGCTCTGATGCAGACCTACAGCATCGGTCTGTCGAAAGGCTCTGAAAACGGGTCATCGTCACTTTCGCTGAGCTGGCTCGACCATGACGGTATCGTCAAGGGCTCCGATTTCAAGCGTGTCAATTCCCGCTTCAGCTCCGACTACGGTTTCCTTCAGAACCGACTCAGAGCCGGAGGCAATCTGTCGGTCAACTGGTGGCGCGCCCACTATATGCCCGACGGAGCGGAGGAGAATGCCGTCAAGCAGCACCCCGCAAAAGCTGTTTATGACGCTTCGGGTGTCTATGTCGACCAGATCAACGACGTGCTCGGCGACGCTCCCAACATGATGCGTCTGATTGAAAACAACAAAGGCAACAAGCATGAATACTGGCGCGTGTTCGGTAATGCATGGCTTCAGGTAGAGCCGGTCAAAAACCTTGTCATCAAGACCAACTTCGGTGTAAACTACTACAACGAGACAAACAAGACTTTCGAGCCGGCATGGCTGCGCGACGAGGTCAACAAACTCACCCAGTCGACCGGCAAAAATGTAGACTGGGTATGGACCAACACCGCACAATATAACATCGACCTGGGCAAGCACTCGCTTATGGCTCTTGCAGGTGTGGAGGCTAAACGCTACCATAACGAAAGTTTCTTCGGCTACGGCACAGGTCTAGAAATCGAGGATCCCAACTACCTCTATCTCGGCAATGTCACCGCCAACAAGAATGTAGGCGCAGGCGCGTCAAACTATTCGATGTTCTCGGGCTTTGGCAAACTCAACTACTCCTACGACAACAAGTATCTCGCTTCATTCACGATACGCCGCGACGCTTCGTCACGTCTGTCGAAAGACCACAACTATGACTGGTTCCCGTCGATATCGGCCGGATGGCGCATCTCTCAGGAAAACTTCATGGAGGGCACCCGCTCGTGGCTTTCCGACCTCAAGCTGCGCGGCTCGTGGGGTATCAACGGCAACGACCTTATCGATAACGAGGCTTTCTATGCAAAATATCTTATGAGCCTCGACCGCGGTTCCTACAACATGAACGGTGACGGCGTGACTCTCTCGCCCGGAGCCTACCGCATACGCACTACCAATGCCGACCTCAAATGGGAAAAGACCTACCAGACCAATGTCGGTATCGATGCCGGCTTCCTCAACAACCGTCTGTCTGTATCGCTCGACTACTTCTACAAGGAAACTAAAGACATGCTCGTCGAGAAACCGTATATCGCCACGATAGGCGAGGGTGGCTACTGCTGGTATAACGGCGGTGAGATGACCAACAAGGGTGTCGAGGGCCAGATCGAATGGCGCTCGTCGGCAGGCCGTGATTTCACCTACAACATCGGTTTCAATTTCACCGTCTCGAAAAACACTGTCACCGACCTTCTCGACGATATCTACTACAGCTACGGCGGCGGTTATGCCGGTCATTCGCTCGTGGGCAACTCGCTCGGCTCATGGATGGGCTTCAAGACCGACGGCGTGTTCCGCACTCAGGCTGAAGTCGACGAATACTGCAGCAAATACACTGTTGAATTCGGCAAGCCCGCTGTCGGACGCGTAAGATATGTCGATGCCGACGGCGACGGAAAAATCAACTACAACGACCGCACATGGCTCGGCTGCGACCTCCCCAAAGCACAGTTCGGCCTCAATCTCGGCGCCACCTGGAAAGGTTTCGACCTGAACATGTTCTTCTCGTCGATAATCCGCGACGCTTTCAACAACTCGAAATATTATACCGATCTCTTCCAGTGCTGGAACGGCAACCACGGCAAGTCGCTGCTTGAGGCCGCCAACGCCTACGAGCGCTATCTCCAGACAGGCTATTACGATTGCGATACTCCCGCGCCGACCACCGACAACAGCAACAATGAGCACGAAGTGTCGGAGTTCCATATCGAAAACGGTTCGTTCCTGCGCATGAAAACCCTCACGCTGGGCTATTCTCTCCCTGAAAACCTGCGCCGCTCGCTCCACCTGAGCAACGCACGCATCTATTTCCAGGCACAGAACCTCTTCACCATAACCAACTATTCAGGCGCCGACCCCGAAGGCCTCGGTTATCCCTACGCTCTGCCGCGCTCTTACACGGTAGGCATCCAGTTCGGCTTCTAAACCAATAATACAGTAACCTTCAATCCGATTACAAAATGAAACTTTACAATATATTACTGAGTCTGGGCTGTGCCGCGATGCTTGTTGGCTGCAGCGACGATTTTCTCGAAAACAAGCCGCAAGGCAGCCTCTCCGACGGAGTCATGAACTCCACCGAGGCCATCGACCTCCTTGTCAACTCGGCATACGCGGGTCTTACCGGTTTCACCAACGAGCAAGGCGACCCCTGGGTGCGGCCTACATCCAACTGGAGCTTCGGTGAAGTGCGCGCCGACAACGCCTACAAAGGTGGCGGCGGCGAAGGCGACCTATGGGACGTGCATGCAATGGAGACTTTTCAGGTGCAGTCAAACAACGGCAACATCGACGGCAAGTGGTTTAATCTCTACAGCCTGATTTCGCGCTGCAACGCAGCTCTGCGTGTGCTCAACGCCGCCGACGCCGAGGCAGTGCCTGTCAAGGAGTCGCGCATCGCAGAAATGAAAGTGCTTCGCTCGCATTTCTACTTCGAACTCGTGCGTCTCTTCAACAAAGTGCCCTATATGGACGAAAACCTGCCCACCAACGAATATGTCAATGTGCCCAACGACGAGTTCTCACGCGACGAGCATCTGCAGCGCATCGCCGACGAGCTTCTCGAAGCAGCCGAGTCGCTCCCCGAGCGTCAGACCGAAGTTGGCCGCATCAACAGAAACATTGCGCTGGCCTACGCCGCCAAAGTGAAGCTCTATCAGGCTTACGAGCAAGACCCGCAGACTCATGCCGTAATCAATATCAACAAAACGCTTCTCAATGAGGTGGTGACGCTTATCGACAAAGTCAACGGCTACAGCCTGCTTCCCGACTTCCAGGGGCTTGACCTGGTAGCCAACGAAAACGGCTCTGAATCGGTATTTGCCATACAGTATTCGATGAATGACGGATCTGGCGACGCCGGCCGTGTCAACTGGAGCAACCTGCTCAACTCTCCCGGAGGCAATAGCCCCTATCACGGCGACGGTTTCTTCCTTCCTTCGCAGGACCTTATCAACGCCTATCAGACCGATGCAAACGGTCTGCCGGTATTCGACTACCAGTCGCGTCCCGACTACGCTGTAGTGACATTTATCGACGACGAGCACCAGACTCTGAGCAACACAGAGCCCACCGTCGACCCGCGTCTCGACTTCGTGGTAGGACGTCCGACCATAACCTACAAGACATATCCGAACACTCCGTGTCAGTCGTGGGTGCGCGACCGCGGTGTCTACGGACACAACTGCGCCAAGCGCTTCTGGGTGTCGCCCGAATCACCCGACATGTATCAGGGCTGGCCGTGGGGCGCATCGCAGCTCAACTGGCAGATAATCCGTTACGCCGATCTGTTGCTCTACAAGGCCGAGGCGCTTATCGAGATAGGCGGCGACGGTCTGGAGCAGGCCCGCACTCTCATCAACCAGGTGCGCAAGCGCGCGATGGACAGCGAATATGTCAAAGACTTCAACGACCCGACCAAAGACGCCGCCAACTATAAGATAGGTCTTTATCCCGCTTCCGGATGGACTCAGGAATATGCCCGTCAGGCTCTCCGCACCGAGATGCGTCTTGAAAAGGCTCTCGAGGGTGAACGTTTCTTCGACCTCGTGCGCTGGGGCATCGCCAAAGATGTCATGACGGCCTACTTCAACGCCGAGAAAGACAACCGCATCTACTATGACGGCGCAGTGTTTGATGCCGGCGAGGAATACTATCCTATTCCCGTAGCGCAGTATAACTTCTCGCTCGGCCGTTACACCCAGAACCCCGGATATCCCGCATTCTAATACACTTTCTCTTTATATATCATCGGTCAGACATCTCATTGATATCTGACCGGTGATTTCTTGTAGTAGTGACCGTCGGTGCCAGCCGTTGTCGCGCTGAAGCCGCGAGCGGGCTTCCTCCTGAGCCGAAAACGCGGGGCGAAGGCTTACGCTGTTGTGTTATGCCGACCCGTTTTTTTGATTTAACGCGTAGTGTAAGTCGGTGTTGAGTGCTTAATCTGTTGAAATTACACGCGTTATGACTCATAATGTGATAACGGAACTGCACACCTCGATGTGAATTGACACGATATCCGACACAAATAATCATGTCGAGGTTATAGTAAGAAACCGCATAAGTCTTGCTATCCGCGGCAGTTGTTGCATTTTCTGCAACAACTGAATTTCGCTGTAACTCACCGCTTTCAAGAATATTTTTTATATACCTTGAAATGGTTGATTTGTTGCGTTGAAACAGCTCCGCCATCCGGTCGGCAGTAAGCCACACAGATTCATTTGCAAGCCGAACCTCAATTCTCGTCTAGCCTCCCTGCGTCTGAAACAATATTATCTGTCCGTTATCTATATTTAAAAATCATCGTCCATCATGTCATAGTCATCCTGCTCGTCATGAAAATCGTCTACAAAATCGCTGTTAGAAGAGTTGATAGTTGTATCAGAAACATTTAGCCTTGTCCCATTATGCTTGTGCAAGCCAAACAACCAACGAAACAAGAAGAACTCGCCGATGTAATTCAGTAGGTTCATGCCTAAAGATATATAATTTGCCGGAATTGAGAATTGTATTCTATCGGTTTCCCTGATATAATTGCATTGACTGCTTCATCAATCACTTTTAGCGGAACGATAAACCATTCTTGGGGTCTATGCCCGTCAACAGTAACCTGTAACTGCACGGGAGCAAAGAGTTTGTGTATAAGAGCCTCGAACGTCGAAGATTTTACATTGTAGACTTTCCATGTAGCCACAACCTCGACATTGGCACAAAGATATGTCGGTTCGTTCTTGGCATTTGCGATACGGCTTTCAACAGAGGTAACGGTAAAGCCGATTTTATAGAGGTCTTTGGTGGCTGCTATCTCAGGTCGAGTTGATTTTGAGCGAAGCACATAGATAGTGCCACTCTCAACGTCTTTATCGGTGAGTGTGAAACATTGTTCAAAATCTTCGGGCGACA